>Ga0181526_10000615_pt1 | contig 37102 bp, 31 predicted proteins | sample PEATcosm2014_Bin_35_FD_119750 | JGI IMG/M metagenome (GOLD analysis project Ga0181526, IMG submission 119750) | Peatland microbial communities from MTU Mesocosm Facility, Houghton, MI, USA - PEATcosm2014_Bin06_30_metaG | ecosystem: Environmental > Terrestrial > Soil > Wetlands > Peat | place...
GACGAGGTCGAGGGCGGCGAGGCCAATGGACTCATGGAAGGAGCGACCGAACAATCGCTCCGCCGCCCGGTTCCCCCACTTCAGCTCGCCGAGCGGGTCGAGGACGATCACGGCGTCGGGCAGCTCGACGAGCAGGCTGCTCACGGCTTCCGGGTTGTCGTGCGGCTCCATGTCCTTCCGTTCCTACCGCCCTTGGCGTCCAAGTGCAAGGCTCTGCGTCCCCGTGCGGCGTCGGGCGACCCGAGCTCCCGTCCTCTCCGTGGCGGCCAAGATGACGAGCAACGGGGCACGCGTCTAGCGTTGCGGGCCGATGTCGTGGCGAGCTGACGCGAGTCGCCGCGGCAGACCTGACGGCCGAAGAATGCCCAGGATCCACCGTTGCCTCAGGAAAGGTCTGAGATGATCTGGAGACCTCGCGCTGCACGAGTCGCCACCGCTGCTCTCGCCCTGACCACGATGCTCTGCTCGGCCGGCGTGCTCAACGCCGTCGCTCCACCGAGGGCTCTGGCGGCTGCCTGGGAGCTGTGCAGCGGCTATTCGGCTTGCAGCCTCCACGGGTACACGACGCACGGGTACGAGGACTACAGCTGGAACTCGTACTGGAGCATGGATGCGGGAGACGAGTGCACCAACTATGTGGCCTTCGTGGAGTCGGCCGTCTACGGGGTCCCGACGCCGAGCTACCTGCTCGGCGACGCCGGTAGCTGGGCGGTCAATGCCCAGGCGCACGGCGTCGAGGTCAATGACATCCCGAGCGTCGGTGCGGTGGCCGAGTGGAACGGCTACTCGGCCGGGATCGGTCCGTCCGGGCACGTCGGGGTCGTGGAGCGGGTCGGTCCGGACGACAGCTACATCGTGGTGTCGCAGCAGCACATCGCGAGTGATGTCGACGGCTACGACTGGGAGCGCATCGCGGCCGGAACGCAGGACTGGGAGCCGTGGCCGAGCAGCTTCATCCACTTCCACGTCTCCGCCGAGCACATCACCGTCGGCACCGACGGCAGCGGCCGTACCCAGGTGTTCCTCGTCGGAGCCCGATCACACCTCGAGATGGCGTCGCAGAGCAAAGGCGGTACATGGTCGCGGTGGCAGAGCCTGGGCGGACGCTGGCCGAGCGGGGACGCCATCTCCTCGGGCACCGACGCCGACGGCCGTATGCGAGTCTTCCTCATCGCTGACGACGCGCAACTCGAAACCATCTCCGAGACGGCGCAGGGAGCGTGGTCCGGATGGCGCAGCCTCGGGGGGCAGTGGCCGAGCGGGGATTCGATCGCCGTGGCGGGCATTCCAGGAGGCGACCCAGAGATCTTCCTCGTGGGCAGGAACTCGCAGCTCTATACGAACGCCGAGACCTCGGCGAGCGACGAGCGGCCACGATGGCGCAGTCTCGGCGGTCGCTGGCCGGGCGGGGATTCCGTCGCCGTCGTCGGGAACGCCGACGGGGGCCTGCAGGTCTTCCTCCTCGGCGAGAACTCGCAGCTCTACACGATCTCGCGGACAGCGAACGGCTCGTGGTCACGATGGCGCAGCCTCGGCGGACGCTGGCCGGCGGGCGACACCATCGCCGCCGCTACAAACGGCGATGGGGAGATGCAGGTCTTCCTCCTGAGCGGTAACTCGCACCTCGTCACCCGGTCGGAGACGGCGGCGAGCGGTGCTTGGTCGCCGTGGCAGACCTTGCAGGGGACGTGGTCGAGCGTCGACTCGATCGCTGTGAGCCAGGACGCCGGCGGACGGCTCGAGGTCTTCCTCGCCGGAAGCGGCTTGCCCCTCGAGACGGTCTGGCAGACCACCGCCGGCGGCAAGTGGTCAGGATGGCGAAGCCTCGGTGGCCACTGGCCGAGCGGTGACACCATCGGCGTCAGCAGCAACGCTCACGGGCGCCTCCGCGTCTTCCTCGAGGCGAGCGATTCGCGACTCGAGACACTCTGGGAGACAGCGAAGGGTACGTGGTCCGGGTGGCACACCCTCGGCGTCAGTTCCTGAGGACCGTTCCCGGGACGCCCGCTGCTAAGCGGGCGGAGCTGCGGGGTCGGCCGCCGGCGTGAATTTCATCGCCCACGTCCACGTCGCCCTCTCCGCCGCCGGGACCCGTCCTGACGCCGTCGCGCTCGCCTTCGGGGCTGCCCTGCCGGATCTTGCATCCATGGCCGGCCTGCGCCTCGACCGGAGCAGGCTGCCCGAGACGGTGAGCGAAGGCGTCAATCTGCACCACCGGACGGATCGTGCGTTTCACTCCCTCGCTGCGTTCAGGACGGGCGTCCGGCAGCTCGGCGAGCAGTCGCGGGCCTGCGGGCTCGCCGTGGGTCCCTCGCGGGCGATCGGTCATGCCGGCTGGGAGTTGCTTCTCGACGGTTGCCTGCTCGACCGCTCCGGCGCAGAGGAGCGTTTCGCCGACGTCCTGCGAGGGGCGCCCGAGGTGGCCGAGGCGGTCTCGCCCGCCGATCCCGACCGGTGGCGGGGGCTCCTTGCCACCATGCGAGCGGAACGCTGGTGGTTGGGCTACCGCGACACCGAGACGGTGGCCTATGCGCTGCAGCGGCGGCTGCGGGCTCGACGGAGGCTCTCCTTCAGCCTGGAGGAGGTGCCACGCGTCGCCGATGCCTTGGCTCTCGCCAGGCCCGCCGTGGAGATGGCGGCCGATGGCGTCGTGGCCGCAGTGATCGTCGCCCTGAGCGGTACGGGGGATTCGCTGGGCAGGTGACCCCGGCGCCAGAGCCGGCCTGCGCAGTGCCCCACAACCGGGAACACCCAGCGGCGAGGCCGCTGGGTGTTCGTCGGTTGCTCGACTCGGGAACCTTCTACCGAGCCCGCCTCGGTCTCCCGGCTCTGCCGCCTCCGGCGGCGAAGCTCAGCTCGACACCTTGTAGCGGTAGGGGATAGCGGCAAGATCGTCGGCATCGGGGAGAGCAACACCGGAGATGCTGCCGAGGGCGTAGTCAGCGACGTACAGGGTCCCCGAGACGGTCGTGCCCGCCGAGGCGGTCGGCGTGATCTCGACGGTGATGTTGGCGCTGTCGCCGGCCGGCACGTACTGCGGCGAGAAGCCGCTCGACAATCCGTTGGCGTAGGACCAGAAGTCGCCCGTGGACGAGGTCACCGCCTTGTCGAAGGCTTGCGTGACGGCCTTCAACGAGGCAGTTGCCTTCCCCGCCGGGGCTCCCGATGCCGGGTAGGGCCCGCGCTCGTCTGGGTTGAGGAGCCACAGTCCCGGGCTCACGACGGGCTCGCTCAGCGTGAGGCTGGCCGAGTGACTGCCCGTCGAACCGGAGACGGGCGGGACCGTCAGCGCAGGAGACACGTCGGGGTCGCCCGGGAAGTACTCCAGGTCGAAGGTCACCGGCACATTGCCGGAGATGCTCGCCCTGAGCTGGCTCGTCTGCGTCGGCACGAAGTAGTACGGGAAGTTCAACCCGGCCGGCAGCGGCAGGCTGATGTTCGTCTCGCTCCCGTTCTGGTCCGCCAGGTTGACGGTAGCGGTGTGATCGAGGCGTGGGTCGACGAAGAAGGACTCCGGCGCCACTCCCGTGTTCTCGACGACCACCTTGAAGCTGTAGGTCTTCCCGTGCTTGAGGTGAACCGAGGCGCCCTTCGGGAGGTTGCTGGTCACCTCCACCTGGTTGAAGCGGATCGCGCCGCTGAAGGGCTCGGCGAGCTCGAAACCGGTCACCGGGTTGAGCCACTCGAGCACGAGACGCCACTGCCCGGCGGCCGGGTCCACGTGGTAGATGTTCACCCAGGGCGTCGCCACCGGTGTGCCGAAGTTATCCGTCGTGATGTTGCTGGAATAGCCCACCGTCTGACCGAACGGGTCGACCAGGAAGCCGATGAGCTCCTCGTCCGGGTCACTGGAGAGGGCGATGCTGGCGTCGATGTCGGTCTTTCCGGACGGCACGTCGAAGGTGTAGGTGTTCATCTGTGCCTGGGCACCGGAGCGGCCGTTGCCTCCGGTGAGGACGCCCGAGAAGGTGCCCCCGTTCGGCCCGATCGGCACGAGGGTTCGCACCGTGACGGGGATCGTCGTCGTGGCGTCGGTCGTCGAGAGGACGATCGACTCGCTCGTGTCGCCTGCCGCCTTCGGGTTCGTGATCGTGACGTCGGCGGTGGATGTCTTGCCGGCGCCGATGGTGAGCGAGGAGGGGCTGATCTTCGAGGCCGAGGCGTACTCGAGCGTGCTGGCATTCCACTGCACGGTGCCGCTCGTGCCGACGCCGCCCGCCGTGGCGCCGTTCTGCTCGGTGAAGAAGACGGCCGTCCAGGTACCGGCCGGCGGGTTCGTCACTTCGACCTCGCCGTAGTCTCCCAACCCCTGCGGGAGGGAGTAGCCGGCATAAGCGCCGTCCGGCTCGATGAGGCCGAAGTGCAGGAGCGATGTCTGCGCTGAGTACTGGTAGTCGGCCGAGAACTCGAGACGGGACGTGCCCGTCGTCGCCGGCACCGTGAAGGTCTCGTTCTGGTACACCTCGGTGACGCCGCTCCAGATCGGGAACGTCCCCGTGTTGGCGGGGCAGGCGCCCGTCGCCGTCCCCGGCTGCATGCAGAAGGAGCCGCTGTGGCTGGCGACCTTGTGGGTGAGCGCCCGCGTGGAGAGGTGGACGGTCGTGGAGGAGGCGCCCGTGTTCGTGAGCGAGATGGCGTCCGTCGTGCTCGTGCCCGGCTTCTGCACGATGTTGATCTGGCCGGGGCTGACGAGCAGGCCACCGCTCGGCGTGCCGCTCGTCGGGGCGATCGACTTCGCCTCCTTGACGGCGGCGAGCACGTCGAGGAGCCCGGCGCCTTGCTCGTCGGCGGGTGCGCCGATGTCGGTGGCGGTGCTCATGAGGATCTTCTTCACGAGGGCCGGCGATGGATCGGCGCCGCTGTGGGTGGATGCATAGGCGGAGATGACGTCAGCAGCCGCTGCCGCCGTGAGCGGTGACGACTCGCTCGTACCACCGGAGAGCTCGATGGGCGAGGCGGCGTCGTTCTCGTTCGTGCAGTCCGCGAACTGCGCCTTGTTGGCGTCGCACAGCGCCCAGTTGAGGTCGCCGGGGGCCACGAGGTCGACCGTGTTGCCGGCCTGGGTGTACCCGCCCGACGAGAGGTCTGAGATGTTGTTGTCGACGTAGGTGCCGTTGGCGCTCGGGTCGTTGATTCCGGCGTAGGCGACCTGCTCGTAGGCCCGGAACGTCGTCGTCGCCCCGACGCTGATGACGTGGGGGTCGGAGGCGGGTGAGCCGATCGTGCTCGTGATGCCGGCATCGCCGGAGCTGACGACGACGGTGACACCAGCCGCCACAGCGGCGTCGTCCGCTTCACGGACGGCGTCGACGGCCGTGTCCGGGAAGTTGTTCGAGCCGAACGACTCGTTGATGACCTTGGCTCCGTTGAGCACGGCGTAGTTGATCGCCTGGATGAAGCCGGACGTGGTGGTGTCGTCGTTCTGGGCGAAGATCTTGAGGGCCAGCACGCTGGCACCGGGTGCTGCTCCGACGATCTTGATGTCACAGCCGGTGGGCAGCGGGTGGGCGGTGCTGACGAAATTCGAGAGGTCGTAGGCCGAGTTGCCCTGGGCGGCGATCGAGCTGGCGTCGAGGAAAGCCTCGCCACCGGCCGTGGGCGCCGTCGTGCCGTCACCGGAGAAGTCCTCGTACCTCGTGATCACGGGCGATCCGGTGGTGGAGCCGGTCGAGGCGAAGCTGGCGTTGCGCTGAAAGTCCGGGTTCGTGGGGTCGATGCCGTCGGCGAGGAAGGCCACGGTGACGCCGGCACCGTCGTCGGCGCCGAGCTGTGACGGCGTGGCGTTGATGTTGGTGAGGGCTTCCGGGTCGAGCTCGGGAGACCCCGCCGTCCCGCACGACGGTGACCCGCTGAGAGGCTTCGGGGTGGCGCTGCGGGGTGCTCCGAGCGGCGCCGGCACGGCGGCGGAGGGCCCCGGGATGACGCCGTCGGGGACGACGGAGGCGACGGCCGGGTTGGCGGCAAGGGTGGTGGCCTCGCTCTTCGGCACCGTGGCGATCACGGTGTTGAGAACGCTCGTCGTGGAGATGTCGCGAGCGCCTGCGGCTTTGAGCTGGGCGATGACGGGTGCCTGCTCGGTCCGGATGGCATCGATGCGGCGGGCGGACCTGACGGACAGCCCGCTGTTCTGGTCGCGCAGGATGAGGATCACCTTCTCCGGCGGGCCGGACGCCGTCACATGCGGCACGGCACGCTGCGGAATGGCAGCCACGGCAGTCGTCTGGATGGCCGTGGCCACGGCCAGGGTCGGCACGGCACAGATCGCCAGCCAGGTCCTGAGCTTGAACGAACGCATCGCTACCTCCACAAATCGGGTGCCCTCATTGGCCTTGGGCACCTTAGGCGTTCGTTACCTTCCTGTCACCTGAAATTCATCCGCCGTGCCGACGTCTCGCTCCTCGTCTTCGTGCAGGCCTGGTACCCGCCCGTTCGAGCTATGCGATGATGCAGCACCAAAGCCCCTGTACGAAAGGACCGGCACGTGCGCTGGAACCTTCCCTCCGAGCAGATCCCCGAAGCCTGGTTCAACGTCGTCCCCCATCTCGCCACGCCGCTCGAGCCGCCCCTTCACCCGGGCACCCGGCAGCCGGTGGGACCTGACGACCTCGCACCCCTGTTCCCCATGGCCCTCATCGGCCAGGAGGTCTCGGCCGAGCCGTGGATCGACATCCCCGGTGCCGTGCTCGACGTGCTGAGGCTCTGGAGACCGACGCCACTCGTTCGCGCCCGCCGCCTCGAGGAGGCCCTCGGCACGCCCGCCCGGATCTACTACAAGGACGAGTCCGTCTCTCCTGCCGGCTCGCACAAGCCCAACACTGCCGTCCCGCAGGCCTTCTACAACAAGGCGGAGGGCGTCAAGCGCCTGACGACCGAGACGGGGGCCGGCCAGTGGGGCAGCGCCCTCGGGTTCGCGAGCGCCCTCTTCGGCCTCGAGTGCCACGTGTACATGGTGCGGGCGTCCTACGAGCAGAAACCCTACCGGCGCGTGATGATGGAGACCTGGGGGGCCGACGTCGTGCCCTCCCCGGTCGATCAGCCCGATCACCCCGGATCGCTCGGTTTGGCGATAAGTGACGCCGTGCGCGACGCCGCAAGCCGCGAGGACAGCCACTACTCGCTCGGCTCCGTGCTCAACCACGTCCTGCTCCATCAGACCGTCATCGGCCAAGAGGCCAAGCGGCAGCTCGTCCTGGCTGATGAGCGCCTGCCCGACGTCGTGATCGGCTGCTGCGGCGGGGGATCGAACTTCGGCGGCATCTCGTTGCCGTTCGTGCCCGACGCCGGCGTCCGCCTCCTCGCCGTCGAGCCGACCGCTTGCGCCACGCTCACGACGGGGACCTTCGAGTACGACTTCGGCGACACGGCCGGCATGACGCCCTTGCTGCCCATGTACACCCTCGGTCACGACTTCATCCCGCCGTCCATCCACGCCGGGGGCTTGCGCTACCACGGTGACGCCCCCATCGTCTGCAACCTCGTCAAAGCGGGCAGGGCGGAAGCCTTCGCATACCCGCAGTCCAAGGTCTTCGAAGCCGCCATCATGTTTGCCCGCTCGCAGGGCACGATCCCGGCGCCCGAGACGGCTCACGCCATCCGTGCCGTCATCGACGAGGCGCTGGCGGCCAAGGAGACCGGCGAGGAACGGGTGATCCTCTTCTCCTACTCGGGACACGGGCTGCTCGACCTCGGTGCCTACGACGACTACCTGCACGGCCGCCTCGACGCCGACGGGGCGCCGAACGTCGCCTGAGGTCTCGGTCGGGAGGCCGCCGGCTCTCGTCAGGACGTGCGGCCGCCGCGGCGGCGGGCGATCAGCCAGGCCGCCGTGCCGCCGATGGCCACGCCGGCGACGACGATGAGGGCGCTGAGTCCCGTTGGCAGCCCACGGGAGGGCGCCTTTGTCGGGCGCGGTGTCGTCGACGTGCTGGTAGGGGCGGTCGTCGCGGTCGTCGTCGTGCCGCCGCCGGCGCCCGTCGTGGTCGTCGTGCCTCCCGCTGCCGGGGCGCTGAAGGCGACGACGCGGTCGGAGGACGGGGCGAGCAGGAGCCCGTCGCCGACGCTCGGGGTCGGGAAGTGATTGGCAGGCGTCCCGACCTGAGCCTGCTGGCGTACCTGACCGGTCCTCGGGTCGAGCCCGTAGAGCTCGCCGTTCTGGCCGATCGTCCAGACGAGGCCGGCGGCCACGAGGGGCGGGCCGCCGCCGGTGTCCGAGCTCCAGCGGAGGTGGAGCGCCGGAGGCGAGACGCCGACCGCGATGGCGACGACGCCGCTCAAGCACGGCAGGTACACCGTGGACCCGATCACGGCGCTCCCGCCGTCGATGTCGTTGCTGCAGAGCGATCCGAGCTCCGCCTCCTGCCCGCCGATGCCGCCGAGGTGCGTGCGGTTCAGCAGGAAGGCGATGCGCGACTTCCCTGCGGCCACGACCGCCCCGTCGGTGAGCAGCGCCGGCTCCATCGAGAGGTCGAGATCACTGGCGTTGTCGGAGGCCCACGTGCTCGGGGCGAAGTACTGCAGGAGCCGCAGCGACGAGGAGAGCTCGAGCACCGAATCGCTGTCGTCGTAGGCCTCGGCTGTCGACTTCACCGATCCGTTGCCCGCCTCTACCCAGATGTCGCCCTCGTTGTCGACAGCGGGCGCCGCCCCCCCCATCCAGATGGCCCCTTGGTCGTCGCCCGCTGCGGAGTCGACCTCGAAGTCGAGGGGCGTGCCGCCCGTCTCGCCGGCACCCACGACCCAGCCGTGGTACGTCGAGCAGTCGCCGTAGTTGCCGCCGAAGCCGAACACGACCCTGCCGGCGTCGAGGGTCAGCCCGGTCCGCTGCAAGATGGCGGCGGGCGCCGAGCCCGGCGGGTCGACGCGCTCGTTCAGCTCCACGGCGCCGGAGGCGAGGCTGAGGCCGATGAGGTGGTGGCTCGGGCTTCCATCGAGGAATTCGTCGGCGACGAGGAAGATCTCGGAGCGGGATTGGTCGATCACCGGTGTGCCCGTGATCCCCACCTCGGGCGTGATGTCCCCGCAGGGCAGTGAGCCGGACGGCACCGGCGTGCCCACGTGCCGTGACCAGTCGATTGCCCCGGTGGCGGCCGAGAGGGCGTAGACGGTGTCGTTCTCCGTCGCGACGTACACCCGGCCGCCATCGGCGAGGGGCTCGCCGAAGATCTGACCGTCGAGACTGGGAGAGGTCCACACCGGCTGGGCGGTTCTCACGGCCGAGATGGAGGCGACGACGCCGCTGCCGGCGGCATCGCCGTGGTACACCGTGAAGGCGCTCGGATCGAAGGAAGGCGACTGCGCCTCCGCACCCGGTGGTGCCGCGAGGTCGAGGGCCGAGACGGTGAGGGCACAGAGGGCGCAGATCGCCGTCACTCTGGCCTTGTCGAAGGGACGGCGCACCGCTCGCCGTCTCAGGAGAAGTGCGTCGCCGGCCGCTCGAGCAGAACCCCGTCGAGCCTGATGTCGACCCTCTCGTTGTAGAACGCCACGAGACCAGCGATGCCTGCCGACTCGTGAGCCGGGTGCCGGTACCACCAGACGATGTCGTCGTAGGTCGTGTCCTCGCTCTTCACCGAGTAGTACTCGGCTGTGCCCTTATAGGGGCAGCGCGTCGTGGCGGCCGAGGGCAGGAGGAGGTCGAGGCGCACGTCTGTCTTCGGGAGGTAGTAGCGGACGGGCAGGCCAGTTTCGAAGAGCAGCACCGGCCGGACGGAGTCCGCCACCGTGACGCCCCCGATCTCGACCTCAACGTGGCGAGAGCTGCGCAGCACGTCGACTCTCGTGTGGGGGTCGCGTGGGTGTACGTAGACCTGCTCGTCCTCCTCGAACCAGGCGTCCATGGCCTCCCAGTCGAAGCGGATGGCCCCGCGCAGCTCCTCGATGGGGGAGTCGGGATAGCGCCAGGCGGCATCGGCGGCGGCGGCGCCGCTCGTCGTCACCGTGAAGAAGGCGGCCTCGCCACGACTCGGTGAGTGCTCGGTCTTCCCGGACGCAACGAGAAGGGCCGTCCGGACGTCCTCGGCCGGGATGTAGTACGCCGGGTAATACGGGACCTCCCAGACGAGCAACGGGCGCGTCGTGTCCGCCACGAGCTCCCCGCCGAGAAAGGTCCGCACCCGCTTGTGTCCCTGCTCGACCCGCACGCGTCCTCGATCGGTCATGCCGAGAGATTACGGGGGCGTCGGCGGTGCTCCTGGCGCAGCAACTCGGCATCAGCCGGTTGCAGGCACTTCACGACTTCGGTGAGCGTCACACCGGAGAGGCGCTGAACCCGCGGCCGCACCCACTCCAGCACGAGCTCGGGGCGCCGCCGCCCCGTGTCCCGCAGAATCCAGCCGATGGCCTTGCGGATGAAGAACTCCTTCTCCTCGAGGAGCCGGTCGGCGTAGGAGAAGAACAGATCAGGGTTGCCGGCGCCTCGCCGCAGCGGCACGAGGAGCGCCAGCATGGCCGATCGGCGCAGCCAGAAGTCGTCGTCGGCGATCCAGCGGTCGAGCGTGGCGACCGTTTCCGGATGGGCCTCCACGACGCTCCCGACGACCTGGGCGGCAAGTGAGTCGACGAGCGCCCAGGTGCGCGACGCTCGTAGCAAGGTTTCGAGGAGCTCGAGATCGTCCGGGCCGAGGCAGCCGGTGTGCATCGTGAGGAGCTCGACGGCGAGCATGCGGCGCTCGTGGACAGGGACAGCCCAGAGTGCCGACACCAGTGCGACGAGGGGGTCGTGCTCGGTCACCGGGTAGACATCGCCGACGCGCCCCGCCACGTGGCGCATGGCAGGGACCGAAACGCCGAGGAACTCGAGGTCGCTCTTCAGATAGGCGCGCTCCGAGATCGCCCGCTCCGGCGTCCCGAGGCTGCGTAGCTGTTGCTCCAGCTCCGCCGCCACGGTGACGGCCGCCGTCGCCGACATCTCAGCGGGCGGAGAGCGCCGCCAGCGTGGCGTCGAGGACGTCCTGCGGCGACGAGGTGGCGTCGATGGTGACGAGGAGCCCGCGGTTTCGGTAGTACTCGAGCAGCGGCTCGGTCTCGGAGTGGAAGATTCGCAGGCGGCGCTCGATCACGGCAGTATCGGCGTCGTCGAGGCGACCAGCCGACGAGCGACCTTGGAGGCGTTCTCGGACGACGTCGTCGGGGACGGCCATGTAGACGACAGCGTCGGCCGTCGCCCCGAGGGGAAGGGCCTGCTGGAACGCCATCTCAGCTTGCCGCAGCGTCCGGGGGAAGCCGTCGAGCACGTAGCCCCCGCTCGTCACGGCCCGAGCGATCGGTTCGCGCAGGAGCTCGAGCACGATCTCGTCGGGGACGAGATCTCCGGACTGCACGTAGTCGGAGACGAGCTTTCCGATCTCGGTGGCATCGGCAAGGTGGTCACGCAGCAGCTCGCCCGAAGAGATGTGCGTAGCGCCCAGGCGCGCCGCCAGCAGGGGTCCTTGCGTGCCCTTGCCCGAACCGGGGGCTCCGAGGAGGATGAGTCGCACAGGGGCAGAGATCGATCTCGAGGGCGGCGGCGACAGCTACCAGCGCTGCTGCGTTGCCCCTGAGCTGCTCACGACATAGCCGACCATCTCCGGCCGGCGGAAGACGGACTGCACGGCGACACGGCCGGGGCCGTAGAGGGTCAGCCAGGCCGTCTTCGTCTGCATGCGGGCCGAGGCGAACCAGTAGGTGCCGCCCGGGTACTCGAAGTGCAGTCGCATCTGCACGCTCGGGTCCTTGTAGATGAGGGCGCTCGGCTGTACGAGGATGTTCTGGCCTTGGGCGAGGTCGCGGATGAAGACGTTGCCGGGCGAGTGCAAAAGGAGCAGTCCCGGTCCGGCCTGGGCCGTGAAACGGTCCAACATCATGCCCATCGGATAGTGGGTTTCCTGGTCGTCTCCGCTCTGGGTGTTGTACCAGATGTTGCTCTGGTGCCACTGATAGGCGACGTTGCCGGTCGCTACGAGGAAGCGGTGCTCGGCTACGTCGATCGCCTGGTTCGCCTGCATCGGGACGGCGATCGTCTCGCCGGGGTCGTCGTGGCTGAAAGCGATGTGCCCGGGCCCCGCCGCCCTCATCATGACGAGTGGCATGCCGGCGAGCATGCGGTTCCACCCACCCGCCATGGGGAGCGCCTCGGTGCGCACGGTCGGGCTCATGAACAGCAGGACGTGATGCGAGAAGTAGACCCAGTCGTCCTCGTGCAATCCGAAGTCGGCAACCGGCACGTACTTACCGCTGATCTGGCACGTCGAGCGGCTGAAGTGGATGCGAGCCATGTCCCGGATGGGCGGCTGCTCACCCCACCCGGAGTCCGAGACGTGCTCGCGGACATCCACCGGAGCGCCGCAGTGCGGGCACGTTGCGTCGACCGTGTCGCTCGCCATGCGGCAGTACGGGCACGTGTAAGCGCCCGCCTGTGGAGGCATCGCCATGACCGGCCCCTATTCCGTGGCGCCGGCGTGCACGTACATCGACTGGATGCCGACCCGTCCCGGCCCGGTCATCTCGGCGAGGTACATGCCATGGCGCATGAGCCCGGTCTTCACGTTCTGCTGCACGGTGTTCATCGTCACGCCCGAGTCCTTGTAGAGGAAGCCCCCGGGCTCGATGAGGATCTTCTCGCCTTCGGTGAGCGTCTTCTGGAAGACGTTTCCGTACCCGTGCAAGAGCAGCAGACCAGGCTCGTTGGCGGTGACGAAACGGTCCATGTACATACCCTCGCCGCCGTGCAGGACGTTGGCGAGGCCCTTGATGCGCACGAAGGAGTACGTGAGCGAGTGCGTGCCGGCGAGGAAGGCGTGCTCCCTGACGTCGATCTCCATCGACGGGTGGAGCGGCAGCACGACGACCTCACCGGTGGCGTCGCGGGACAAGGCGATGCGACCGGGGCCATGGGCGACGCTGATGATGTGCGGCATGCCGCCGAGCATGCGTTTCATGCCGCCGCCGGTATTGAGCGCCGACATCGGGACCTGCGGCTCCTTCCACAACATGACGTGGTGCTCGAAGAACACGGCGTCACCCTGGGCGAGCGCCAGCTCGGCGACCGGGACGATCTCGCCCTCGATCTGGCAGGTGGAACTGGAGAAGTGGAATTCGGTCATGTCGCGCAAGCGGGGCGCCTCGGTCCATCCGGAGTCGCTCACCAGGTTCTTCTGGTCCAGCGGCGCCCCACAGGTGGAGCAGGAGGTGCGATCGGCCTCGTTTTGCGCCTTGCACCACTGACACTCGATGCGCTGCATGGGCCGCTCCTCCCTGTCGAGCGCCTGGATCAGGCGAAGTCAGGGGCACTGTAGCTCCGAGTGGCCTGCCTGGTCCGAAGCTGAACGTGGCGGCCAGACCGGCCGGCCATGCTGTCAGGACGCCGGCGGGGCTTCCTGGGTGGGCGTCCCGCACGAGTCGCAGAACTTGGCGCCCGCCCGGAGCTCGGCCTGGCAGTTGGCACATTTCGCCTGCGTGGGCGTCCCGCACGAGTCGCAGAACTTGGCGCCCGCCCGGAGCTCGGCGTTGCAGTTCGAACAGAGGAGCCCGTCGGCAGCAGGCGTCGCTGGCTGGGCAGCCTCTGCCGCCTGCTCCGCTGGCTGTTGGGGGGAGGGCGGAGCCGGTGCTGCTTGCGCGTAGCCCTGTGGAGGGGCTGCCGGCTGCGGCGGGGGGGCGTAACCGGCACCACCTCCGGCGAAACCCGGAGCGGGCGGTGGTGGATAGGGCGGTGCCTGCTGGGGTGCCTGCATCATCTGGCCGGCCATGCCCATGCCGGCGCCGAAGAACATCGGCGTCACGGCCGCCCCGCCCTGAGCCATGCCCTCACCGGCGCCCTGGAGGGCCTCCGCTTGCGCAGCCTGCAAGAAGCCCCCTGCCAGGCGGCTGTAGGCCGTGTCGCCGGCGAGCTTCTTCAGACGGGCGCTGTCCTCCTCGGCAAGGTTGACGTCGAGGTTGCCGAGGCGCGAGATCGTGACCCCGTAGTTCTCGAGCTGGGCGTCCGCCGCGGGCATGACGGCCGCCTCGATGTCGGGGCTGTGAGCAGACAGCCCCAGGATGGGCCAGGTTCCCGTCATGAGCTGCGTCGTCACGGTCGTGCGGGTGACCTTGAGGAGCTGCTCGGCCACCCAGCCCGTGATGGCGTCGTTGTTCGATACGTCCACCGTGCCGGTCAGGTTCAGGATGAGCTTCGTCGGATCCGTGATCCTGATGGCGTACTCGCCGAAGGCCCGCAGCGTGACGACGAGGCCCGTCTGAGGGTCCTGCACGTCGTCGAGGCGCCCGCCGAAACGGTTGTTCGGGTACTCCCGTGTGCCGACGAAATAGAGCTCAGCCTTGAAGGCGTCCCCCCCAGACGCCCAGTCGATGAACATCCCGAGGAAGGGCAGCTCCTTGGCGTCGAGGGTGTGCTGGCCCGGCGGCACGACACCCATGACCTGACCTTGACTCATGAAGACGGCGACGGCGTCGGGCTCGACGATGGCGCGACTGAACTTGCGGATGTTCTGGTCGGGCCACTTGAAGACGATCTGGCCCTTGTGGGTGTCGGGAACGGCGATGAACTCCCGCCGTGCCTCGTGCATCAGCCCCATGGTCGTGCTCCTTCGCCCGTCGAGACGTGCCGGCACAGAGCGTACCGGTAGATACCGCTTGGTGAGATGAGACGGCGCTCGTGGAAAAGCAGTCGGCGGCGGGTTCGAGCGGGCACGATCGACGGGCGGGCAGCAGGACGCCGGCGGGCGCGCCACGATGGTGGTGACAGCGGCGAGGCGAAGGCTCGGGGGAAGGAGGTGGCAAAGCGTGACGTCCGGCGACGAAGAGCACTACGTCGTGAGCGACACCGAGCGACGCGACGCCCTGGCGTCCCTCGTGCAGGCTGCCACGGCGGGCCAGGTGACCCTCGACGAGTTCAGCCGGCGTACCGACATCGTGCTGGGTGCCCGCTCGCGCCGGGAGCTCGTTGCCGCCCGCGCCGATCTCAGCGTCTCGGTGGCACCGGGGCGGGTCAAGCGGCGCTGGTTCGTGCCCTTCGGCAATCGCGTGCGGCGCGGGCGCTTCGTGCTGCCGGAGCGCACGACGGCTGTCATCCTCGCCGGCGAGATCCACCTCGACCTGCGTGGAGCGACCCTCGTGGGACCCGAACCGACGATCAAGCTGTGGGTCCTCATGGGCAATTTGCGGGTCCTGGCGCCCCGCGGCATCCACGTCGAGGTGGACTCCTCCTCGTTCTTCGGCGGCCGCACGATCGCCGCCTACGGCCCGCCTCCGAGCGAGGCGACGCCGGTCCTGCGGATCCGGATGATCGACGTGCTCGGTGCCGTCAAGGTGACGGACGACCCGACCCTCTGGAGCCCCAACCTCACTTCGCCCGAGGTGGCGATCTCGCCGCCGACCGCGCCGCCGGCCACGCCGCCGACCCTGGGTCCTCCTGCGTCCGACGCGCCGGCCGGTTGATCTCGGGGCTGAGCGGTCGTCGCCCCTCAGGCGGCTGAGCGCTCGAGGATGTGAACGCCGCAGGCCGAGCCGAGCCCGATGACATGGGCGAGGCCGACCTTGGCGTCGGGTATCTGACGATCCCCGGCCTCGCCGCGCAGGTGCGTGGCCACCTCCCAGACGTTGGCGATTCCCGTGGCGGCGATCGGGTGGCCCTTGGACTGCAGGCCGCCCGACACGTTCACGGGCATCGAGCCGTGGCGCCAGGGGGCTCCCGAGTTGAAGAAGTCAGCAGCCCCGCCTTCCTCGCAGAGCATGAGGTTGTCGTAGTGCACGAGCTCGGCCGTGGCGAAGCAGTCGTGCAGCTCGACGAGGTCGAGGTCCTCTGGCCCGACGCCGGCCTGCTCGTAGGCCGTCCGGGCTGCGTTGCGGGTGAGCGTGTTGACGTTGGGGAGGATCTGGCACGCCTCCTCGAACGGGTCAGTCGTGAGCACGGAGGCGGCGACCTTGACGGCTCTGCGCTGCTGAGTCGGCGAGAGGGTCTTGAGCTTGGCCCCGCTCACGAGGACGGCGGCGGCGGCGCCGTCGCAGTTGGCAGAGCACATCGGGCGGGTGTTCGGATAGGCGATCATGACGTCGCCCATGATCTGCTCGAGCGTCATGGCCTTCTGGTAGGCGGCGAAGGGGTTGAGGGTGGAGTGAGCGTGGTTCTTCTCCGAGATGCGGGCGAACAGCTCGAAGCTCGTGCCGCCGTAGCGGTGCCCGTACTCCAATCCGATCTGAGCGAAGACGCCCGGCATCGTCTCGGTGCCGATGCGTCCGTCGACGGCGGCGACCGCCCCGTAGCGCCCGCTCGGCGACCACGTGCCGCCGTCGGCGGTCCGTGAGCCGCCGGCGAGGAGACCGGCGCCGGCCAGCTTCTCGACACCGACGGCGAGGCCCATGTCCGCCTCGCCTGCCTTGATCGACATGACGACGGTGCGGAGAGCCGTCGCCCCGGTGGCACAGGCGTTCGTGACGTTGTAGACGGGGATACCCGTCTGACCGACCTGTTTCTGCACGGCCTGGCCGACACCGAGGCCGCCCATCAGGCTGCCGGCGGCCATCACCCCCATGTCGCCCATGGTGACCTCGCCGTCGGCGAGCGCCCCCATGACGGCTTGCGAGGCAAGGTCGATCGTGTCCTTGTCCGGGTGCTTGCCGAATTTCGTCATCGTGATGCCGAGAATCCAGATGTCGTCGGATGCCACGGTTGCCTCGCTCTCAGCTCAGTGGCTCGAAACCGAAGCCGACGGCTTCCGTCCCGGCCTCGTCCAGTCCGAGGGAGTACGTGGCGAGGCGGACCTTCATGCCCGTCGCCACGTGCTCGGGGTCGGGTTCGACGTTGATGAGGTTGCCACGGACGCTCGTGCCGTCACAGTCGACGACGGCGGCCACGAAGGGGACGGGGATGCCCGGCGCCGCCATCGAAACGATCGTGAATGCCCGAACCTCGCCGACCGGCGAGACGTCCACCGACGTGAACTCGGTGCCCGAACAGGCCGCGCAGGCGTTGCGCCGGTCGAAGTAACGGGCCCCGCACCGTGTGCAGGCGTGCGCGGCGAGATGCGGCTCGTCGCCGAGAATCAAGTAGTCGACGTGCGGGATCTGTTCGCCCACCCCTGCTCCCTCTCTCGTGCCTGCCGGGAGCCTATCGGGGAGCGGCCGGACGGCTCAGCTCGGGCGCGGCGTCGTCGCCGTAACCGGTGCGACGGCGACGTTGAAGAACGACACCGTCACCGAGAAGGACGTGACGTGTGATCCGTCCGGCGTGAAGACCACGAACCCGGTGCCGCCGCAGGGCACGGAGAGGCCGGGGATGGCCTTCTTCACGCCGTAACGCGAGAACTTCGCGAGCGGCTGGAGGACCGAGATGGTGCCCCGCGAATACTCGAGGAGTGCCTCGATCGACGTCGTCCGCCGCCCCGTGTAGCCGTCATTGTCGGTCGCAGTTGGTGGCGAGAGGACTTCGATGGTCTGGCCGTCCAGGATCTCCCCCGCGCCGGACGTCGTGCAGACGACGGTGATCCCGGCGTTGCTGGCGTGGCCGTTGACGCGGCCGTAGAAATGCTGGTGGGGACCCACTTTTCTCGCCCCGCTCGTACTGGCGGCCGAGGCCGTCGCGCTCACCGCCACGACCGCCATGCTGAGCACGGCTGCGCAAAGGCCCGCCTTGCTGAGTTGTCGCAACATCCGCCCAACCTTTCCTGCCGACGTCGACGCCGGGTGCGTCATGGTGATGCAAAGCGATCCGTGGCGGGTTTCGCGTAGTCGACGTCCCGCAGGGGAGCTGTCAGACGAGCCGTCGCTCTGTCGCCCACCTCGTCAGCTGGTGCCGGCTCGAGAGCTGCAGCTTGCGAAGGACGGCCGAGACATGGGTCTCGACCGTCTTGGTCGAGATCGACAACTCGCGAGCGAGCTCCTTGTAGGTGTAGCCGCGGGCGATGAGTCGTAGGACCTCCCGTTCCCGCGGCGTCAGCTGATCGAGCTCCGGGTCGAAGACCGGCTGGTCAGCGGGCGTCGCCGCGAAGGCGTCGAGGACGAAGCCGGCCAGGCGAGGCGAGAAGACGGCGTCGCCTTCGGCCACACGCAAGACGGCATCGATGAGCTCGGGGCCCGAGATCGTCTTCGTCACGTAGCCGCGGGCGCCGGCACGTATGACGGCGATGACGTCCTCGGGGGCGTCGGACACCGAGAGGGCGAGGAATTTCACGGCGGCGGCGTCTCCACCGGCTGCCTTCATCGCCTCGATCACGAGATGACCGCCGCCGCCGGGCAGGTGGAGGTCGAGCAGGACGACATCGGGCAGGCGCTCCTTGATGAGCTCGATGGCCGGTTCGACGTCGTCGGCCTCGCCGACGAGATCGACGTCGTCGCTCAGCTCGGCGCGGACGCCCTTTCGGAAGATCTCGTGGTCGTCGACGAGGAACACCCTCGGCCGGCGGGCATCCGCCGTCATGTCGCCACGGCGCTTCGAGGACGTCGACCGGGCTCGCGTGACATCGTGAGTGCCACCTCGGTGCCCGCTCCGGGACTACTGCGGATGGCTGCCGTGCCGCCGCTGCGCGCCATTCGACCCCGGATCGATTCGGCGATGCCTTTGCGGTCCTCCGTGACGGTCTCGGGATCAAAGCCGCGGCCGCGGTCTCTCACGAAGAGGGAGACCGTCCGCTGCTCGACCTCGCCGAAGAGCGACAGCTCCGGTGCGCCCGACCACTTGGCGGCGTTCACGGCGGCCTCGCGGCCGGCGGCGAGCACGGAGCGCAAACCGTCATCGAGCTCGCAATCGCCGACGACGACGACCTCCACGGCGACGCCGTGGAGTGCCTCGACGTCCTCCTGGATGCGGTGGATGCCGGCGGCGAAGGTGCTGTCCTGCGTGCCGGGCGCCCCCGGCCGGTCGCCGTCGAAGAGCCAGGACCGGAGTTCGCGTTCCTGGGCACGAGCGAGCTGGATGACCTGCTGGGGCTGGTCGGCCCGGCGCTGGATGAGCGCCAACGTTTGCAGGACCGAATCGTGCACCCTGGCGGCGATCTCCGCTCGTTCCTCTGCACGGGCGCGAGCCTGCCGCTCGACCACGAGGTCGCGGGCGACACGCAACCACCAGGGCCCGAAGACGATGACGATGGCGGCGATGATGAGGAGGAGCCCGGCGAGGGGCCGGAAGGCGGAGCGGCGGGCGTGGCTCTCGAAGAGTGCCACCAGCCCGCCGACGAGCAGGAGGAGGGCAGCGAGGGTTCGCAGCAGGAAGCGGCTGGAGCGTCCCGAGCCGTCCGGCCGCTGGGCGAGCGACGTCACGGGGGCTGCCGCCCGGTGGAGGAAGGCCTTCTCGCCTGGGTCGGCGTTCCGCCAGATGAGAACGAAGCCGCCGGCACTCACGAGGAGGGGCAGCGCCAGCGAACTGATCCAGGTGAGACCGAGGACCGACCCGATGAGGAGGGCGATCACGAGCGCCGGGAGGAAGGCGAGAGCGAGGGCGATCCCGCGACGATCGGCGAGCGAGCGCGCGATGACGGGCTCGTTCTCACCCTCGGCTGGTATGAGCAGCCAGGCGAGCACGTAGACGCAGATCCCGTAGCCGCTCAGCGACACCATGACGAGGACGACTCGGACAACGGTCGGGTCCCATCCGAGGCGCCGCGCCAGACCTCCCGCAACGCCGGCCACGAGCCGTTCTTCCCGGCTGCGCCGGATCGGTCCGCGATCACGGGGGCGACGCCAGGGACCATGACCGACGCTGCCGTGGCGAGAATGCGGTCCTGCGTGACGGTACGCCCACGGCGGGAGGGAATCGGCGCCTTGCGGCCATGGCTGCCGCCCTCGCCCGCCGCTGCGGCTCGCCGAGCCGGCGTTGCCCCGACGGCCGGGTTCAGCGGCGGCCTCCTGCGGGGGCGGTCGGTCCGTCGCCGCAGGTGACGCCGCTTGCGTTTCGGTCGGTTCCTCGATGACTCGATGATCGCGCCTCCAGGCACCCCCTGACCATCGGGGACGACCCCGGCACGCTCCCGCTCGTCTCCGGGGAGGTTCAGGGTCATCCCCGATACCGCTGCTGACCCGACGGGCGCAGGATTCAAGCATGGAAACAGACAGCAACAACAGCAACGATCGGATGGGTGAGACGGATGCGTCCAGGGCTCCCGAGTGGCCGGAGCAACGGCCGCTCGTGCGACCCCGCGAGGGCCGCATGCTTGCCGGCGTCGCCGGCGCCATCGCCGACTACCTCGCCATCGACGTCACGATCGTCCGCATCGTCCTCGCCGTGCTCTGCCTCGTGGGTGGTGCCGGGTTGCCGCTCTACCTGGCGGGATGGCTGCTCATCCCGGAGGAAGGCTGCGAGACGTCCATCGCGGCCGAGCTGCTGCACGGACATGGCGCCTACTGAGCAGTGGGCGCCTCGAGGGCGCTCGTGGGGCCCCCTCTCGAGACCAACAGATCGCTACCTGACAGAAGGGAATCCCAAGACATGACGAACGCTCCCCCTCCGCCCCCGTGGGCTCGGTGGTACGAGACCTCCCGCCGGTTCACGCCCGGGCCCGACCTGCGCGTGTCTGACGCCGAACGCACCGCCGTCGGCGACACCCTCTCGAAGCACTACGCCGACGGGCGCCTCGACGACAACGAGTTCAAGGAGCGCCTCGACCGGGCCATGTCGGCTAAGACACGCTCAGACCTGAGCGGCCTGACGACCGATCTGCCCCCGCTGGAGTCAGCCAACCCCCACCCGGTGCCGCGGCGCCACCCCTGGCACGTCGTGGGCGTCGTTCTCGTCGCCGCTCTCGTCATCTCGGCCGTCTCGTCGGTCTTCACCGCTCCCCACGTGCCGTGGCTGCTCGTGCTCATCGTCGGCCTGCTGTTGTGGCGTCGTCTCTCGTGGCGCTCCTACCACCGGCACCACCACCACTCACACGCCGCGACGCCGCCCTACGGCTGATCCGGTGTCATGCCGTGTGTTCCACTCGAGGAGGCGGCGCACCCAGTCGATGCTCTGAGAGGGCGTGCGAGAGACGTGGGAGCCGGCCGGATAGCGCACGAACTCGACCGATCGACCGAGCCGGCGGAGTTCGGCGTACAGCCGCTCGCCTTGACTGATCGGGACGCGGAGGTCGCCCTCCCAGTGCAGGATCAGCATGGGGGTCGTGATGCTCGTGGCGTAGGTGAGCGGGGAGCGGAATTCGTACTCGCTCGGGTTCTCCCAGGGGAGCCCGAAGTTGAATTCGACGAATCCAGGTATGTCGCTCGTGCCGAACATGCTGCCCTGCTCGATGACGGCCGCCACGGCCGTGGCGGCCGAGAACCGTCGCGTGTGACCGGCCAGCCACGACGTCATGAAGCCGCCGTAGGAACCGCCGCTCACGAACTGGCGGCGGCCGTCACCGATTCCGCGCCCGATGACGTCGTCGACGCAGGCGAGGATGTCGCCGGCGTCCGCCCCGCCCCAGTCGCCGGTGCAGGCCTGCGTGAAGGCCTGCCCGTAGCTCGAGCTGCCACGGGGGTTGGGGAGGATGACGACGTAGCCGGCCGCCGCCACTGACTGGTGGAAGCTCAGGAAGCGCCCGGACGGCCAGGCACCGTGCGGCCCGCCGTGTATGTCGAGGTGAATCGGCAGTGGCGCCGTCACCTTGCCCGGCGGCCGGATCATGAAGTACTCGACCGGCGTGCCGTCGCCCGCCGTCACCGTGGCGCGCGTGACGGGGCCGAGGGCGACGTCGGCGAGGAGGGCGTCGTTTGCCCGGCTCACCCGCTTCACGGCGCCACCGGCCGGCGAGACCGTCCCCTTCGCCCCGAGCCGGGTGGTATAGCACTCCGAGGGGGTGTCGGGCCACGCCGAGGTGAACACGGCCGACCGGCCGTCACCTGCAACGGAGAGGCCGTCGACCTGGCGATCGCCCCCGACGACGACCCTGCTCTCCGACTCGCCGAGGCGGCTCACGCGTAGCTCCGTGCTGCCGTGATCGCTCACCAGCACGGCGAGGGCCTCGTCGGTCAACCACTGGAAAGGTGGGGGCGACCAGGGCACCAAGAGGATGGGCCGATCCGTTGCGGGCGCCACGGGACGTGCCTCGGAGCTGCCGTCGGCAGGGACAACGAACAGGCGGGCATCGTGGTTCCAGGCCTCACCGCCGGCGTGGCCGACGAAGGCGATCGTCGATCCGTCCGGCGAGAAGGCCGGCAGCACGACTCGTCCCCTGTCCGAAGTGACACGACGGGGGTGTCCCCCGCCCGAGCCCACGACGTAGAGGTCGGACCGGAGCTGCCGGTCGTCGCGCCGGCGGTCGCGATCAGACGAGAAAGCGATCATGGTTCCGTCCGGCGACCACGATGGGTCGATGTTGTCGAAGTCGCCGCGGGTGATCTGCCGGCTCGCCCCGGATGGAACCTCGATCACGAAGAGATGGCGTCGCCCCTCGAACCAGCCGACGTTGTCGAAGCGGGCCGCCAGGCCCCGCACGACGCGGGGGGCGTTGCGTTCGCTGGCAGAGCGTTCCCCTGGCGCAGCGGCCAGTCCGGTGGGCGAGACGACGACGATGCGCCTCGAGTCCGGGGACCACGCCGGTTGGCTGACGGCTCCCTGGAAGCTGCCGAGGCGGCGGGGCACGCCTCCCGTCAAAGGCGCCAGGCGCAGCTCGGCCGGGCCGTTCTCCGGAGTCGAGAGGTAGGAGAGGTAGCGGCCGTCCGGTGACCACCGCGGCGTGTTGTCCGAGGGGCCCTCCGTGAAGGCGGTGGGCGGCGCCGAGCCGTCCAGAGGAGCCACCCAGATGCTGCTCTGCACCCGATCGGAGGCCTCGTCGGCTTGGGACTGCACCCAGGCGACCCGGGAGGCGTCGGGTGAGATCGCCGGATCGCTGAGCGTGCGCAGCCGGTAGAGATCAGCCGGCTGCATGGGTCGCTTCGGCATCAGGCAGCGGGTTGGTCAACCGGTCGCTCGCCGGCGGGAGCGCTCACGGCTTCCTCGGCGGCGGTGCCGCTCGGCGCCAGCTGGGCGCGCCGTCGCGAGGCCCACCCGGGCCCTCGCAGCACGAAGCCGAGGCGGTCGCGCCAGGTGCGGGAGCGAGCGACGTCACGGAACATCTCGGCGTACTCGTGGCCGGCGATGCGGGCCGGGTTGAAGGTGTTGATGTTCTTCGTGAGCCCGTAAACGACACGCTCGTCCTCCGGCTCGAAGGTTCCGAACAGCTTGTCCCAGATGATGAGGATGCTTCCGTGGTTGCGGTCGAGATAGGGGCCGTTGCTGCCGTGGTGGACACGGTGATGCGAGGGCGTGTTGAGGACCGACTCGAACGGGCCGATCTTGCCCACGACCTCCGTGTGGATCCAGAACTGATAGAGGAGGTTGACGCCGCGAGCCGTGTTGACGAGAGCCGGCTCGAAGCCGAGCAGGCAGAGCGCCGAATAGGGGAGGAACGTCCCGAAGGCCTCGGCGACGGGTTGGCGAAGCGCCGTCGAGAGGTTGTAGTGCTCGCTCGAGTGATGCACGACGTGGATCGCCCACATGAAGCGGCTCTCGTGCATCGCCCGGTGGTTCCAGTAGTACATGAAGTCCCAGGCGAGCACGGCACCCGCCATGGCAGCCGGGCCTGTGCCGAGCGAGCCGAGGCGCCGGCGGCGGGCGAGGCGGTCCAGACCGGTGCGCGATGCCCAAGTGGTCGTCACCGCAAGGCCACCGGCGACGATGGCGGTGACACCACCGACCTTGGCGACCGGCCGGGCGAAGCGAGCGACGCGACGGCGCCGCCGCTGCGGGCTGCCCTCCGCCTCCACCGTGCCACCTGGCGCCGCCGCTCCCGCCCCGTGCTCGGCCCGCTCGTCCAGCCGGACGAGCAGGTCGGCCAGCGTCGTCACGGCGGCCGCACCGGCCGCCGTCGCCAGCAGCACCTTGCCGTACCTGCCACGACCCGGCACGAGCGGCTTCAGCACCTTCGGCATGACGAGCGGGCCGAGCAGGCTCCCGACGCCCATCGTCAAGCTGGCGATGGTGTCCCTGCGTTCGTACTGACCGGCCGACAGCTCGACCGCCTCGTGCCGGTCGCGCAGCCAGAGGTATTCGGCGCCCATGCTCCCGAAGTAGACGGGAATGGCGACAACGGTGAGATCCTTCACGACGCCGATGTTAGGACTCAGCCCGCTCGCTGCCGAAACTCGGCGAGAGACGACGCCGGGGCGGGCGCGGCCGAGTTCGGCCCTCGCCCGGCCGGCTGCTGGGCATGAGAAGGCGCCTGCCGGGCGGTAGGCTCGGGCGCCCGACCGGCCTCCGGCGTCCCGGTCCTCGAGTGGGGTGATCCCCGAAGGCGTGAAGAACATGCGAAGGCTCTTGCTCGTAACGATGGTCGTGGTGTTCGCCGCCGGCCTGAGCGCCTGCGGAAGCGCCACCTCCTCCACCACCACGACCACTGCGGCTGCCACGGGCACCTCGACCGCCACGGGGCCACTCGGTGCTACCTGCACGAATGCCGCCATCCAGGGTGATCTCTACCACAAGGGGCAGCTCACGATCGCCACGGACAACCCGGTGTACACGCCGTGGTTCGTGAACAACCGCCCGGAGAACGGGCAGGGCTACGAAGGGGCGGTCGCTTACGGGATCGCCGCCGCCCTCGGCTTCACGACCTCGGAGGTCAAGTGGGCCTATGAGCCCTTCAACGACTCGTACTCCCCCGGCCCGAAGCACTTTGACTTCGACATCAACGAGATATCGGTGACAGCGGCGCGCGCCCAACAGGTGACGTTCAGCATCAGCTACTACGCCGACGATCAGGCCCTCGTCGTGCTGAAGAACGGACCGGTGGCCAAGGACCACTCTCCAGCTGCGTTGAAGACCTACCAGTACGGCGACCAGATCGGCACGACGAGCCTCGCCTTCATCTCTCAGTACATCCAACCCACGAAGCAGACTCGGGTCTACGGGTCGTTGAACGACGTCAAGACCGCCCTCGACACGCACCAGATCCAGGCCTTCGTCACCGACACACCGACTGCTCAGTACATCGCCGCCGACGAGATCCCCGGCTCCGAAGTCGTCGGCCAGTTTCCGAGCACCGGCGAGTACTTCGGATTGTTGTTCCACAAGGGTGACCAGCTCGTGACGTGCGTCAACAAGGCGATCGAGCACCTTCGGAGCGACGGGTCACTCGCCAGCTACTCCAAGAAGTACCTGCAGATCTACAACGCCATCCCGACCATCAAACCCTGAGCCGGCCGATCCTGCCTTGAACGGGAACAGGGGCGATCCCGGCTGGGACCCGCTCGTGGGGGTGCAACCCATGGGCGGGGCGCTCGGTGATCGCGGGCCCCGTCTGCTGCGCGCCGGTGACCGCCGCTCGACGGTCATCTCGACCATCAGCACGATCGCCTTTGTCGCTGCCCTCGCGGCCGTGTTCTTCTTCGCCCCCGGGAGCGGCGTCGTCCGTCACGACTTCTTCAGTGGCACGAACATGTGGCGCTCCTTCGTCGGCAACAACAGCCACGGGCTGCCTGGTATCGGCACGGCGATCGTCCTCAACATCAAGATGTTTCTCGTCGCCGAGGTCCTCATCCTCATCCTCGCCCTCGCTGTCGCCCTCGTGCGGCAGTCGACCGGTCCGGTGATGTTCCCTCTTCGCGTCGTGAGCACGATCTACGTCGACGTCTTCCGGGGCGTGCCCCTCCTGCTGGTCATCTACATGATCGGAAATGGCGTCCCGGCACTCAATCTCCATTTCCTCTCGACGCAGACCCCACCGGTGTACGGGACGGCTGCCCTCGTCCTGTCCTACTCGGCCTACGTCTCGGAGGTCTATCGCGCCGGGCTCAATTCGGTGCACCGCAGCCAGACCCTGGCGGCCCGCTCGCTCGGCCTCACCGGCTGGACGTCCATGCGATACGTGATCCTGCCCCAGGCGGTCCGCAACATCATCCCGCCCCTGCTGAACGACTTCATCAGCCTCCAGAAGGACACGGCGCTCGTCGGTGTCATCGGCGCCATCGAAGCGAACCAAGCCGCCACCATCTACGCCGACTCGACGTTAAATTACTCGAGTTACGTCGTGGCGGCCATCCTGTTTCTCATCCTCACGATCCCCCTCGCCCGCTTCACCGACCACGTCATCCGGCGCGACCGGCAGCGGCGCCTGGCTGGAGCCCTCGTGTGAGCACCTCGGGGAACGGATCAAGCGCCCCCTCGGAGGCGGTCCGGGTCGAAGGGCTCCACAAGTCCTTCGGTGCCATCGAGGTGCTGAAGGGCGTCGACATGGCGATGAACGGCAACGAGGTCGTCTGCCTCATCGGCGCTTCCGGGTCGGGCAAGTCCACCCTCTTGCGCTGCATCAACCTGCTCGAACCGATCGACGCCGGGCGCATCGTGCTCTGGGGGCAGGACGTCTCGTCCGACCCCGGCCTCGACCAGAACCTCGTGCGGCGCCAGATCGGCATCGTGTTTCAGTCCTTCAACCTCTTCCCGCACATGAACGTCCTCGCCAACGTGACCCTTGCCCCCACCAGAGCCCTCGGCGTGCCCCGCGAGCAGGCGGTCGAAGAGGCGCGCGCCCTCCTCGGCCGCTTCGGGCTGTCCGACAAGGAGCGCGACTACCCCGACCGGCTCTCCGGCGGCCAGCAGCAGCGAGTGGCGATCGTGCGCGCCTTGGCGATGCGCCCGAGGATCATGCTCCTCGACGAGGTGACGAGCGCCCTCGACCCCGAACTCGTAGCCGAGGTGCTCGACGTTATCCGGGAGCTGGCGGCTTCCGGGATGACGATGGTCATCGCCACCCACGAGATGGGATTCGCCCGCGACATCGCCAACCGGGTCTGCTTCCTCGAGGACGGTCTGATCGTGGAGGAGGCGCCACCGGGGGAGCTCTTCAGCCAGCCGAAGGACGAGCGCACGCAGCGCTTCCTCCGCCGCATCATCGACGCCGGACGTCTTTGAGATACGCCCGTGCGTCGGTACACTCGCCGCGTGGATCCGCCCCTCGCCGACGTGGTGTCGTTCGCCGAGCGGGCCTCCACCCGACAACGACAGCAGGTTGTGGCCGATGGCGCGCAGCGGCCTCCTGCGGACGAGGACATCGTTGCCGAGCCGGCCGACCTTGCCCGAGAGGCGATGATCCGACGCTTCGGGCAGCTCGGATACGCCGGGCCGACGGAGCGGTTCCGTTCCGTCGACGACGTGCTGGCGGTGCTCGTGTACGACTCGGCCATCGAGCCCGAACCGCTCGTCGGCATCCGGGGTGATGCATCCGGGTCGACGCGTCAGCTGACCTTCGAGAGCCCCGCCCTCACGATCGAGGTGCAGTTGGAAGGTTCCGCCCGGGAGCTGACGTGCCAAGTCGTGCCCCCGCAGCCCGCCTCCCTGGAGGTCCGTCACGAAGGCGGGACGTTGGGCCTCATGTCCGACGAATACGGCACCTTCTTCGCCCCGTGGCTGCCGGCGGGTGCCGTCAGCCTGCGGTGCACACCGCTCAGCGGGGATACCGAACCGGTCGTCACCAGCTGGTTCACGCCGCCCGAGCACCCATTTGCCTGACGCCTGAGCACGAAGTCCTGGGCGCGAGGTGACGCAGTCGGGCTCCAAGGCCGGGAGAGCGCCCGACCACGTGCCGTCTGAGGTCGGGCTCGCGCAGGCAGATCGCGCCCTCGAGCTGGCTGGGGCGGATCCGCGCCGCGCACTGGCGCTCGCCGAGGCCCTCCTCGAGCGCGCCGACATCGGAGGCGAAGGGCGCGCCGTTGCCGAGCGGGCGGCCGCACTCGCTGAGCTCGGGCTCGGACGTGTGGCCGCCTCCCGGGCGCGCTTCGAGCGCGCGAGGGACCGGGCGCTGGCAGACGGCGTCCTGAGCCGCTTGCCCGAGATCCAGATCGGGTTGGCGATCGTCCTGTTGCAAAGTGAGGAGCCGGTGGCTGCCATGGCCGAGATCGACGCCGCCCTCGTCCTTGCGCGAGACAGAGCCACCCTCGGTCAGGTCCAGTCGCAGCGAGCCACGATCTTGATGCGTCTCGGGCGCTATCCCGAAGCCCTCGAGCAGGCCACGATCGCCCTTGCCAGCTGCCGGTCCGCCGGCCTTGCCGGACCGGTGGCGCGCCTGCTCTCGAATCAGGGCATCGTGCACGCCTACCTAGGGGACTACGAAGAGGCCGAAGTCGAGCTGCAAGAGGCGCTCGCGCTGCTCCGGCGCCAGGGCTCCGATCTCGGAGTCGCCAACGTCGTGCACAACCTCGGCTTTGTGGCGGCCAGGCGAGGCGACATCCCCGCCGCCTTGGCTCACTTCGACGAGGCGTTCCGCCAGCACGTGCGCCTCGGCATCCCGTCGCCGGCGGCGTTGACCGACCGCTGCGAAGTGCTCATGTCGGCACGCCTCCTGCCCGAAGCCCGTGCCGCCGCTGCCGAAGCGATCGCCGGCCTGCAAGCGGCGGGACAGGCCGCCGATCTCGCCGAGGCCAGGCTCATGCTTGCCGCAGTCGCCTTCGCCGGCGGCGACTTCGCGACGGCTCGGTCAGCGGCGGAGGAGGCCTCCGAGGCGCTCGCTCGCCAGGGGCGCAACGGCTGGGCGGTCTTGGGCCGATTCGTGGCGGCGCGGGCGACGTGGGCCACCGAAGCGCCCTTGGCGCCGATCCCCTCTGGGCTCGGTGCGGGGCGCCTGCGTCCTGAAGAGGGCGCCCGTGCAGCGGGGACCGACCGCCGCCGTCTGGCTGCGATCGTGCCACACGCTGGCGCCCTCGCCCGCGAGCTGAGGGCCGCCGGTTGGCGGCTTCACGCCCTCGAGGCCCTCATCATCGCCGCCCGGGCCGCCATCGCAGCCGGTGAGCCGGCCCAGGCGGTCTCGCTGCTGGCGGCCGCCGACGTTGCCGCCTCGGCTCGTCACGGCGCCTCATCGGACGAGCGGGTGCGGGCCTGGTTCGCCGTCGCCCTCGGTCGTCTCGCCGGCGGCGACAGCAGGGCCGCCTTATCGGCGCTGCGGACGGGGCTGCAGGTCGCCGAGGAGCACCGGGCCGCTTTCGGCGCTACAGAGCTGCGAGCACGGGCGACCCTGGCATCCTCCGATCTTGCCGAGCTCGGTCTCGAGATCGCCGTCGGCGAGGGCTCGCCGGCGGGCGTGCTCGAATGGTCCGAGCGCTGGCGGGCACGTTCGCTCTGGCCACCGGAGGTCCTCCCCCCGCCTGACCGCCTCCTCGCCGAGGGGCTCTCCCAGCTCCGGCATACGGTGGCCGCCCTCGAGCTGGTGGTTCAGGCAGGCGAGGGCGCCGGTGCCGAAGCTCAGCACCTCGTGAGGCGTCGCAAACAGCTGGAGGCGAGCATTCGGCACCGCTCCCTCGGACGTGGGCGGCAGCGTCGGCCCGCAGCCGAGGTGCCGACCGTGCCGGAGGTGCAGGCTCGCTTGGGAGCGTCCGGGTCAGGCGCCGTCGTCGAGCTCGTTGCCGTCGCCGGACAGCTGCACGCCGTCGTGTGCACGCAGGCCAGCTGTGTCGTGCGCCAGCTCGGATCGACGGCCGAGTTGGCGCGCTGGCGAGCAGCCGCCCGCTTCGCCCTCACACGCCTCGCCCTCGGCCGCAGCTCGTATGCCAGCCTTGTCGCCGCCGGCGAGCTGCTCGGGCGTGCCGCCTCGGCTGTGGATCGCCTCTTGTTCGAGCCGATCGTCGGCGACCTCAGCGTGGCCCTCACGGCCGATCGCCCCGAGCTCGTGATCGTGCCGACCGGGACGCTGCATTCCCTGCCGTGGGCGCTGCTACCGAGTCTGCGGGAACGGCCGCTGTCGGTGGCGCCGTCGCTCGCCTTGTTCATGAAGCACTCCTCGGGTGCTCGTCCTGGTGGCGCCACCGTGCTCGTCGCCGCCCCCGGCGTGCCGTCGGCCGACGTCGAGGTGGCGGCACTTAAGCCTCTCTACCGGGAGGCCGTCACGCTGGCGGGACGAGCGGCCACCGCCGAGGCGGTGGCGACCGCCCTGCAGGGGGCGGCGCGGGCGCACGTCGTCGCCCACGGCCGCTTTCGGGCGGACAACGCCCTCTTCTCCGCCCTCGATCTCGCCGACGGGCCCCTCACCGTCTACGACCTCGAGCAGATCGGCGAGGGGCCTGAGCTGCTCGTCCTGTCCTCCTGTGACGCCGGCCGCTCGGACGTGCAGCCGGGAGACGAGTTGATGGGGGCAGCGGCTGCCATGCTGTCGCTTGGTTCGCGAGCGATCGTGGCGAGCGTCGTTCCGGTGCCCGATGCCGGTGCCCCGTCCGTCATGGCCGAATTCCATGCCCAGCTCGGCGCCGGTTTACCGCCGTCCAGCGCCCTGGCGGTGACGCAGGCCGCTCATGGAATCAGAGGTCTTGCCCCCGAAGAACTGGCCGATCGCTCGCTGCCGGTGCTGCAGGCGCTGGCGGCCGCCGGCTTCGTCTGCCTCGGCGCCGGAGGTCGACCGGCGACTCCTCCCTGCCGCTAGGGGGAGATCCCGGCGGGGCGCGCATGCGCGGCGTCCGGGTAGCTGCGAAGATGACGAAGTGACTACAGATGGGGGAGTCTCGGACGACATCTTCACGGCCATCGTCCGCAATGTCCGCACCGTCATCCAAGGCAACGAGTCAGCCATCCGCTACGCCGTCACCTGCCTCGTGGCCGGAGGCCATCTCCTCATCGAGGATGTCCCCGGGGTCGGCAAGACCAGTCTGGGCAAGGCCGTGGCCGCTTCGGTCGACTGCCGTCATCGCCGGATTCAGTTCACCTCGGACCTGCTGCCATCTGACGTCACAGGGGTGAGCGTGTTCGACCGCAACACGTCCGCCTTCGAATTCCGCCCCGGCCCGATCTTCGCCAACATCGTGCTGGCCGACGAGATCAACCGCACGCCACCGAAGACGCAGTCGGCTCTCCTCGAGGCGATGGAGGAGCGTCAGGTCACCGTTGAAGGCACGACCTACGAGCTGCCCGAGCCCTTCATGGTGATCGCCACCCAGAACCCGATCGAGCACGAGGGCACCTACCCGTTGCCGGTCAGCCAACTGGACCGCTTCCTGATGCGCATTCACCTCGGCTATCCGGACCCGACGGCCGAGGTCGACCTCCTCGTCCGCCACGGCGTCGACGATCCCCTCCTCGACTTGGAGGCCGTCGCCAGTCCGGAACAGGTGCTCCAGATGGCGCAGAAGGTCCGCGAGGTGCACTGCTCCGAAGCCGTACAGCGCTACATCGTCGACCTTGCCAACGCCACTCGCACGCACCCGGCCGTGCTCCTCGGCATGTCGCCGCGTGCTGCTCTCGCCCTGCAGCGGGCAGCCCGTGCCTGGGCGGTGTTGCACGGCCGCGACTACGTCGTGCCCGACGACGTCAAAACGCTCGCCCTCCCGGTCATCGGGCACCGCCTCGAGCTGCGCACCGCCCGCACGGCGGGCGGCGATCACGTCATCGCCGTCGTGAACGAGCTCCTCGCCAAGGTGCCCGTGCTCGAGGGTGAGCGGGTGGTGCGCTGATCGAGATGGGCCGGAGAGGGTGTCCTCGTGCTGACACGACGCGGTAAGGAGGCGCTGGCGGCGTTCTTCGTCCTCCTCGTGGCGGGCAGGATCCTCGGGGTGACCGAGCTGTTCGGCATGTCGGTCGCCGTGTTGGCGCTCGTCCTCGTGAGCGTCGTGCGGCTGCGCGCCTCGCACGTGCGTGCCGCCGTCTCGGCGCGCTTGTCCCCCGAGGTCATCGAGGCGACCCAGCCAACGGTGCTCGAGCTCTTCGTCGAGAACACCGGGGCGGTTCCCACGCCGCCGAGCCGGCTGCAGCTCGTGCCGAGCGGAGGGGGCCGCCACCGCATCCTCGTCCCCCGCCTGGCCCCGGGGGAGCGTGCCACGGTGACGATCGGCCTCGACAGCTCGCGCCGTGGACGGCACGCCATCAGCGGTTACGACGCCGTGCTCACCGACGCCCTCGGTCTCGCCAGCAAGCGCGTGGTCACCACGGGGGGCATCTCCTATCTCGTGCGCCCGCGAACGGAGGAGCTGCCACACACCCTTCCCCTCAGTGCCGGCCTCGGCGATCAGGAGAGCACGCACTCGGCGGCAGAGCGCATCCTGACGGGTGCTTCCATGCTGCGCGGCTACGTGCCGGGCGATGACCTGCGACGCATCCACTGGCCGACGACCGCTCGTGTCGGCGAGCTCATGGTCCGCGAGGGCGGTGACCCTGACTCCGCCAACCGTTCCGGCACGACGATCGTCCTCGGGACGAGCCGCGGCGGCGGCGACGCTTTCGAACGTGCCGTCGAGGTCGCCGCCAGTCTCGCCACGGTGGCACTGCGGGAGGGGATGCTGCGGGTCGTCACGACGAGCGGGTACGACAGCGGGCTCTCCTATGGCCCTGCCCACCTCGACGGCATCAGCGTGTACCTCGCTACGGTGCAGCCGCAGGACGCCCCCCTGCGGAGCCGGCATCGCCGGCAGGGCGCGGCAGTCGCCTCGCCAGAACGGAACGGGTCAGCGGCTGCGAACGGGGACGGCGAGCTTGCCGATCCGGCGACGGCCCTCGTGGGCCAGCTCTTCGGACGCGCCTTCGGCCGCGACGAGTGGAATGTCCTCATCACGGTCGAGGCGGCCACGCGGCTGGAGGACGCCGAGCTCAACCCCGACGTGCTCGCCCGCATGCCCTCCCAGGTCGGGACCGTGGCCCTCGTCCTTGTCGGCGGGGATGCCCCTCGTTTCGAACGGCTCGCACGCAACGAGATCGCCGTCTTCCTGCCGGTGGGCAGAGCCATGCACGACATCTGGAACACCGCCATGGATCTGCCGATCGGGGAGGCTCGCGCCGTCGACGCAGGCGAGCGGGAGCTCGAGCACGCCCACCCGGCTCGTCTGGATGCGACGTGATCACTCCATGGACGGCGCTCGTCCTTCTCGACGTCGTCGCCGTGGCGACCTTCGCCCGCTGTTTCTCAGGCCCGGGCGAGCTCGCCATCATCGTCCCGGTCTGCCTCGGTGCTCATCTCATCGCCCACCTCGGCCGTCGTCTTCGCCGAGGCGGCAACACTGCCGGCGGCATCGCGCTCTGGGCGCTGACGGCCGCCCTCGTCGCCTACGTGCCCGTCGCCCTGCTCGACGGCGCCAGCTTCCGGCTCGGGCTGCTGCCGCTCACCGGCACCCAACACGTGCTCGGGCATCAGCTGGGGGCGGCATGGCTCATCTTCTCCGACCGGGTGGCCCCGGTCGCCGAGGCTCGCGGACTCGTGCTGGCGGCCGCCTGGGCAGGAGGTGTCCTCGCCATGGCGGCCGAGGCGCTCGACGCCGACACGACGCTGCCGGCCATCGTCGCCCTCGTGCCTGCCTTCGACATCGTCGTGTTCACGGGCACGCTCGGAACCTCGACGGGAAGGGCGCCCGAGCTGGCCGCTCTGGCAGCCCTCGCCGTCTGGTACCTCTCCGGCACGAACCGGCATCCCGCCACCGAGCAGGTCGTGACGGCGCGCCTCGAGGGTTCGACACCGCAACCCTCGCCTGACGTGCGACGGGTGCCCGGCCTCCTCGGCGGGCGGCGGGCGCCGTCGGCTGTCGCCGGGCTCGCCCTTGTCGCCGGCGTGGCGGCCGGCGTGATCGGTCCCCTCGTTCCCGGTGCCACGAGCGCCGCCCTCTTGGCGTGGCACGACTCTGGCAAGGGGTCGAATCTCAACAAGAGCGGTCAGCGCAGCCATGGCGTCGGGCCCGTCTCGATCAGCAGCTTCGTCGACGTCGGCGAGGAAGAGATCGCCAACACGAACCTTCCGCTCTTCCGCGTCTACGGGACAAGGCCGACCCGGGAGATCCTCTTCATCGACGACGACTTCACCGGGACGCAGTGGCAGCAGCAACCGATGGGGGAACGGACCCCGGTGATCCCGTTCACGACATCGCTGCAGCAGCTGGAACATCATCCGGTCCCGCCCGTCGACGGCAAGCAATTCGAGACCGTGACCCAGGTCATCTCGAACATCGATCTTGACGGGCCGGAGATTCCCACCCCGGCCATCCCGATTGCCATGGACAGCGACACCTCAGCGACCCTGGAAGGGTCGGACGGGCCGGTCCTCGTCGCACCGGATGCCTTCGGCAACAACTACACCTACGGCGTGAAAGCGCTCTTGGCGCCAGATCCAGACGTCGCGCAGCAGGACTACAACCTGGCCGACCCGCCGGCGCCGGCGGTCGACTTCGCCGTGCCGCAGCCGCTTCCGGCGCGCATCCGCATCCTTGCCCAGGAGCTCGTGACGGATTCCATGACCGAGGAGCAGAAGGCCTTCGCCATCGAGGACTTCCTCCTCACCCACTTTCGCTACGAGCTCCCCAAGACCGTCCCGGCGGCGCCGACAGCCAGCTACGCCGCACTGCAGGACTTCTTGTTCGTGACGAGGACCGGCTACTGCCAGCAGTTCTCTAGCGCCTTCGCCGTGCTCGCCCGCATCGACGGCTTGGCGACGCGGGTGGTCGTGGGCTTCCTGCCGACGCGGCTGACGGACAACAGCTGGGTCGTCACCGGCCTGCAAACCCACGCCTGGCCGCAGGTGTACTTCCCCGGCACGGGCTGGGTGGACTTCGAGCCGACGCCGGGTGCGAGCGCCCCCACCTACCCCGTAGGCATCACGACGACGACGGTGCGAGGCGCCACGACGACGACGACGACCGTGCTGCGCACCGGTGGATCCCTCCCTGCTCACAACTTGCAACCTCCGAAGGGCGGTGTCACGGGCAGCAGCTTCACCTTCCCGACGGTGCCCCCGGTTCGCGGCCAGTCGGGCGGCGGGTCCGGTCAAGGTGGGTCCTCGGACGTCGTCACCGTCCTTCTCGCCCTCCTCGCCGGCGCTGTCCTTTGGAGCATTGCCATCCCGTCATGGCGGGTCCTGCAAGCACGGCGCGTCCGCGACCCGGTGCGCGGGATCCTGCTCGCCTGGCGTCAAGCCATCGGCGTCCTCGCCGCCACCGGGCTGCACCGCCGGCGAGCTGAGACCTTCCTCGAGTTCGCCCGCAGGGTGCGGCGCGCCGGGGCGCTCACGAGCGAGGCGGACGAGGCGCTGACCCGCTTGGCCGACTCTGCCAACCGGGCGCTCTTCGCCCGCCTCCCTCCGACACGGGAGGAATCGCGACGCGCCGCCTCTGACCTGCTCGTCGTGCGCCGAGCGGCCCGTCGCTCCATGGGCTGGTGGTCGAAGCTCCTCTTGCAGCTCGATCCGCGGGATCTCCTGACGGGCTCCTAAGGTGGGCGCGTCCGCCGGGGCGGGGGTGAGCAACTAGGGTTCGAAGCGTGGCCGATCAGGCGACTTTTGCCGAAGACACCGAGCAGTTCATGGGCTCGCTCTACTCGGCCGCGCTCCGCATGACGCGGAACCCTTCCGACGCCGAGGATCTCGTGCAGGAGACGTACCTGAAGGCCTATCGGAGCTACGACTCCTTCAGGGCCGGCACGAACCTGAAAGCGTGGTTGTACCGCATCCTCACCAACACGTTCATCAACGCCTACCGCGCCCGCCGCCGTCACCCGGAGGAGACCGAGCTCGAGGAAGTGGAGGACTTCTACCTCTTCCACCGGCTCGGCGGCCTCGAGGCGGCCGCCGCCGGGCGGAGCGCCGAGGACGAAGTGCTCGAGAGCATGACCGACGAGGAGGTCAAGCAGGCAATCGAGTCGCTTCCGGAGGCCTTTCGCATGGCCGTCCTGCTGGCGGACGTCGAGGGTTTCTCGTACAAGGAGATCGCCGGGATCATGGATGTGCCGATCGGCACCGTCATGAGCCGGCTGCATCGGGGAAGAAGAGCGCTGCAGAAGGCGTTGCACGAATACGGGATGGCCCGAGGACTCGTGGCCGCCGAGTCGTGAGGACACAGTAGGATCGTGACAGCGAGCCGGACAGTTGTAGCGACGGCGAGAGGCAAGATCGATGGGTGACCACGAGCAGGCAGAGTTTGACTGCCGGGAAGCGTTGCACCGCATCTACCACTTTCTCGACGGTGAGCTGACGCCCGTGCGCCGGCACGAGATCGAGGCGCATCTCGACGGTTGCTCGCCGTGCCTGCAGATGTTCGGCTTCGAGGCCGAGCTGCGTCGCGTCGTGCACGACAAGTGCCGCGACGCCGTCCCGGACAGCCTGCGCCAGCGCATCGCCGACACGATCAACCATGAGCACGCCGCCGCGACGGCCAGTGAGGGCGCCGGCCATGGCGGTGCGGGCGGAGCCATGGTCGAGGAGCACGAAGGCGTCTGAGCCGCGGGGCTCCTGCGAACGACAGGTGCTCATAAGGGCGGTGCTCGTCCCACTCGTCGGCACGCCTACGATGCTCTCGTGAGCGGCGCCCCCGAACTCGTCGACTGGGCGCTGGCCGAGCGTGTCGCCCGTCGTGTCGCCGCACGTGGGGTGCCGCAGGTGGATCCTCGCTCGCGCCAGCGGCTCATCGACGACTTCGCCGAGCTGACGCCGATCGCGGAGGAGCTGGTGGAGGCTTCGACGGGGCTTCGCTCCATCGCCGGCCCGGCACGCGCCGAGGTCACCGATCGGGGCGGCTGGGCGAAGGCCAACATCGGGTCGTTCCGGCGCCTCCTCCGGCCGATCCTGCAGCGGGCCGCCTCCGAGGGCGGCATCGGACGCAATCTCCCGGCGCCAATGGCCTCGGCTGCCCGCCTCGCCGCCGGAACCGAGCTCGGAGCCGTGCTCGGCTGGATGTCGACCCGGGTGCTCGGCCAGTACGACCTCTTCCGCGCTGAGGAGGGGGAAGCACCGAGCGACGCCGTCTACTACGTGGGCCCGAATGTCATCGCCCTGGAACGCCGTCACGGTTTCCCCCCGCGGGAGTTCCGCCTCTGGATCGCCGTGCACGAATTGACGCACCGGGCGCAGTTCACGGGCGTCCCCTGGATGCGCCACTACTTCCTCGGCCTCGTCGACGAGGGCGTCACACTGGCAGCCCCGGACTCAAAGCAGGTGTTGGCGGCGATTACCCGCATGGCGGGCGACGTGCGGGCGCGGCGCAATCCGCTCGGGGACGCCGGCCTCCTCGGAGCGCTCGCCCCGCCGGAGCAACTGGCGACCATCCGCCGCATCCAAGCCCTCATGAGCCTTCTCGAAGGCCACGGAGACATCACGATGAATCGCGCCGCCGCCGAACGCATCCCCGGGGCACAGCGTTTCGCCAGGACTCTGCAGACTCGGCGCGAGTCGGCCGGCGGTCTCATGCGCCTCATGCAGCAACTGCTCGGCATCGACGCCAAGATGAAGCAGTACAAAGAAGGAGA
>Ga0181526_10000616_pt1 | contig 37085 bp, 29 predicted proteins | sample PEATcosm2014_Bin_35_FD_119750 | JGI IMG/M metagenome (GOLD analysis project Ga0181526, IMG submission 119750) | Peatland microbial communities from MTU Mesocosm Facility, Houghton, MI, USA - PEATcosm2014_Bin06_30_metaG | ecosystem: Environmental > Terrestrial > Soil > Wetlands > Peat | place...
ACTCGCGCGCGAATTTCGTTAAGAGCGCCCTGATCGTATCTCAATGCCACCGGGAGTTCTTCGGTTCGCCCGCGTATTCCGTCGCGCGTGGCATGAAGCGCATCTTTGACCCGGTTCATCACTTCATCGAGTTATCCACAGCGGAAGCGCGACTCCTCGACCTTCCGGCAATGCAGCGCCTGCGGCGTTTGCGCCAGCTGGGTCTCGCGTACCTCGCGTTTCCGTCGGCGGAACACTCTAGGTTCACGCACGCGCTCGGCGCGCTCGCGATCGGGACGCGCGCGTTCGACGAGCTGGTGCGCCACGGCCGGGACTTCTTCGGGAGCGAAAAGGACGTCGCGTATCAACGGCGCCTGGTACGCGCGGCGCTGCTGCTGCACGACGTCGGCCACGGGCCCTTTAGCCACGCGTGTGAAGAGATTCTGGAAGTTCGTCACGAGCACCGCACGGCCGACATGCTTGCGTTGCCGGACGTCGCCGAGGGAATCGCGGCGCTCGACGTGGACGCGGGTGACGTCCTCGCCCTGATCGTGGCGGATTCCGCCGGCCGGTACCCGGACCTGCGCGAGCTCGTGAGCGGTCCGAATCTGGATGCCGACCGCATGGACTACCTTCAGCGCGACGCCTACTTTACCGGGGTCGCGACCGGGCGCTACGACGCCGAGCAGCTTCTTGGGTCGCTGCGCATCGTGAGCCACGCCGGCCGCAAGACCGTCGGCATCGACCGTCGCGGCGTCGTTGCCCTCGAGTCCTTCGTGATGGCGCGCTACATGATGTTCGCCTCGGTCTACTTTCATCACACCACACGGATGTTCGAGCACGTGCTGCACGACGTGCTGCGCGAGCTCTGGCCCAACCCGCGCGCGCTTGACGACATCGGTGAGTTTCTTCGCTGGGACGACTTCCGCGTGCTCAATTCGCTCGACGATTCGCGCAGCGAAGCGGCCTACGCGTTGCGCAACCGTGTGCGGGTCTACGCGTTGGCCGCCGAGTTCAATGCCGAACGCGATTTGCGCGCCTTCGAGGCCTGCGAGGCGGCGCTGCGCGAGCGCTTCGGCGAAGCCAACGTCTGGGCCGACTCGCAGTCGCAGCTCCTGCACCGCCTCCCCTTGGGAATCGGTCAGCCCTCGACCGTTCTGGTAGACGGCCCGAGCGGTCCGCTCGATGCGCGCGAGGCCTCCGACGTCATTGCCAAGCTCAGCGGGACGGCCTACTGGCGCAAACTCTTCGTACGCCGATTCCCCGGCCGCGACGACGACGTCCGCGAGGCACGCCGCATTTGTACCGTCACCTTAGCCTGTCCTGAGCGCAGTCGAAGGGCTACTTGAGCACGCCGATAGTGGATTGTGCTGCGGCTAGGCGCGCGATGGGAACGCGATAGGGCGAACAGGAGACGTAATCCAAGCCTAAACCGTCGCAGAAGGCGATGCTGCTAGGTTCCCCGCCGTGCTCGCCGCAGATGCCGATCTTGAGACCGGCGCGCGCCGAGCGCCCCAGCGTTACGGCTTGCTGCATCAGCGAGCCGACGCCGTGACGGTCGAGCACTTGAAACGGGTCCTCTTTGAGGATTCGTTTATCGAGGTAGACTGGAATGAACGACGCCTCCGCATCGTCGCGGCTGTACCCATAGGTCGTCTGCGTGAGGTCGTTGGTTCCGAACGAGAAGAACTCGGCCTCGGCGGCAAGCTCGCCGGCGACGATGCAAGCTCGGGGAAGCTCGATCATCGTGCCGATGCGATACGGCACGTCCACTTTTTGCTGCTTTACGATCTCGTCGGCGACACGCTTGGCCGCCTCGCGCGTCGTCTGCATCTCTTCCTTCGTGCCGACGCCGGGGATCATGACGTCGGGCCGCGCATCCACGCCCCGGCGCCGCAGCTCGCAGGCGGCTTCGAAGATGGCGCGCACTTGCATCGCATAGATCTCGGGATAGACGATTCCCAAGCGGCAGACGCGCAGGCCGAGCATCGGATTCTGTTCGTGCAACTGCTGGACGCGGCGCAGCATCGCTTCCTTCTCGCGATATTCCGCCGATTCGATGCCGTTGGTGAGGCGCAGCTCGGTCGTTTCGACGAGCAGATCTTCGAGCGACGGCAAGAACTCATGCAGCGGCGGATCGAGCAGCCGGATCGTCACCGGCAATCCTTGCATCGCCTCCAGGATCCCGGCAAAATCGTCGCGCTGAAAAGGCAGCAGCTTTTCAAGTGCTTTCGCCCGCTGGTCGACCGATGTTGCCAAGATCATTTCATGGACGATTGGCAAGCGGTCGGGCTGCATAAACATATGCTCCGTACGACAGAGACCGATGCCCTGCGCGCCGAGTTCGCGCGCCTTCGCCGCGTCTTCGGGCGTATCGGCATTCGCCCAGACCTGCATGCGCCGCAGCTCGTCGGCCCACGAGAGAAACGTTGCGAGCCAGTCGGGCAACCGCGATGGCGGCGGAATCAACCGCAGCTCGCCGACGACCACGTTCCCGGTTGTGCCGTCGATCGTCACCCAATCACCTTCGGACAGTTCGCGATCCCCGAAGATGGCATGCTTCTTGCGCAAGTCGATTCGAATGGCTTCGCAACCCGCGACGCACGGTTTGCCCATGCCGCGCGCAACGACCGCCGCATGCGAGGTCGCGCCTCCTTTTTGGGTCAGCACTCCTTCGGCCGCGATCATCCCGTGAACGTCGTCGGGCGTGGTCTCGGTTCGCACGAGGATCGTCTTGCGGCCAAGTTCCTTCCACGTGACGGCATCTTCGGCAGAAAAAACGATCTGGCCGGCCGCCGCTCCCGGCGCCGCGTTAAGCCCTTTGCACGCGACCGCGATGCGTTCGTTTGGATCGATGCGAGCGTGGAAGAGCTGGTCGAGCGACTGCGCGCTGACCATGCTAACGGCGCGCCGCTTGTCGATGAGTCCTTCTTCGACCAGATCGCGCGCGATTTTTACGGCGGCTTCTGCGGTGCGCTTTGCGTTGCGAGTCTGCAGCATGAAGAGCTTCCCGCGCTCGACGGTAAACTCGAGGTCCTGAACGTCGCGATAGTGCCGCTCGAGGCGCGAGGCGATCGCTTCGAACTGAGCGTAGACCTTCGGCGCAAGCCGCTCGAGGTCCGAGATCTTCTCGGGAGTCCGAATCCCCGCAACGACGTCTTCACCTTGCGCGTTGGTAAGATACTCGCCGAAGAGCACGCGCTCGCCGGTGTTCGGATCGCGCGTAAAGGCCACCCCGGTTCCGGAATCGTCGCCCATATTTCCGAAGACCATCTCCATGACGTTGACGGCAGTGCCCCAATCGTCAGGAATTTTATTGTAGCGCCGGTAATCGACGGCACGTTTGGAGTGCCAGGAAGCAAAGACCGCTTCGATGGCGGCATACAACTGCGTGTGAACGTCCTGCGGAAACTCCTTGCCGTGCTCGCGCACGATGGATTTGAAGCGATCGGTCAATGCCTTCCAGGAAGCGGCATCGATTTCGGCATCGGTCCGGACGCCCAACGAGGTACGAGTCGCCTCGATCAGCTCTTCGAACCGGTCCTTAGCGACGCCGAGCACGACGTGTGAGAACATCATGATGAAGCGGCGATACGCATCCCAGGCGAAGCGCTCGTTCTTGGTCAGGCGCGCGAGCCCCGCGACGGTCTCGTCGTTCAAGCCAAGATTCAGAATCGTATCCATCATGCCCGGCATAGACACGCGCGCGCCGCTGCGAACCGAGACGAGCAGTGGATTTGCGGCGATGCCGAACTGCTTACCGGTGCGCTTCTCCAGCTCGCGCATCGCGACGTCGACTTGCTCTTGCAAGCCGTCGGGGAACTTGCCGCCGGCGTCGTAGAAACGCAGACAGGCGTCGGTCGTAATCGTGAATCCCGAAGGGACGGGGAGGCCTGCGGCGGTCATTTCCGCCAGGCCGGCGCCCTTGCCGCCCAGCAGATTGCGTACGGCGTTGGCTTCGGAGTCCGACGCGAGCGTTGCGGCCTCGTCGAAGAAGTAGACGAACTTAGTCACCGCAAGCGCTCCCGAAGCAGTTCGGTGAGCTGCTCGGCCGCCACGCGCTCCTGTTGCATCGAATCGCGCGAGCGTAACGTTATGCTGCCGTCGTCCATCGTTTCATAGTCTACGGTGACGCAGAACGGCGTTCCGATCTCGTCTTGACGGCGGTAGAGCTGCCCGATGTTTCCTTCGTCGTACTGCGTCCGAAACTCGGGACGCAGCGCCGCCTCGATGCTCGTCGCCCGGTCGACCAGCTCGGGTTTGTTGCGCGCCAGCGAAAAGATCGCGACCTGCACGGGGGCGATGAAGGGGTGAAATCGCAGAACCGTGCGCTCCGTCTCCTTCCCGTTGGGGTCCACGCTGCGTTCCCGTTCGTAAGCGTCGATAAGGAACGTCAAGGCGGTTCGGTCCATTCCGGCCGAGCTCTCGATCAGCAGCGGCGTGTAGTGCGTCTTGGCCGCTTCGTCGAAGAAACGCAGGTCTTTGCCCGAGAGCGCCATATGCGCGTCGAGATCGTAAGTGCCGCGGTGCGCGATCGACTCGAGCTCTCCCCAGCCCCACGGAAAGAGATACTCGACGTCAATGCCGGCCTTGGCATAATGCGGGCGCTCCGAATCGGTCAGCTCGTAGAAGCGAAGCCGCTCGGAAGCTATGCCGTAACTCGCATACCAGTTTTTGCGGCGCTCGACCCACGTACGAAAAGTCTCCATGTCGGCCCCATCGTCGGGAACGAAATATTCAAGCTCCGCCTGTTCGAACTCCCGAACCCGAAAGGTGAAGTTGCCGGGGGTGATCTCGTTGCGGAACGATTTTCCGATCTGCGCCACGCCGAACGGCGGGCGCTTACGCGCGCTTTGGTAGATATTTTTGAAGTTGACGAAGATGCCTTGCGCGGTCTCCGGCCGCAGGTAGGCCACGGACGACGTGTCTTCCATCGGACCGATCGACGTACGCATCATGAGATTGAAGTTGCGTGGCTCGGTAAAGGAGCCTTTGCTGCCGCAGTCAGGGCACTGCGAACGATCCTTGAGGTGGTCGGCGCGAAAACGATGCTTACAGACCTTGCAGTCGATCATCACGTCGTGAAAGGCATCCAGGTGCCCCGACGCCTTCCATACCATCGGATGCATGATGATGGACGAGTCGAAGGCCACGACGTCATCGCGCAGCTCGACGGTATCGCGCCACCACGCGCGCTTGACGTTCTGCTTGAGCACGGCGCCGAGCGGCCCGTAATCCCAGAAGCCGTTGATTCCGCCGTAAATCTCGCTGGATTGAAAGATGAAACCGCGGCGCTTTGCGAGGGCGGTGATCTCTTCCATTGTCACGCGACGGGCCGATGCTGCCGTTTCCATTGGGACGCTAGGTTTATCGCGCGCGGCGCAAACCCCCGCCGTAGCGGCGCCCGCGCCACTCGACGCCTCCTCCGAGCAACGTGCGATAGAGGGACGTCGCGAAGATGGCCAACGTCACCGCGAGCCCCAGCGGCACCGCAAAGCCGGAGCCGGGAGCGAACCGAGCACGTCGCATCCCCACTTCGGCGACGGCGACGATCGCCACACCGCTGAGCAGGAGAAAGGCCGCCGCCAGCCATTGACGCTCGATCAAACACGCGAGCGCGACGAACGGCGCGATCGGAGATGCGCAAGCCAGAAGCGCCGTTCCGGCGGCGGCGCGCACGGGCTGGCCGCGCGCGCCGATCGCGAAGTTCTTGACGAAGCCCTGCCATAGCTCCGCGAAGGATCGGTACATGCGCGTGCTGACGAGCCCATCGGCGCCGGCGAGAAAGATTCGAAACCGGCCGTCGCGCTTGAAGCGCCGCGCGAGCTCGAGATCCTCGGCAATCTCGGCGCGAACGGCTTCGTGCCCACCTATTGCGTCGTACGCGACGCGTGAGACGAGAATGTACTGCCCGTTGAAGATCGCGACATCGGGCTTTCGCGGGTCGTTGACGTCATCCGTCGGTCCGACGCCGAGCATAATGACGAAAAGAATCGTCGGCAAGAGCAGGCGTTCGGCAAGGCCGATCGTTTGCTGATCGGTCAGCAGGCTGACGACGCCGCATCCGTTCTCCAGCGCGCACGCAAGAACCGACGGCGCAGCGAGCGGCGCGTGCTGCGTATCGGCATCGGTGAAGAGCAGCCACGCTCCGCGAGCAATGCGTGCGCCCTGCGTGAGCGCCCACGGTTTGCCGACCCAGCCGTCGGGAAGCTCCGAGCCGGCGACGACCTTCAGGCGCGGATCGCGCTGTGCGATCGCGTCTAAGATCGGGCGCGTCGCATCGGTGGAACGATCGTCGACGACGATGAGTTCGAAATCGGGATGCCGTGTCGCCAGCAACGAGTTTACGCAGCGCGCGATACTCCGCTCTTCGTTGCGAGCCGGTACGATGATCGAGAGACTAGGGAAGTCGCCTTTCGGTTCGCACGGCTCGATCTTGGCTTGCGAGCGCAGGACGACGTCAAGCCAACGCAAACCAAGGATGACGTTCGCGCCGCTCAACAAGAGCGCGACGATAATCAGCACGGAGCATCCATCATGAGCAACGCGTCCGGTTTGATTCCCAGGCTCGTAGGCCTCTTTACCGCAGGAGCGTTGCTTTCGACCTGCGGTCCGTCGGCATCGCTGCCAGGGCAAATGCCTGGTAGGACGGGCGCGTCTTGGGCGGCTCGGGACGTAAAATATGAATCCGAGAACTTACTCTACGTAGCAGATCCGACCAGCGGCGGCGTCTTCGTGTACACGTATGCGCCGCCGGCAATCAAATTCGTCGAATTTCTCACCGATGCACCGGTACCCGGAGGCGAATGTGTCGACGCGGCCCAGGACGTCTTCGTCACAAACGTTGGGGCATACTCACATGTCATCTTCAAGTACCTGCATGGCGCAACCCGTCCGGTTGCCATTCTGAGCGATCCCGGCGGAACCCCGAGTAGCTGTTCCTTAGATCCGACAACCGGCGACCTCGCGGTCACAAGTTTTCGCGCGGGCTCCCAGCCTGGAGAACTGGCGATCTATAAGTTGGCTCGAGGGACCCCAAAGCTTTACTCCGGAGCGGACTTCGAAAGCATGTATTTCTGCGGCTACGATAACAAGGGAAACCTTTTTATCGATGGCTATTCGCCAGCGAATTTCTTCGCCTTTTCCGAGCTCCCCAAAGGTGCCGGTGCCCTCAAAAGTATCTCTCTGAACGAAACGTTCGAAGCGCCGGGAGGCGTTCAATGGGACGACCAGCACGTCGCCGTTGGCGATAATGGCGGTGGCATCATCTACCAGTTCGACATTCGCGGAAGCTACGGAACTGCAGTGGGTTCGACGGCGTTGAAGCGATCGCAGCTCGTCCACCAATTCTACATTCGGATGGGCCGTATAATCGACCCGACCGGCCTCGAACAGGGCGCTGGGTACGTCAACATCTACGACTACCCGCTAGGCGGCCGTCCGACGAGGACGCTGGGCAACTTTAGTTCGCCATACGCAGCGGTCATCAGCCTAGGGAAAAGATAGCGATGACTCCTAACCGCGAGCCTTCAAGAATGCCGTCACTGCGCGTTTGCCGGCGCGCGCGAGCCATGCCTCGACGATCACGTCTTTGAGTTGGCTCGTCGAAATCTTACCGAGCCGTATCAACACCGCGGGGTAGCCGTCGAAATGCGGCGTCGTGAAGAAAATCTTTGGGTCGCTCGCCAGTAAGACTTCTTTCAACTCGAGATCGGGCGTACGCACGCCCAGAATCGGCCCTGTCGGTGCCAGATCGCCGAGTGCCGCAAGATCGGCGCGCCGCAGCGGCCGCTCCCACGCGAAGTACTTCTTGTTGACGATCCACGCCGGCGTGCCGCTCGAGCCAACTTCTTCGCTCGTGCCGGGTAACTCGAGGGTGATCCGCCGCACGTCGCGCCACGTAGCCATAATGCTTAAACAGCCTCCTGTGCCGGCGGAGGTCTTAGTCTTTTTTATCGAAAGTCTCCCGCTTAATGGAAGCCGCGTTTTGTTCCGTTGTGCCGCTCTTGCCGGCCGGCCCAAGTCTTCAAGAAGCGCTCGCATTCTACACGGCCCACATGGGGTTCGAAGTCACCTGGCAAAGCGAAACGATGGGCGGTATACGGCGCGACGCGGTCGCGTTCAACGTCGTTAAAAACGACAATCAAGAGTGGGCGCAAAATGCGAGTTTCAGCATCGCCGTTACCGATCTCGATGCCATTTATCGAGAGTATCAGGCCGTCCCAGCCAAGATGGGGCCACTCGAGGTAAAGCCTTGGGGACGGCGCGAGTTCCACGTTATCGTTCCGTCCGGGGTGTGTTTTCAGTTTTACGAGCACGAGTAATTCCGAGCCCGCCCGAGGCGCATAGCCGATGAGGCCCAAAAGCTGGCCGGTAGGCCTACAGGAAAAATGACTAGAGTTATTTTTTTTCAGGCTAGAAAGGCTGTCGCGGAGAGGGTCGCAGACGCCAAGAAACCCCCGACCCTCTCCCCCGTTCGCATGGGGGAAAGTCGAATCTCGGGTCCTTCGCAGCCTGGCGAGGAGGGGGAACAAGGGCCCAAAGCCTTGGTCCCCCTCGTCGTTCTGGCGGATCCCACTCAAGGGCGAACGCCCGTTCGATCTTTCTTTTTTGGTAGAGGAAAAATGACTTTGGTCATCTTTGTGGAACCGAACAGCTACGACTCCCCGGTACGCTCCTTTTAGAAGTGGTCACGGGAGTCCTCAAAAGTAGAGGAGGCGGAAGTGAGCGGAAGCTTTGGGCAACAGACGGGCTGGATTCAGGTAGGCGACCTCGCTATCGCCTTTGTGTTTCCGGTGCGCGTCGTACAGACCGAGGAGCCTGAATCGGAACAAGTGGCTGCCTAACGGTATTCGTGTTGTGAAGTCGCGTGCTTTTTCAGCGAGGTTCGTTGTAGAGCATCCCGCCTTCGGACAGGTTACATTCGTTTTCGATCAGTATGCCGGCGGATTCGCTGTAACGGACGGTTTCGTGTTCTTCGGCGTGGGGTATCCGAGGTTTGCCTTCGGATTTCAGCGCAATGGGAACGACTTCGTCTCCTGCAAGCTTAACAACTTCACGCGGCAAATGTTTAACGACCGTCTGCTAACAATTTCCGAAGTAGTGCCACGAGCTTTTTGCTCGTTCGTGCTCTCGAAGGCAAAAGAACTCGCTAAGACGTTGGAACGAGACCCGGACCAGGATTTCGGCGTCGCGACATAGGGTTAGCGAACGCGCGGCGACCCAGTTTAATAGGTTGACGCCAAGGCCCAAGCGAGGGATGGGAAACACCTGGGGCGTTTCGACGGTGTCGTGCTTCGATAGGCGAAGGGCCCGGGCGCTCCAGCCGCATCGGGCCAAACCCGTTGCGAAGTCGCAAGAGATGTGCTATCGTCGGCAGCGTATCAGGTCGTCGACACATCGAAACGCGCAAGGCGCCGTAGTAATGCGGCGCCTCGTTCTTTTGATAGCTCGCGTGATCGCTTGGTCACCCTTCTACAATCAGGGCGACATTTTCAGTCAGGACAACGCTGCGTGCGCTTTAGGCTGTGTTTCCGCTCTCAGCTGCCCGCAGGCGGCGGCGATATCGCGGCCCATGTTCTGGCGCACCGTAACCGGAACGCCGGCATCGTCGAGGATCTTGGCGAACTCCCAGACGCGCGCATCGGGCGTCGCGGCGTACGGCGCGTCGGGCGTGGAGTTGTAGGGAATCAGATTGACGTGATAGATGTGCCCTCGCATCAACGCGGCAAGCTCCCGCGCTGACTCGGGGCTATCGTTCACGCCCGCCAGCATCACGTATTCGAAGAAAACCTTGCGCCGCGTCTTTTCGACGTACCGTTCGCAGGCCGCCATCAATTCCGCGAGCGGGAAGCGGCGATTGACGGGCATGAACGACGAGCGCAGCGCGTCGTTGGGCGCGTGCAGCGAGATCGCGAGGTTGACCTGACAATGCTCGTTCGCGAAAGCGTCAATTTTGTCAATGAGGCCGACGGTCGAGATCGTGATGTGGCGGTGTCCTAACCCAAAACCCTGCGGATCGTTGAGCAGCGCGACGGCCTCCATCACGGCGGCGTAGTTGTGAAAAGGCTCGCCCATCCCCATGAAGACGATGTTGGTAATGCGTTTGTCGCGCGCCTTGAGCTCGCGCGCGAAGAACCATGCTTGATCGAAGATTTCGCCCGCCGTCAGGTTGCGATTGAACCCGGCCTGCCCGGTCGAACAAAACGCGCACGCAAACGCGCACCCGGCCTGCGACGAGAGGCAGAGCGTCGTGCGACCGCCGTAATGTTCCATCAGCACGGCCTCGACCTCTTTGCCGTCGTGCAGGCGAAAGAGACCCTTGGTCGTCTGCCCGTCCTGCGACCGCTGCAACACGACGGGTTCGATGGCGGAAAATGCAATGCCGCGCGCGACGAGCGATTCGCGTAACTCCTTCGGCAACGGCGTCACCTCGCCGGCTCCGCCGAGCAGCTCTTTGGTGGCCGCGCGGTAGAGCTGGCGCAACCGGTACGGTTTTAGGCCGAAGTCGGCAACGAAGGCCTCCACATCAGCAAACCCGGCGCGCCTTACGACGTCGCGCAGCCAGATTTCCAAAGCGTCGCGATTCACTCGAAAAGACTCCCCTGAGCAATGTCATCTTGTCGCCCTTCGACGGAGTTTATCCCGAGCGGAGTCGAGGGGCCCAGCGTGACGACAGGGGAAGGACGCTCATCAAGTTTTGTGCGCACGGCTTTGAGATCGTCCCAGACCATGCGTTTGACGGCCTCGATTTCCCCGCCGGTTTGTCGCAAGATGTAGGCCGGATGAAAGGTCACCATCAGCGGCGTCTCGCGCGGACCGACGTACCAGCGGCCGCGCATCTTCGTGATCTGGAAATCGCGTCCGAGGAACGATTTCGCCGCCGGCGCTCCGAGTGCCAAAATGACCATGGGCGCGACGATCTCGATCTGTTCGTCGAGAAACGGGCGGCAGTTCTCCATCTCCTGCGGCTCTGGAGCGCGGTTGCGCGGACCGTTGAGGCCCGGCGCCGTCGGCCGGCATTTTACCGTGTTGCAAATGTACACGTCGGCGCGCGGCAGCGCGATCGCGGCCAGCATCCGATCGAGCAGTTGTCCGGCGCGACCGACAAAAGGACGCCCCAGCTCGTCTTCGGTTTCGCCGGGACCTTCACCGACGACCATCAAACGCGCGCAGGGATCGCCCTCGCCGTAGACGTTGTTGCGCCGTTCGTATCCGATCGCGCACTTGCGGCATTCGCCGGCGGCAATCGCGGCTCGCATCAGCAAGTCCCGGCGGCGCTCGAAGTCGCTTGCGTCCATTTAGGCGTGATCCACTTTACAAAGGGAGACGGCCTTGCCGGAAGCGACGACCTGGCACGAGCCATCGCCGCCCTCGGTGACGTAGAACTGCAGGCCGATCACGGCGTCGGCTCCCAGTGAGTTCGCTCGCCGGCGCAGCGCCTCGAGCGCCTCGGCCCGCAACTGCTCGGCATCGCTCAAAAGCTCGCTTCCGGCCAAGCCGATGAGCATGCCGAGGCTTCGAAAAGTCGAGCGCAGCCGGTTGCGAGTGCGCGAAGCGGTCCCCGAAATGTAACCAAAACTGCGCACCGCTTGATAGCCCACGAGATCCTCGAAGGTCACGAGGTTCCGGCAATCCGAAGAGAGCGGCATGCCGGAGGTTTCACCGTCGGTCCTGATCATCCGCCTGGATGCGATCGGCGATGCTTTGGCCTTGACACCTTCGATTGCAGCGTTACGCCGGCAAGCTATCGCCGTCGACGTTGTCTTGCGTCGCGCCAATGCAAACGCATTTGCCCCCAATGCCGTGCGCGACGTCATCGTCGCGGGTTTTGAGCTTCGCGACGGCTCGCGATCGAACCGCAATGCAATCGAACGGCTCGGCCGCGACCTCCGCGAGCGGCGGTATTCGCACGTCCTGGTCGCCACGGAGGATCTCGGCGGTTACCGGCTCGCAGCCGCCGCCGGCGCGCCAACGCGCATCGGTTTTGAGGATCCGTGGACCAAACCGCTCAAAGCGCTGTGGTCGCGCCGGATGCTAACAAAGAGCGTCTACCGCAGCGCCAAGCTGACCGGACGCTGCGAGCACGAATGTGTCACGCTCTTTAAGCTTGTCGAGCCGCTTGCCGGCGACGAAAAGCCGACCAGGGATCTCGCGCAGCTCCGTCCCCTGCTGCTCGAATCCGAACCCGCGCCCGACGATCGCGTCGCCGTTCAGATCACCGACAAGTGGGAACGCCTAGGCATTCCGTTGGACTCCGTCGTGGAATTGGTGCGCCGTCTCGCTGCGAGCAGCGAGCTTCATCTCCTGTCGTCGCGCAGCGAATCGGCATACGCACAGTCGGTGGAGCGCGCAACGGGAATCGCGGTTAGCTATTTCGACGATCTCCCGTCCTGGAAAGCTGCAATCGCCGCCGCGGTTGCGCTGGTTGCTCCCGATTCGGGCGCCGTGCACGTCGCGGGGATGACCGGCACGCCGGTCGTCGCCGTCTTTCCTCCGATGGCTCTTTATGACGCGTGGGTCGCGCGGTGGGCGCCCTGGGCGACCGTTCATCGAATCGTGCGCGCCGACAATGGTTGGCCCGCGCGCGCCGCCGACGCGCTTGCGCTTCTGCGGTCAACCTAACGGCAACGGTCGAGGCGCCGGTACAAGGAAATGCCGCCGCTGCGCGCCGCGAGGGCGTACCGCCCCTCCGCAACAAAGGCCGCGAACGCGCCGCCGTACTCTTGCAGGCGCGCGGAGTCGGGGAAGTCACGATCGAGCAATACGAAACACGCGCTCGCCGGCACGTCCGGAAACTCCGGCAAGAGTTGCGCGTTCGGATCGCTCAGGGCGAGATGCGTATAAGCTTCCTCTTGCGTTGCGATTCCCGCGCGCGGCGGAAGCGTCTGCAAAAAGCGGTCGAGCGCGACGTCGCGCGTTTCCACTGGACGCAGGTTCAACCCCGGATGCAGTGGATCGGCCACCAGGAACTCGACGGCACAAAGCGCGATGCAGGCACCCAGCACGGCGCGCTGGCGTTTCTGCGAGATGCGCTGCAGCGCAAAGGCAAAGGCCACGAGCACGTAGCCGATCCAGGCTCCGGCGTAATGCGTACCCATCGTAAAGGTCGTCGGCATGCGCGAGAGCAGCACTTCTGCCAGCGGCGCGACGGCAAGCGCGAAGGCGGGAGAAAGCAGCGGCAAGAAAAGCAGCGGCCCCAACGCAAGCAAAAGGAAGCCGAGCCTTGCCGGCAGGCCGCTTAAAAGGTTCCGCGCATCGCCCCCGCTCCACGCGTAGAATCGGCTCGGCTGCCATCCGGCGTGCGGCGCAATCAGCGCGAAGTACGCCACGCAAACCAGGACGCTCGCAACCGCGATTCCCGCGGCCACGCGACCTCGCGTCGTCCCGCGAAACCACCGCGCTCCGAGTGCGCCGGCGATCGCCAGAAAGATCGCCTGATCTTCCTTGATGGCCAGCACGATCGCAGCGCCCACGAGCGTCCCGGCCATCGCGCCGGCATCGAACGCGTACAGGGTCCACGCCACCGCGGCCGGCGCGAAACCGTTCTCGTGGAAATCGCCGAAGGTCAACCCGGCCAGCGGCGGGTAGAGCCAGACGGTTAGCGCGCCAAGCCGCGCGACCCCCGCGTCGCCGCTCGAACGCAGCACCAAAGCGTAAATCGGCGGCGCGACCAAAGCACCGGCGATCGCCTGGAGCGCAACCAGCGTCAGGGGCGATTGGAACGCCGCTACCGCAGCACCTACGCCGTAGAGAATCGGCGAAAAATGAAAGGCCCAGTGGCTGCCTTCGATCGGATTGCAAAAGCAGCCGAACGCGCTCGCGGCCGTCTGCGCGAAGATGCCAAAGTCAACCAGATTGCGGTGAACGCCGTACTTGAGCGCACCTAACCCCGTGAACAGCGCCGCGTACGCGAGGCATCCAATCCAAAGAAAGCGATCGCGCACGCGTTACGCGGGCCGCACCGCGTTGCGCTGCTGCAGATACGGCCAAACGAATGGATCGATGTTGCCGTCGAGAACGCCGGTCACATTACCGGTTTCCACCCCGGTGCGATGGTCCTTCACGAGTTGATACGGCTGCAGGACGTACGAGCGAATTTGGGAGCCCCACTCGTTGGCCTGGCGTTCGCCGCGCAAGTCGTCGAGCCGGCGATTGCGTTCCTGCGCCGCCAGCACGGCGAGCTTCGCGCGAAGAATCGTCAATGCCACTTCACGATTTTGCGCTTGCGAACGCTCTTGCTGCGACGCCACGATAATCCCGCTCGGCAGGTGCACGATGCGCACCGCGGATTCGGTCTTGTTCACGTACTGGCCGCCCGCTCCGCCCGATTTGAACGTCTCGACGCGCAGTTCGTCGGGCTTTATCTCCACGTCGCTCTCGCCGGCTTCCACCTCGGGAATGACGTCCACCGCTGCAAACGACGTGTGGCGACGATGGGCCGCGTCGAACGGCGAGAGCCGGACGAGCCGGTGCACGCCGCGTTCGCTTTCCAGCATTCCGTAGGCATTGCGCCCGCGCACGAAAAACGTCACCGACTTCAGGCCGGCCTCTTCGGCGGGCGATTCGTCGGCGATCTGCGTCGAGAAACCCTTCGATTCCGCCCAGCGCAAGTACATGCGCGTGAGCATCTGCGTCCAGTCCGCCGCGTCGACGCCACCTGCGCCGGCAAAGATGCTCACGATGGCGTTATGCGCGTCGAACTCGCCGCTGAAGCTCGCCGCCATCTCGAAATCGTTCACGGAAGCTTCGGCGGCGGCGATGCTGCGATCGGCCTCGGCCTCGGCGACCGGATCGCTGTCAAAAAGGACGAGCATCTCGCGAGCGTCGCGTAGCGACGCGGCCACGCCGTCGAGCGAAGCTGCGCGCTCGCGCAACTCGGAGAGCTCTTTCATCACCCGCTGCGCCGAATCGGGATCGTTCCAAAAGTCGTTCGAGCGCGAACGCTCGTCGAGTTCGGCTAAGCGGCGGCGGTCTGCGGCGTCGTCAAAGGCGCTCCTTGAGCGACTCGAGGCGCTCTTCGAGGTGGGCGATCGTCGTTTGTTGCGTTTCGCTCATGAGGTGCCTTCGTTTCTTGCCGCCGTGATGCGGGCCTCTGGGAGTCTGTCGGACTTGGGCCTTTTTCGGATTCGGCGCCCAACTTTGTTCGAAGACGAGGCGCGAAGAGGGAGCGAAGCCGTAGCTTCGTGACCGATGAGCAACGAAGTATTCGGGCAAAAGGGCGGTCCGAAGACGGAAATGCGCCTAAATCTGACAGGCTCCTAGTCGCATCCCACTCCAGTCGTGAACGAATGGCACTTTACGACGGAGGTGTCTATGTACGTTCAACCGCTCGAAGGATCGCTCGGCCAAAACTCGCTCTCGTCTCTCGTCGGAAACGCCCAAGAGGGACCCCTATTCGAAGGCGCGGGTGCACCGGCCGCAGGCGACAACATTTCCCGGTTCGTTCCCCCGTGGCTTAACGATGGAGCCGCTAGCTCTCCCTACGGTGAAGCATCGTACAACGATTCCTCGCCGCAGGGGCTCTTCGGGCCGCTGATGGGGATGCTGCAACAGCTGATGACGATGCTGCAGTCGATGATGGGCTACGGCGGCTGCACTTCGCCCTACGGCGGCAACGGCGGTTGCGGCACGCCCTACGCCGGCAACGGCAGCTGTCAGCCGCGCAACGGCGAGCACTTTTTTCAAAGCGCCACCGGCTCCAGCGACGGCGATCCTCACCTGTCGTTCAACGGAGCAAAGTGGAATAATATGGCCTCTCAGCCCGACCTGCTAAACTCCCGATCGTTTTCAGGCGGATATCGCGTTTCGACGCAAGTCACGACGCCGAACAACAAAGGAGTCACGTGGAACCAATCCGCGACGGTCTCGTTGAACAACGGCGCGACGACGGTCACGATGAACAATAACGGAGAACCATCGATCACGAGCTACGGGCAATCTCTCTCCATCGCTCGCGGCCAGACGCTCGAACTGGGCGACGGCGAGTCGGTGAAATGCGAGCAAGACGGCGCCTTGCGCGTCACGGCGCAAAACGCCCGGGGCGGCCAGATCTCGACGACGCTCTCGGCCCGAGGGCACGGAGTCGACGTGGACGTAACGGCGCACGACGTCGACCTTGGCGGCACTCTGGTCAACGGCGGCGAGGGTCAGCCCGGCCCAGGACCGCTGCCGGAACCGTTTCCGATGCCGTGGCCGGGCCCGATTCCGCAACCGCTTCCGATTCCCGAACCGTTCCAGTTTGCGCCCCGAAGCTCGCTCGCGCCGCCGGTCGCTTTCCCAGACGAGTAGCCCGGCAAGCGACGCAGGTAAGCGGGTCTTGGAAGGCGGAGAAAAGCGCATGGACGGGAACCCGCGGCTTGCCGGCATCTTAGGATGCGCGGCAGCGCTTGTGCTCGTGGGCTGCGCTGCAAACTTCAGCACCTCTCCGACATCCGCGCAAGTCCGGACGCACGTTCTGCGTTATTTGCCGACCCGCTATGCCGCCCATGCGCTCGTCCGCGGCAGCACCAGCGGCGTCGGCGTTCTCAGTTACTACAACGGCCACGTGCTCCTGAAACCAAAAGCCTATCTCATCTTCTGGGGTTACAAGAAATACGGCGACCCCGACAGAGTCGCGCCTTTGCTCGAAGCGTATTTCAAAGTCGTGGGTGGAAGCAGCCACAACGGCGTTTGCACGCAGTACTACGACGTCGTCGATAGCAAGACGAACTACATCACGAATTTCAAGGGACAGCTCGGCGGCGTCTGGTTTGACAACGACGATCCGGTCCCCGCAGAGCCGACCGACGGTCAGGTCGTGCAAGAGTCCCTTCACGGCGTATCGCACTTCGGCTACGACGCGAACGGCTCGTACATCGTCGCGACCCCGCACGGCCGCAATAGCCAGGGCTTCGGCACGTTATTTTGCGGGTACCACAGCGCCACGTCTGGCAGCGGCGGCAACCTCGTTGCGTACACGAACCTTCCCTATGTGCCGGATGCCGGCACGGCGTGCGGTGCCGGCGATATAGTGCCTCCGAAGGATGAAAGCGCTAAGGACGAGGGCGTAACCATCGTCGCAGGAGGCGAGTACGGCGCGTCGATCACCGACCCGAATCCAGGCACGGGCTGGTACAGCTTCGAGTACGGCGAAATTACCGAATGCACGGGGAGGGGCATCCAGAACGATCCGTTCGGCAAGAAATCCTACACGACGGGCGCCCTGTACAGCAACGCCACGCAATCTTGCGTCCAGGGGTACTACGGCCGGCATTAGCCGCGGCGAGGACAGCGCCGCCGGCTGCTTTCCGCCGCCTGGCAGTGGCTCAGCCGCAACGTGCATGCTGCCGCGCGCTTACTTTGCATTCCCTTAATGAGTGCTGGGAGGCGCAGGGGAGGTGAAACCTCGCGCTGAAGCTGCTCTCTTTACCTGCTAGCTACTCCGAGCTACTCCCTTTTTAAGAGGTTGATTGCGTATGTATAGGCACTCGCGGCTTGTCGGCATTTTAGGATGTGCGGCAACGCTCGCAATAGTGGGCTGCGCTGCAAACAGCGGCAACATGGCGCCCACGACCGGTTCGCCAACGTCGGCTCAAGTCGGCGCGACGCACGTTGTACATTATATGGCGACGCGCAATGCCGCCCGCACGGTCGTTCCTAACAGCGGCGTTCTGTTCAGCTATTTCAACGGACCCGTGCTCCTCAAGCCCAAAGTTTACTACATTTTCTGGGGTTATAAGAAGTACGGCGACCCCGACAAAGTGGCAAAGCTGCTTGAAGCGTATTCCAAGGTCGAGGGTGGAAGTCTCCACAACAACGACTATATCCAATACTACGACATCGTTGGTAGTAAAAAGAACTACCCCACGAATCCCAACAAACAGCTCGGCGGCGTCTGGTTTGACAATACGAATGCCGTTCCCGAAAACCCGACCGACGCTCAGGTCGCCCAAGAGTCCCTTAACGGCGTAGCGAAGTTCGGTTACGACAACAGCGCCTCATACGTCGTGGCGACGCCGCACGGCCACAGCTCGGAAGGCTTCGGCACGCAGTTCTGCGCGTATCACAGCAGCGTTGAATACGAATCACAGCTCGTTTCGTATACGAACCTTCCGTATATGCCGGATGCCGGTACGGCCTGCGGTGCCAACTATTTGCAGGCCCCGAAGGATGAAAGCTCGGTCGACGAAGGCGTGACCATCGTCGAAGGCCATGAATACGGCGAGTCGATCAGCGACCCGAATCCGGGCACGGGCTGGTACAACTTCGAGTACGGCGAGATCGGTGACATCTGCGCGTGGACCGACATCCAGAACATTTCGTTCAAAAAGAAGTCCTACACGATGCAGCCCATGTACAGCAACGCTAGCGAGTCTTGCGTACAAGAGTACGGTACCAAATAACTAAGCAATCGGCGCGGCGCAGGCCGCACCGCTAAACCTCGAAACAATGGGCCGCGCGAACGCGCGGCCCATTGTCGTCCGTCGAGCCTCAGCCCGGCTTGCGGGGGCAGACCGGCGTAGGGGGCGGAGGCTGTAGCGGACACTTTTTGGGGAGCGGTGAATGAATCGGACGAGGGTTTTCCGAAGGCCTCCGCGCGTCTAATTTTATTGTATCTAAAGGGAGTACGATGATTCGTTTTCTGGGCATACCGCTTCTCGTCGTCGCATCGCTGTTGGCGCTGGCAGCCTGCAACGGCAAGTCTTCGTCAAGCGCTGCACAGCAGTCGAGCACCGCCGCTGAAGCGACGGCTGCCGCGCCTACTCCGACGCCCGATAGCCCGGCCACGGTTTACGGCGTTGCGGTCTTCCCAGACGCCGTCGTCCAGCCCGCCGGAACCCTCAATGTAAACGGCGCAAACACGACCGTTTTGTTCACCGACGAGGTGTATAACGAAGTCCTCACCTGGTACGACGCTCGGAACCCCGGTGTCCCGCAGACCCGCTCGCAGGGAACGGTACCCAGCGCCGTCTTCAAAATTAAGAGCGGGAAAAACATGGTCACGGTGAAGGTGAACGACACCCCGAACCATAGCGGCAGTATCATGACCTACGTTCGCGGCAAGACGTAATGCGATGAAATCTATCGCCGGCGTTTTCGCCTTGTCGTTCGCCATGGTTGCCTGCTCCAGCTCCGTGGTTCCGGCGGGCGTGCCGGGATCGTACGGGGCAGCCCCAGCCGGCAACGTCGCCGCAAACTATAAGACGCTCCTGGGCTTCGACGGAGCCGACGGCAGCGATCCGACGGCGAGCTTAATTGTTTTACACGGAGCGCTCTACGGCACGACCTACACGGGCGGAACGTACAACGACGGGACCGTCTTTACGATTAGCACGAGCGGTAAGGAGCGCGTGCTGCACAGCTTCGGCAACGGCTCGGACGGTTCCGAACCCTTTGGCGGGTTGGTCGCGCTCGATGGAAAGATGTACGGTGCTACCTTCAGGGGCGGCGGGAAGAACGAAGGTATCGTCTTCAGCGTTAACCCCGAAGGCAAAGAACGGGTACTTTATAACTTTGGTTTAGGCCGCGGCTCCGCAGCCTTCATCGACGGGCGCAACCCTGAAGCAACGTTGACCGTGCTTAACGGGACCCTCATCGGCACCACCTACAACGGCGGCAGGAAGCGTGCGGGCGCGGTCTTCAGCATAGACACGGCGGGTAACGAAAGCTTGCTTTACAGCTTTGGCACCGCCGGTGACGGTGCTCATCCCTATGCCGGCCTGCTTGCGCTCAACGGCACGCTCTATGGCACGACGTCTGCCGGCGGCGCGCACGGCCATGGCGCGTTATTTAGCATAAGCCATGGCCAGGAGCACGTGCTCTATAGCTTCCGAGGCGGTAACGCCGACGGCGCTCGTCCCGACGGGCAGCTCGTCGCCCTTCACGGTACCCTCTACGGGACGACGTATGAGGGCGGCGCGCACGATAGCGGCACGGTCTTCAGCGCGAGCACGCAAGGAAAAGAACGCGTGATCAAGAGTTTTGCCTCGGCCGGAGAGGGTTCCGATCCCTTTGCGGGCCTGATCGCTCTCGACGGCAAGCTCTACGGCACGACAACGCACGGCGGCCCGCACGGGCAAGGCGTCGCGTTCGGGATGACCACGGCCGGCAAGGAGAGCGTGCTCTACGCGTTCGGCGCGGATAGCGGAGGAGCAGCGCCGTTTGCCGGGCTGACCGATCTGAACGGCATGCTCTATGGCGCCACGGCGGCAGGCGGCGCGACCAATCTCGGAACGGTCTTCGCGATCTCGCCGTAAAAGAGAGACTCCTAGGTTTGCAACGGCGTCGCTTTCGGGTAGCGCAGATGGACGTAGGCGAACAGCAGCGCGATCACCGGCAGCATGAAATAGCTCGCCTCGGTACCAAGCGGACCTCCGTTCGCCCATGCCGCGCCCGGAAACGTCACATCGAGAAGGTGACCAATCGGTTGGGCGCCTCCGTTGCGCGTTCCGATGACGAAGAACTGCATGAAATCGAAAGTACAGTGAAAACCGGCCGCCAGCCACAGCGAGCCGGTGCGCTGCAGTGTCAAACAGAGAAGCAGACCCAGCAAGACGATGTTGCCGATATCGATGGCGTTCTCGTCGGCCTTCATGAGATGCGCGGCGCCGAAGAGCAACGAGAGTCCAATCGCTGCCGGCCAAAATCCCATGCCTCGAGTGAGCGCCTGCAGCGGATAGCCGCGAAACATGTACTCCTCGTTCAGTCCCACGAGCACCATTACGGCCAGCCATAGCCCAGCTTCGAATATCACGGCGCTGCCGCGCAACGCGAGGCCGTGCACGACCATCGCTCCCATCGCTACCATCGCGACGCCGACGGCGCCCGCGCTGATGACGCCGATCGCCGCGCCCTCCCAGAAGCGCTTACCGAATGCCAAACGCGCGGGGAAGCCGTAAGCATCGATACGCCGCCGCTCGAAGGCGGCGAGGATCGCGGTCGCCACCAGCACGGCCAGTCCCTCAAAGACCTCGACTACTAAGAGCGCCTGTGCCGTCAGGCCGTCCCCGACGCGCAGCGCGTTGAGCGCCGGCGGCACGAGAAAGCGCGTAAACGCGTTTTCCAGCGCGATGAAAATCGCGGCGTACGCCAGGAAGCGCCATCCCGCGCGAACGCCGTTCGGGCCGACGAATACGCTTCTCACTGCCACGAATCCATTCGCCCCGCCGCCGCGTTAGACTTTCGTGTTTGCAGCGCTCTCGCTCACGGTCGCACTGTCGCCGACGCCGACGCCGGCTCCGCGGCACCGATTCCGGACGATCGGACACGTCGTTTCGCACGGGCGCAGCCAGAATCTGGTCCGCAAAGTGCCGGCCGCCTCAGCGGGATCGATCGACCAGGAGCAGATCAAGACCCGACCGGTCCTGCGTCCTGGCGAAATTCTGGAGGCGATTCCCGGGCTTCTCGTCAGCCAGCACAGCGGCGAGGGCAAGGCGAACCAGTATTATCTGCGCGGCTTCCAGCTCGATCACGGTACCGACTTGGAAAGCACCGTCGCAGGAACGCCAATCAATCTTCCGACTCACGCGCACGGCCAAGGATACTCCGATATCAACTGGCTGATCCCCGAGCTCGTCAGCTACGTAGACTTCGAGAAAGGACCCTACTATGCGTACAATGGCGACTTCTCCGCCGCCGGCGCGTACACGATTTACTACAGGAATACACTCGACGCACCAATTACGGAGGTCGGAGTCGGAAACTACGGCTACGGGAACGTTCTGATCGCAGCTTCTCCGCGCGTCGGCGATGGGAACTTGCTTTATGCATTCCAGATCTACCACGACAACGGCTCGTTTGTGCGTCCCGACGAGTATGGCAAGTTCAACGGCGTCTTACGCTGGAGCCGTTCTACTGCGAACACGACCCTCAGCGTTACCGCGATGGGCTACCACGGCGCGTTTCAGTCGAGCGACCAGATTCCGGAACGGCTCGTCGCTGCCGGAGAGCTGAGCCCGTATGGCTTGATCGACCCCTGGGATGGCGGCACGACGGCACGCTATTCGCTCGCCGGCCAGTGGCAAGAGAGCGATGCGCGCGGAGTTACTCAAGTCAATGCGTTCGGTTTCCAACAGTACCTCAATCTGTTCTCGGATTTTACCTACTACTTGGACGACGCAAGCGACTATTATAACGTCACCCGCAATCCGATCACGTGCACGCCCGGATATGTAACCTGCGACCCCGGACCACTGCACGCCAACGAGTACATATCGTACTGCCCGGCAAACGACGTCCCGGGTGCCGCGCACGCCGCACTGCATTCGGTGACGCCGAATGCGTTCGCCTTTGCCTGCGGAGATCAACGCGAACAGCTCGACCGGCGCTTCGTCTCCGGGCTCAACGTTTCACGGAGCCTCAATCCGGACGGCAGAATCACGACGACCGCCGGCCTCGGCATGCGCAACGACAACATCCCCGAAGTCGGGCTCTTTCTCGCCCACGATCAGACACCGTACCCGGACGGCACCCTCAGCCTCGCGCACGTGGTCGAGCGCGACGCGTACGCTTGGGTGCAGAGCCTGATTCGAGTCGGGCAGCGGCTACAGCTGACGCCCGGCTTGCGCGCGGACGCCTACGACTTCGATGTCGACGACAGCGTCGGCGCCGACTCGGGACGAGCCGTTTCGGGCATCGTCTGCCCGAAGTTCACCGCGGCTTATACGTTGTCGCCATATCAGGAGCTCTACGCGGACTGGGGCCAGGGCTTTCACAGCAACGACGCGCGCGGCGTAACCGACACGCTCGATCCGCAGACTCAACTGCCCTACAACTATCTGGGGCAACCCGTTCTGCAGAACGCGCTGCTGGTCCGCGCGGAGGGCACCGAACTGGGTTATCGTTATTCGCGCGGTGGGTTGAACAGTACGATTTCTTTCTGGCAGCTGCATCTCAACTCCGAGCTGGTCTTCGACGGCGATGCCGGCGTCACGTACGCCGGAGGCCCCACGATGCGGCGCGGCGTCGAGTTCGCCAACTTCTACCATCCCGTGCCGTGGCTGACGCTCGATGCCGACATCGCCACGTCGAACGCGCGCTTTCTCGACGATCCCGGCAATCAGGGAACCTACGTGCCCGAATCGATCGACGCCGTTACGGCGGCCGGAGTCACCGTGGACCAGCCCAACTATGCTGCGAGCCTACGGCTGCGCTATTTCGGTCCGCGCGTTTTGGATCAAGCCGGCAACGCCGTCTCGGCCGCGTCGGTCACCTACGATGCCCAGGGGACGTGGAAGACGCATCGCGGCTACGACCTCCAGGCGGACGTCTTCAACATCTTCAACGCTCAGACCGACGACGTCGAATACTATTACCAGTCCTGGCTCCCTCAGGACGCCCGCAATCCCGCCTACGCACGAAATCCTTCGATCAATCCGACCCTTGGGGGAGCCGGCGTCAGCGACTATTACTTTCATCCAGGCGAGAAGCGTGCCGTCCGCTTGACCTTCGTCACCCACCCGTGACCGCCAGAGCTTCCCTAGATTTGCACCTCGACGCCAAGCGCTATTTGGCGGTTCGCCTTTATTTCCAGCTCCGCCGCCAGAGTGCGCGAGTTGTGCTGCAATAGCTCGAAGAACAGCCGCTGCCAACGCGGCCAGCCACCATGGCTCTTTCCGACGATGACGGGATTGGCAAAGACGAACGACGTCGTGTCCTTGTCGATGTCCAAGCTCGCGGCGCCGCACGCGTTGAGAATCGGCGTCAATCTTCGCATCTCCATGTAACCGAAGTCCGCGCGAATGCGCACGAGGCGTTCCGAGATCTCGTCGATCGTGACGCGTTGTGCTTCGGGCAGATACGGCCGCGCCACCCTCTTTACGGTTAGCAAGATGACGACCTCGTCGCTGACGAGCCGCTCGAGCCAGCGATGGGAGTTGACGAAAGGAACGCCGGTAGGATCGCCGCTGAGGAGGACGACGGCGCCTTTGGGAGCCGCTGCCAAGGCTCCGTGCTCGGCCGCGAACTGCTCGACCGGTTCTCGCTGCTCGAGCAGCTCGCGCGCGACCACGCGTCGCCCCATGAGCCAGGTAACCGCGGTGAGCGAAATCACCGCGGCGATGGCGAGCGGCAGCCACGCGCCGTCAACGAACTTATGCAGGCCGGCAAGGACGAAGGTCGCGTCTAATAGCGCGAAAGACCCGGCTACCGCCAGAGCCAACCCCGGCTTCCAGCGCAGCGTGCGAGTCGCGACGACATAAAACAGGATGTCGGTCGCGAACATTGTCGCGGAGACGGCGAGACCGTACATCGACGCGAGCCGGTCGCTGCTGCGGAACGTGACGACGAGAAGGATGCAGGCGACGGCGAGCATCGCGTTCACGAACGGCACGTAGACCTGCCCGCGCTGATCCTTGGACGTATGCCGCACCGTCATGCTGGGGCAGAGGTTGAGCGCTATGGCTTGTTCCGTCAGGGTAAATGCACCCGATATCAGCGACTGCGATGCGATGATCGTGGCGGCAGTGGCCAAGGCCACCATCGGCATCAGCGTCCAGCCCGGCGTGAGCGCGTAGAACGGCGAGTCGAGCGCGCTGGGGTCCGCGGCGACGATCGCGCATTGGCCGACGTAGTTGAGAACGAGTGCCGGGAAAACGAAGCCGTACCATGCCAGCGTGATCGGAATGCGCCCGAAGTGCGACATGTCGGCATAAAGCGCTTCGGCGCCGGTCATTCCCAGAATGATTGCACCGAAGATCAGAAACCCGAACATGCCGTGATGCGTCACAAACCGCAAGGCATGCAGCGGATTGAGCGCGGCAAGGATCGCGGGATGCGCAACGATCGCTACCAAGCCGGCCGCGGCGATTGCAACAAACCACAGGGCCATGATCGGGCCGAAGATTACTCCGACGTTCTGCGTTCCTCGCCACTGGATGGCGAACAGCGCCAGCAGAATGCCGGACGCGACCGGAACGATAAGCGGTTGCGCCGCGGGTGTGGCGACGCGCAGCCCCTCGACCGCCGAGATCACCGAGATCGCGGGCGTAATCATTCCGTCGCCGATGATCATCGCTCCGCCGATCACCGCAACCCAGACGATCCAATCCGGACGCATTGGAACACCAAATATCAGCGGGGGCTCGGCGCGCGCGAGCAAGGCAAGAATTCCGCCCTCGCCGTCGTGATCGATGCGCATCAATACCCCGACGTACTTAATGCAGACGACGAAAATGAGCGTCCAAATAAGGATCGAAGCGATGCCGACGGCATTCTCTACCGTCGGCGCAGCATCGGCGGTCGTAAAGCAGGTCTTGATCGTGTACAGCGGGCTCGTTCCGATGTCGCCGAAGACGACGCCGAGTGCCGCGAGGGCAAGGGCGGTTGGGATTGGTCGGCGCAAACGATCAGCTTTCGTTAAGCGCGATCATGCGTATCGTTTCAACCGCGACGTACATGCCGTACCACGCGTTCGTCCGGTGGTCTCAATTACCTCGAGCGTGGTGGGATATCGCGCTACGCTTAACTAAGAACGGCCGATGGCAACGATAGAGCGGCGTAAATTCTTATTTGCCCTCGGCGCATCCGGGTTCGCACCAGCCCTGCTGGGGATATCGGACGCCGACGCGCCGGCAACGGAACCGCTCGATCGCGCCCTCGTGCTCAGCGGCGGCGGCGCGCGCGGCGCGTACGAGGCCGGCCTCATCGGCGCACTAGCCGCTACCGGATCCGTGAGCGATGGGTCGCCGCTCCTCCCGTACGAGATCGTTTGCGGAACGTCGATAGGGGCGCTCAACGCCTGGTTCGTTGCGACCGGTCAATATACCAAACTTCACGACCTCTGGTACGGCATCAGCGGCGAAAATCTCATGCGCCTGAAGCCGGAGTATCAAGCTTTGCGCGATTCACAGAGCGGGCTCCTCGACCGCGCCGCGTCGGTCGTTCAGCTGGCAAAGCTAACGCGAAATCAGACCGGTGTCTTAGAAAGTAAGCCGGTCTACGACTGGATCGTTCACCACCTCGATCCCACGACGCCGCTCGTGATGTTGATGGTGTGGGCGGTAACCAACCTCACCTTACAGCGGCCTGAGTACTTTTATCTGCGCCCGGGGGGCGCGGGCACGGATCTGCCCGAGCGAGTCGTCCGCGCGCTGCAGCTCTCTCTCGGCTCGAAAACCGTCGTGCGGGAAGCCACGCCGGACCTATTGCATCGCGCGATCTTCGCGTCGGCAGCGCTTCCCATTGCCTTCGATCCCGTGCTTATCCCGGGACCCGACGGCACGATGCACGAGTACTGCGATGGTGGCGTCGCAAGCAACTCCCCAGTCGGCATCGCTCACGCGGTTTCAAAGGCGGCCGATGTCGTCTTACTGGACCCGCCGTTCGAGCCTGACGTCGACATCGAAGACGCCGTTGAAATCGCATTCAGCGTGTTCGGAACAATGCAGCGGAAGATTTTAGAGACGGAGATGCACAATGTGTATTTTCAATCGCTGGCCAGGCGCGCAATACGCCGCCTCACAAAGGAAGAGTTCGCGCGCGCCGCAGAGGGCAACGAACTGCTCGAAAGGTTCGTGCGTACGCTTCCGGTGACCGACTTGCACTACATCAGGCCGGAGCAGACGCTACCGGTGACCGTCGCCGGCTTCGGGGATGAAGAAGGCATTGGTAAGGCCTATCGCGCCGGATGGGTGGACGTGGCCCGCGGGTTCACGCCCTACGACTGGTCCACGTTCGAGCTCTGACTGCTACTCAACGCGGGGTCCGTGCAGCAGCTCGCCGAACCGGTCAAGATGAAAACCTTGAGTTTGGCCCGGTACGCGGCCGGCCTCAGCACAGCCTCCTTGCTCGCTGCGTGTAGCGGAGGCGGCTCCTCGAGTTTGGCGCCCACGGCGGGGAGTTTGACGCCCCTCTCGAGCCAAGGCTCCATAGCGCTGACCATGCCGCACTACGTCGAGCGGCCGGTCCATCCGGATCGCGGCCGATCGTGGCTGAAGCCGCTCCCGGACGCGCATTCGGCGCTCCTCTACGTCTCCGACCAGGACACGAACGACGTCTACGTCTACCACTATCCCAGCGGCACGGCGGTAGGGACGCTGACCGGATTCGACCAGCCCTACGGTCAGTGCGTGGATAAGACGGGCGATGTCTTCATCACGAACTTCGGCAACGGCACGGCCGTGGAGTATGCGCGCGGCGGCACGAGCCCGATCACCACGTACGACACCCCGGGTGGCGAACCGATCGGCTGTTCCGTCGACGCACACGGCGACGTCGCCGTCACCAATTTTGATCCGGGGGAAGTCACGGTCTACCCCGCCGGTAATCCTAGCGACGGCACGACCTACAGCAGCTCGTCTTGTGAATATCTTTGGACGATGGGTTACGACAGGCACGGCAATCTCGTCGGTGCCGGTGAGAACACCAGGACCGCCGTCTGCGAACTCGCGCTTGGCGAAAGCACGATGACGACAGACTCATTCACCAGAACGATCTATTTCCCGGGCGGCACGATGTGGGACGGCAAATACATCGCGGTCGGCGACCAAGAAGCCGGCGGTGTCTACCAGACCGGTATTTATCAGAGTACGCTGAAGGGCTCGACGCTGACCGAACGCGCCGACACCGTTCTCTCCGCTACGTGCTACAACAACTACACGGACGTGGTTCAACCGTTCATCGTCGGACCGAAAAACACACCACTGAACAAGCTGCAAGGCAAGAGCGTCATGGGCAGCAACCTCTGGTGCGCTGACGGTTCTGGGAGCCAGGTCCAGTGCTGGAATTATCCGACAGGCGGAGGTACGGTTTGGAGTCTGGTCTCACCGCCCGCGGAGCCCTACGGTCAAGCGGTTAGCCTTCCGGTACATGGCGCACTGGGCGTGCATCGTTCGATTCATCCTACGTGCGACTCGGGCGTATGAAGCCTAGGTAGCGAGGCCTTCAGCGATGGCTCGCTCTTTGCTCCACGCTTTCCCTTTGGCCATAAGCCGTTCGAGTTCGCTCTCGTCGAACGTTTCTCGGAGCGCGGTAATCGCGCGGTCGTATTCTTGCTGCTCAGTGAATTCGCGCTGATTTTCGAGTTCGGTCAGACGCGCATCGACGAAACCGATCAAGCTCGCGGCGCGCGTCTTACCGGCCTGCGCCTCTTCTTCGTCCAGCCGTAGCGCCGCACAGGCCGCCAAATGCTGTAATGCCGTTGCAACGAGGACGGCGTTCTCTTGACGAGCCGCAAGCGTTAGCGCTTCGCGGGCGCGCTCGCGCGCTTCGTCATAACGTTCCAGAGCGATCAGGTACGCCGCCATGTTGCTCGAAGTGAACATCGCGCGGATTCGGTCGGGCAACTCGCGCTCGCTCGCCAGCGCTTCACCCGCGAGCCGTACCGCCGCTTCGGCGTCGCCCTCTTGGAACTCGAGCTCGGCGAGGAACGTCGCCACAAACGCGACATTGCGCTCTGCGCCGGCCGCTTTGAAAATTTCCAAGGCTTCCGCATAGAGCGAGCGCGCCGTCGCACGATCGCCGGCATGCACGCGAGCTGTTGCCAGGCGCCGCAGCGTGCGGCCCGAAAGCCGGCGCCCTCCGTGCTTGCGAGAGACCTCGAGCGCGGCTTTCAATAGCGCCTCGCCGTCGGCGATACGTCCATGTTGTGCCAGCGAGCTGCCGAGAATGTGTTGGGCATAGGCCACGCCCATTTGGTCGTCAAGCTCGTGGAAGCGCGCCAAGGCACGTTGGGCCGGTATGTGACTCAAGTTGATCCGGCCAAGCGATTCATACAGGAGACCTTCGGCAAGGTCGAGCTGCGCGACGACCGAGGCCGGCGTCCTCTCGTCAACCATTTCGAGCGCCGTTCGCACCCAACGAAGTCCTTCACTCGCGCCGAAGCTGTGCCAGAAGTCGCCCAGCTTAGCGGTGAGCCGCTGCCCGAGCAGCACGTCGTTTCGCGCACCGAGCGACCATACCAGCGCCGCGCGCCAGTTCTCCAACTCGGGTTCCGTTTGCGACAGCCACACTCGATCGGGAGTCGAGTCGAACGCACTGTGTAAGCGCTCGGCGAGGGTAAGATAGGCCTCGGAGTGTCCGCGCGCGATCGCCTCAAGCTCGCCGCTTTGCGCCAGCCGCTCGCGTGCATACTCTCGGGTCGACTCGAGCAAGGTGTACCGCTGTTGTTCACCCGCAGGCTCGGCAACGACCAGCGATTTGTCGACCAATGCCGACAGCAGGTCGAGGACGTCGTCGCCGGCGCAGACCTCGCCGGCAGTGTCGAGCGTCCATCCGCCGGCGAAGATCGACAGCCGCCGGAACAGCCGCTGCTCCTCCGGAGAGAGCAGATCGTAGCTCCAGTCGATCAGTGCGCGCATCGTTTGGTGGCGCGCTAACGCCGTGCGGCTTCCACCGGTCAGCACCGCAAAGCGCTCGTCCAGCTTCTTGGCAATTTGCAGCAACGTCAACACCTTTACGCGCGCCGCGGCCAACTCGATCGCCAATGGAATGCCGTCGAGGCGGCGAACGATCTCGCCGGCGACGGACGCGTTCTCGTCGTTCAGTCGAAACTTCGCGTCTGCAATCGCGGCGCGCTGCGCAAACAACGCGATCGCGCCGTATTGCACCGCCTGCGCCGCGGTTAGCGCGGCGTCATCCGGTGGAACCGCCAGCGACGGCATTCGGTAAGGCTGCTCGCCGTAAATGCGCAGCGCTTCGCGGCTGGTCGCCAGCAATCGAACTTCCGGGCAGTCTCGCAGAATCGCTTCGGCAATTCGCGCAGTCTCGGCGACGACGTGCTCGCAGTTGTCCAGGATGAGGAGCAATCGCTTATTTTTCAGATATCGCAGCAGCGTTTCGAGCACCGGCCGCTCCGGCTGCTCACGTAATCCTAACGTCGATGCAATCGTGACCGCGACCAAACTGGGATCGCTCAGCGGCGCCAGTTCTACGAACCACACGCCATCGCCGGAGCCGTCGAGTAAGTCCGCACCGGCCTGCAACGCAATGCGCGTCTTGCCGACTCCGCCGGTACCGGCCAAGGTTACCAGCGGAGATTGCGCGACCAGGGCCTCGACTTCGGCGACAACCTCATCGCGCCCGATTAGTGGCGTTACCTGTCGCGGCAGATTGTTCGGAAGCGATCCCAGCGAAAGCAGCGGCGGAAAGACATCGCGCAAACCCGGGGTTGTTAGTTGCCACACGTGCTCCGGCTCGACCAAGTCCTTCAGACGATGGCTGCCGAGGTCGCGCAGCTCAGCTTGGCCAGGCAGGGCGGCGCGAAGCAGTTGCGCAGTCTCTCCGGAGATCACGACCTGCTCGCCGTGCACGACGGCCAGCAATCGTGCGACGCGGTTCACCGTTGGACCGAAATAGTCGCCATCTCGCTCGTGCGTCGTGCCGCTGTGCACCGCAATCCGCACGCGCAGTCCGCCAACCGCGGAGAAATGTTCCGCCGCCAGCGCGCGCTGCGCATCCAATGCCGCCGCAACCCCGTCGACCGGGTCGGAGAACGCCGCGCAAAAAGCATCGCCGACGGTCTTGAAGATATAGCCGCGGTTTGCTTCGATCGCGCCCCGCAGCAGCCGGTCGTGGCGGTGCAGCGCCGAGACCATCGCCTCCGGCCGCTCCTCCCAGCGCTGCGTGCTTCCCTCGATATCGCTAAAGAGCAGCGTAATCGCTCCGGTCGGCAGCGCCATACAGCGGCGCTTCTCCCAGCAACCGCCCCGTCCCCAGGGGTGCGAACGGTTCAGAAGGAAGTTTTTTGTATGAGAGGACCGCGCCATCTTTCGCTGACGGTTGCCATCACGCTTGGCTTGGTGTCCTGTAATCCCAACTACTACATGCCCAACCTGATCCGGTTAACTCCCAATGGAACCGCCTCGGCCCCCGCGGGAGAATCGATTAAATCGTCGTTTACGTTGATCGCGGTCGAAGACGGTTACACGGGGTTTTTTACCGCCGACACGATCGTCGGAAAGTGTTGGGTGGTTCAAGCTCCGGTCACCACGAGCGGAGCCTGGACAGTGGTTCCACAGGGCCTCACGTGCAGCAAGCTCGATACGGAGCAGATCCGGGTCCAAGACACCAACGGCCATTCGGCCGTCACCTATATTCGCTCGACGTAGCGGCTTCGCTGAGCTCCGTGGTAGTTGAGACCGAGCGCCTACTAATTCGCAAGTGGAACGACGAAGATGCCGCTGCGGTGGCCGACATTTACCTCAAGCCTGAAGTGATGGAGTTCATTCCGGGCGGCGTATGGACTCTCGAGCGAACGGCCAGAATAATAGCGCGGATGCGGGAGTTGGATGTCGAGCAAGGTTATGGCTTCTATCCCGTTGTCGTCAAGAGCCTCGGAACGATCATCGGACACTGCGGGCTCGGTCAGCTCGAGCGAACGCCGGAGATCGAGGTCGCGTTCGTCCTCGATTCTCCTTACTGGGGGAAAGGCTACGCCTCCGAAGCAGCGAGGGCAATGTTAGCCCATGGCTTTACGAAACCAAACATCTCGCACATCGTAGCCGTAGCGTTTCCCGAAAACGCTCGCTCGATCGGCGTCATGCGCTCGATCGGCACGACGCCCATTGGACTCGCACATCACTTCGGACGAACCGTGGTCAAGTACGAAGCGACTGCCGGTTAGAATGAAAACTGGGCCTCGGCAAGGCAACAGGTGGTATGCGAATCGAAGTCTGTCCCATGCTCTCAATTTCACAGTCCTCACGTGCCGCGGCGTGGGTCGCCCTTCTGGCGGCCGCGGCTTTGACCGCGGCGTGCGGCCATTCGAGCCAATCGGTGGCGCCGTCCGCGCTGGTCGCCAATCCCTCCAGCTATGACGGACAGAACCTCGCCGTGTCGGGAACGGCAAAACATCCTCACCGGATGCGCCGCCGCGCGGCGACGGTCTATCAGCTCTGCGACAGCGCCTGCATCAACGTCATTGAGTTCGATAACTCGAACGTAAGCGATGAAAGCCAGGTGACGGTGAGCGGTCACTTTCGTTCGTCGTTCGGCCCCCGCGCAATGAACGTGCTGATCGTCGGCGAGCGCCCGGGGGGCTTTGGGGGAGGAGCTGCGCCTTCGACGTCGCCGTAACCACGGCGGAGGATATCTTCCGCCAAGCTCAGCGCGCGTGGCAAGCCCGAGTGGTGCCTCCGTACGAATCGTTTCGCATCTCTTGCGAGCGGACGTTCCTTGCACCACGTTGCGACTCCGGCGAGATCGTCGAGTTCACGGTGCGCACGAGCGACGGGCGGAGCTTCGCTCGGGAACTCTCTGCGCAACGAGGCGCCCCAACGGTGCTAATGCAGGGTGGCTATATCACGGGGCCGGTGGAAACGCCGCTTGGCTTCTATCGAGCGCTTGCAAACGGCGAACCAATACCAATGTCGTCGCCGCCGAATCTCGCGCCCGACCCGCTGCAGACCATTGCGACGGTAACGGCAACCGGTCATGTCTACGATATCGAGCTCGCCGGTGAGGAGAGCGTCGACGGACGGCTCTGTTACGTCTTAACGCTGCACCCACAGATCGATCCCGATCGTTACCCGCTTCGCGAGCTGTGGGTCACCGAAACCGATTTTGAAGTCGCGCAACTCGCCTACGAACGCCCGTACGACGAGAAGCACACGCGCGCTCGGATCCTGTATCGCTTCGCGCCCGTCGGCCCCGAACACGTCTGGGCGATCGTGCACATCGAAGCGCAGGCCTCTGTGCACGGTTTCTTTTCGACGAAGACCGAGCACGTCTCCGACAGCCTAACCGACCTGAGCTTTCCGGCCTCGGCCCCCGACTGGTATTTCCAGACGCCCCCGCCGAAGGGAGATTGACGCTGGTTGCCACGTTCGCATCATCGACGATTGCCGCACCACTCCGGGAGTGCTCACGCAGAGCGACGGCGGAAGAATCGCAGGCGTTGACGCCGGCCGCCTGACCTAGGGGGTCGCATCGAGTGCCTCGAAAGCTACCGCACTCGGCTGGGCGCGCCATAGCCTAGCCCGAAAGAGAGGTCGATGCGCTCTATGTGCAGGCATTCACAGATTATCGCAGCCCTCGGCTGCCTCACCGCACTCGCGATAGCCGGTTGTGCCGCGAACGGCGGCGCGACGCCGGCGGCCGCGCCGGCGACCCAGCCACAAGCCCACGGCATTGCGTTCGGACCAGGATGGCTCCAGAAGGACGGAATCCTCTACCACGTGCCGCACTACATGGCCACCCGCGGGCATGTAGTCCCCAACAGCAGCGGCCTAACCTATGGCGGCGGCCCGGTGGAGGTCAAACCGAAAGTCTTCTTGATCTTCTGGGACTACGCGAAGTACGGTGATTCGGAGCACGTGAAGCCGCTGCTCGAGAACTACATCGGGAATATGGGCGGCAGCGCTCACAACAACATCTACACTCAATACTACGAAATCTTGCACGGCAAAACGATCTACATCAAGAATCCCTCATCGCAGTACGGTGGTGCCTGGGAAGACAACACGAGCATCCCGAGACAGCCTACCGATGCCCAAGTCGCCGCTGAGGCGCTCAAAGGCGTAGCGCACTTTGGTTATGACGCCAATGCCTCGTACGTCGTCGCGACGCCCCACGGACGCAGTACCGCGGGGTTCGGCACGCAGTGGTGCGCGGATCAGGGTGCGACGTCAAGCCACGGTAGGCTGGTGTCATACACAAACCTGCCGTACATACCCGATGCGGGCGCAAACTGCGGCGCCAACTATCTCACGCCGCCGTCCGACGAAACCGCAGCGGACGAAGGGGTAACGATCGTCGAGGGTCACATGCAAGGCGATTCCGTTACCGACCCCGATCCTCCGAGCGGCTGGCAGTTTCAGGGAAGTGGTGACATCGGCGACATCTGCGCGTGGTATGACATTGCGAACGATCCCTTCGGCGCATACTCGTACACGATGCAGCCGATGTTCAGCAACGCCACTCAGAGCTGCGTCCAGTCGTATTAAAGCGAACAGCGCTCGTAAGCGCTCCTAACGTCGAACCAAAAGGCCGAGGCATAACCTCGGCCTTTTCAATCACGATGCGATAGCCCGCGCTACTGCCGCGCCATGATCATATTGAGCACCTGTTCGCGATCGAGCAGATGATCGTGGTTTTCGCCGCTGGTTTCGAGAGCGACCACCTGCACGGTGCCGTTGAAGGCGCTCTTCGCCGACGGCATATCGGGTTTCATCGGGGAACCGCGCTTGACGCCGACGTCGGAGGTCTCGTCCGCGGAGAACACCATCGGCACGGTCGCTTCGAGGCGGCCGCTGCCGACGGCTTTGCCGTCAATGAAGAGCGTAACGGTGCCGCCCTTGGCAAGGCCGCCGCCGTCGTAGGCGAACTCCATCCGGACCTGATGCGCCCCCGGGCTTAACGCTTCCGTCGACGCGATCTCGGTCTCTCGGAGGCCGACGAAGTTGTACAGATACTTCGGCTTTCCGTCTTCGACGTAGAACATCCAGCCGCCGCCGATTCCGCCCTGCGAGAGGATCACGCCTTGCGCGGTCGTTCCCTCTGGTATGACGACCTGCGCGGTAATGGAGTGGCTCTTGTTCTTGAGATTGATGAGGCCGTTCTCGTTCAGAGCGCCCATTCCGTTGGCGAGCACCTGAGAGTCGCCCCGCACCAACACCGGCCGGCCCGCTACGTCGGAATTAAACCGCTCGGCAGTCCGATCGTCCATCGGCAGCACGTTGTTGCGCGTGGCCTCGATCAGCCAAAGGCGTTGAAGCTCGTGCAGTTTGTCGGGCATCTCTTTTGAAAGATCGTGCGCCTGCGACCAATCCTTGTTCGTATCGTAGAGTTCCCACACGTCATCGCTAAACGGCGGCCTGCCCGTCATGAGCCAGGGCGTGCTGTGCCGCGTTACGGCGGTCCACCCTTTGTGATAAATTCCTCGATTGCCAAACATTTCGAAGTACTGGGTTTCGCGCCGTTCGGCCGCCGTGGCGTCGTCGAAGCTGTAGAGCATGCTGACGCCCTGCATTGGAACCTGCCCGACGCTATTGACCATATAGGGCTGCGGCAGTTGCGCCGCTTCCAGGATCGTCGGCGCCACGTCGATGACGTGGTGAAATTGATTCCGAACCTCGCCTTTGGCCTTGAGCCCTTTCGGCCAGCGCACGATGGTGCCGTTGCGCGTACCGCCCCAATGGGATGCGACTTGCTTGGTCCACTGGTAGGGAGTGTCCATCGCATGAGCCCAGCCGACCGCGTAATGGTTATACGATTGCGGGCCGCCGAGAAGGTCCATGCGCTGAGTTAAAAAGTCGACCGTTTCGAGGTCGTTCAAACCGTTGAAAGGGATGCATTCATTAAAGGTGCCTTGAGGCGTGCCTTCGGCGGAGGCGCCATTGTCGCCGATAATATAGTAGATCAACGTGTCGTCGAGCGCCTCGATTTGATCGAGCGCGTCGATCAGGCGGCCGATGTGATGATCGGCGAATGAAAAGAAGCCGGCGTAGACCTCCATTTCGCGGGCGAGTACGCGTTGAAACTCAGGCGTTTGAGAGTCCCAGGACGGAATCTCTTTCGGGCGCGCCGTGAGATCGCACTCTTTCGGAATCACTCCGAGCTGCTTTTGACGCGCAAACGTCTCCTCGCGCAGCTTGTCCCAGCCCTGGTCAAACTTGCCTTTATACTTGTCGGCCCACTCTTTGGGCACGTGGTGCGGTGCGTGCGTGGCGCCCGGCGCGAAATACATGAAGAACGGCTTATCGCCGGCGAGCAGTCGCTGCTGCCGTACCCAGGCAATGGCGCGATCCGTCATGTCTTCCATGAAGTGATAGCCCTCTTCGGGCGTCTTCGGCGGTTCCACGGCTTTCGTGCCCTCGTGAATCGAGGGGTACCACTGATTGGTCTCGCCGGCGACGAAACCATAGAAGTATTCGAAGCCCGAGCCCGTCGGCCAGCGATCGAACGGCCCAACGGGGCTGGCTTCCCAGACCGGGACCTCATGGCACTTCCCGAACTGCGCGGTCGAATACCCATTGAGTCGAAGAATCTCGGGCAGCGGTGCCATCGAGTTTGGCCGCATCGAGGTGTAGCCGGGGGCCGAGGTTGCGATTTCCGTAATACCGCCCATCGCAACCGTATGGTGATTGCGCCCGCTCAATAATGCGGCGCGCGACGGTGAACAGAGTGCAGTCGTATGAAAGCGCGTGTATCGCAGCCCATCCTTGGCGATTCGCTCGGCGGTGGGCGCCTGACATGGGCCCCCGAAGACGCTCGACGCGCCAAAGCCAACATCGTCGATCAGGACGACGAGCACGTTCGGAGCGCCCTTGGGCGGTCGCAGGGGCTGGATCGGCGGAAACTTTGAATCCGGGTCCTTCGCGTCGTAAGCAACGAAGCCGGCGTAGGGCTGGTCGGGGATCGGCAGCACTTCACGCTGCACGCGTTTCTGCGAACTTGGCGAATCGCTCGAACTCGACATTTTGACCTCCAAGATGTGCGACGCAATTGTTCGTCGCCGGGCGGTGAGCCCGCTTGCAATACGACGAGTGCGCAGCGTATCCTTGAAGCTGTTGATAACGCGCGAGGCGCCGATAACGGCGCTTATGATTGCGCACTCGGCGGGCGACGCGGCCGCTGATTCTTCGAAATCGCTCGGATGATTACTTCTCCGCGCCGCGTGCCGTCGAACGAATTGCCGGCATCCTCGATCGCCGCCGTGATCAGCGCGCGAACCGCGCCTTTCTCGAGCGCTGCGGCGCTTTCAAGGCGAATGTGCCGGACTTGGCGGCCACTGCCCGCAAGGACGCCGTCGGGATCGCGCAGGTAGGCGCCCCATAAAAAGCAGAGACTCACTTTACGCGGGTAAATGACGATGGAGAACAACGCCTCGGAGGGGCGCTCGCTCGGCCCAAAGCCGACGACCAGTGCGTACGCGTTGTCATAGACGAGCTCATAGGCGCCCGGAAGCCGTTTGCGCATGACCGTCAACGCAGAGCGCGCGAGGCGCGCGATCTCGGGCGAAAACCGCGAAATGAAGTGCGAGAGCTCCGCCTTCGCCGTCACGCGAGAATGGTTCGGTACGGCGCGCTTAGCCGCCTCGGAAACACCTTGCGCTGACGAAGGATGCCTGGGCAGCCGCTCGTAACGCTGACGTACAGTGGATTGGAGCATCGTCGAGCATCGCTTGCGCACGAAGCTGTGCCGAAAGATCCTTGCGCTCGGGCTGTGGCTTGGGGCCCTTGCGACAATCG
>Ga0181526_10000617_pt1 | contig 37071 bp, 33 predicted proteins | sample PEATcosm2014_Bin_35_FD_119750 | JGI IMG/M metagenome (GOLD analysis project Ga0181526, IMG submission 119750) | Peatland microbial communities from MTU Mesocosm Facility, Houghton, MI, USA - PEATcosm2014_Bin06_30_metaG | ecosystem: Environmental > Terrestrial > Soil > Wetlands > Peat | place...
GTACGCAGACGCGCCGCATAGGTTCGAGAAAGCACGCTCGTGTCCGCGAATGAAACGAGGGCGACCGCGGCGCCGCCCATCAGCAGGGGTACTAGGTCGTCGACGCGGACAAGGGGAAGCCGTGGCGAGGGCAATCCCTGCGGCAGAGTACCGAGCACGGACAAGCCGGCACGTGTTGCGAGGTCGAAAACCGCGACTGCAACTGTAGCGGCGACCACGGCGATCAGAATGCCCGGAACACGAGGCCAGCGCTTCAGCAACAATATGAGGGCGAGCGTGCTGGCGCCGATCGTCAGCGCCACGACGTTCGTGCTTCCTGCGAGTACCTTGTTGACGATTCCCAACGACTGGCGCAGTGGGCCGTTCGCAGTGACCGAGAAGCCAAAGAGCTTGGGCACCTGACTCAGCAGCACGGTCAGCGCGATGCCGTTCATGTACCCGTATCGAATCGGCTTCGAGAGCAGCTCGGTAATGAAGCCCAGACGTCCCAGCCCCGCGGCAACGCACAGCACCCCGGAAACGAGCGCCATCATTCCGGCCAGCCGTACCGCACGTTGCGGCTGGCCCGCCGAAAGCGGCAGCACGACTGTGAGAATCACGGCCGCAAGCGCCGAGTCCGGACCTAGCACGAGAATGCGGCTCGGGCCGAACACGGCGTAGGCGAGCAACGGTACGATGGTCGCATAGAGGCCGTTAATACCCGGTAGCCCTGATGCCTCCGCGTAGGCTATGCCAACCGGCACCAGCATGGTCGTCATGACGAGGCCGGCCACAAGGTCGTGCCGCAGCCAGGACGACTCGTACCGACGCAGAGTGTTCAACCCGGGAAGCCAGCGTATCCAGCCGGTTTGCTTTGCCTGCGTTGCTTGGCTGGCGGCGCGGCCAGGCTCTGGGGTGTGAGCGGAGAGCAATTCACCCATGGCTGCTCGCTAAACGATGCTGACGACGTTGGCGACTGCGTACTTTCAAGACACGACCTTGATGATGCGCATGATGAGTTCTTCTGGGGAGAGAATCGTGAGCAAGAGAGGCACGAGGAGAGCTGCCGTAGCGGCGGCCAGACGTGCGATATCCTGGAGTCCGAACGGGACCGGACGCATCTCGCGCACAATGCCATAGCTATTGCCGAGCATCGAGAGGAGCAACAGCGGCAGCCATGCGACCAGCGTAATAATGAGCAGCCGGCGATACAAGGGTTCTAAGGCATCTCCAGCGAGATGCGACCTCCGGAAAAGCTGGAAGATCGGGCCGCCCAGCACCAAGGAGAAATCGAGCGCTTCCTCGACGAGATTGGGTTCTGTCATGGTGTGTCAGTCTTATCCCGCACACTTTCTCGTGTCGTTGCGATGCATCTGACTCCTTGCTTAAAAGGGTGCACCGACATCGTCCCGCGATCCGAAGAAAGCGGGCGTTTCAGGATTGATTAGTGTAGAACAGTGGCCCCCAGCACTAATAGTCTCCGCAACTTTACGGAAGGTCGCTCCGTTGCCAATCGCGGCAATAAGTGCCGGATCAACCGCACGGAGTCTGTCGTCAGTTCGGCTTTGGCTTTTTTTCTTTGGGATAGATAAGTGTAAACTGCAAACTCAGTTCCCATCTCGGGAAAAACTGTCCCGATGGTCGTATGGCGTTGTAGTAAAGCGCGACGTTCGCGTCCACGGCCTGGTTGCGAATGTCGAAGGTTCGCCCCGCGCCGCCTCCGAAAGGTACGAGCCAGCGCTCTCCGGTCGCTTGCGTCCAGTCCCCATTGATGGTCGGGGCTGTGACAAGATACCAGCCCTGCGGCAAGTTGTAGGAGACCGAGGTCTCGATCTGTATTTGGTTCACCGAGGCTCGATTCGAGTGCCCCGGAAGCGACCAGATGTTTTGCACTACGACGCCCACAGATCCCCAGTCTGGCTCTGCCAGCACCGCGACAGAGGGTCCCACATCCCACTTGCCGACCCCCAGTTTGGCGTCAGTGGCTGTGGGTATGAGAAGCGATGGCCCTAAACCCCAGATCAATTTCCTGGCGCGAAACGGCGTGAAAAAGAAAGTCGCAACGATGTCCCCCAAGCCAATCGTCCCACCGTTCTTTCGCGTGACGTCAGGTTCGTAAGCCAGCGCGGTTGCCACAACGCGTGGCACCAAGAGCCAGTTCTTCGATATCTGCAACGGAATGACGGGCTGCAGTTGAAGAGAATTTGAAGTGCGATCATACGGCCCGGCGTCAAAGTTGATGCTATCGACGAAAGGAACTTTGATCGCATCGGCCACCGGGTTCCTCGCTAGATCTCTCAACTCGTCTACGGTTTCTTGCGCACGCAGCATCGGCGCAAGAATCAACGAAATCGCTAGAACCCCATAAAAGCCCACAATGGCAGGTTGGACTTCCCAGCCGACATGTACCAGATGGGCGAAGCTAAGCGCGCTACCAAGCCCCTCCCGACAATCGGGTTCGGCCGCATTGTCTACCATGTTTAGAGTTTTTCCTTGTCTGACACCTACGCTGCTACAGTGGCAACATCGCATGACGGTTGTTTCTTGCTCGGCGCGCTAACTAGCACGCGTTTGACGCCGGCATCAAGTTGGCCCTGGGCGCTGGTGATTTCCTCAGGCCAGTGGCCGTAGTTCGAGTCGACCTTGAAGAGCGCTGCAAGGGTCGGAGCATCCTTAGATATCGGAGATTGAAACCGAGACGAATAAGCCGTCCTTAAGTGCCACCTTCATCAAAGGCCATACGATGGGACAAAACCATGAATTGCAATCCTAGCCATAACATTTCTCCTCTCTGTTTCTCTTGGCCATCAGGAGAACCCAGGCTATTCACTTCACCATTGTCGTTCCGACAGCCCTCAGCTCTTTCACTGCTTGGCTAACCCGCTCCGCCATTGCTGCCTCGGCAAGAGCAAGATAGGATCGCGGGTCGTAGGCCTTCTTGCTGCCGACCTCTCCATCCACTTTGAGCACGCCGTCATAGTTCTTGAAAAAGTGGCCAGCGATGGCGCGGGTAAAAGCGTACTGCATGTCGGTGTCGATGTTCATTTTCACTACACCGTAATCCAAGGCTTCATGGATTTCGCGGAGTTCTGAACCTGATCCTCCGTGAAAGACTAAGTAAAAGCGTGCCTGTTCGCCATATTCATGGACAACTGCATCTTGGCAGTCTTTCAGAATGGAAGGCCTGAGCTTTACATGCCCGGGCTTGTACACGCCGTGTACATTGCCGAAGGTTGCAGCTAGCAGGTACCGGGCGCCTCGTACGACATTCAACCGCCGTGCGACCTCCAAAGTGTCCTCCGGCGTGGTGTAGAGTTTCGCTGCAGCGCTAGCCTTGATGCCGTCCTCTTCACCTCCCACGACTCCGACCTCGATCTCGAGGACCAAGTCGCTCTTCCGAAACCGTTCGAGCAGTTTGACTGCAATATCGAGGTTTTCTTTCAAAGGTAATGCGCTGCCGTCGAACATGTGACCGTTAAAAAGGTTCGGCTTCCCCGCTGCTCTTCGCCGCTCGGTCTCCTCTACCAGGGGGATAACGAACGTGTCCAGCTTGTCAGCCTGGCAGTGGTCCGTATGGAGCGCGACGCAGATCGGGTACTGTTCCGCGACGCGGTGGACATGTTCAGCGATTGAGATAGCGCCCAACGCCATGCTCTTTACTGCGGTACCCGAGGCGAACGCTGCGCCGCCAGTCGATACCTGGATGATTCCGTCGCTCCTGCTCTCGGCCAACGCTTTTAGGACGGCGTTGGCCGTGGTGAGGGACGTCACGTTGATAGCAGGATAGGCAAACTTTCCCTTCCGCGCTCGATCAAGCATTTCTAGGTACTTAGCGGGGTCTGCTACTGGCATAGATAGCTCCGTCTTACGAAGATAATTGCGATCCCCAAAGAATCCGACTGAACGTTACCGATATTAGGAGAAGGAAAACCCGTCTACTCAAGCCGATGACTGTCTACCTCAACCACTAGTTCTAATTACGGCTGCGTCGAAGTGACTTGATCTCCGAAGCAAATGTCTAAGATGCGAGCAGCCAGGACGAATTCATTATCCAGCGACACCAGTTTCAGTTTTGCAATAGCGTCTTGCAACGGAACGAACTCGAGACGCGGCGGTTTGACAGCCACCATTACACCGTTCATGCCCTTCGATAATGCGTACACCGCACCGGCGCCGAAAGTGACGCCGAGATTGCGGTCCATGGCTGTAGGCGACCCGCCGCGGAGGAGGTGTCCCAGCACGAGGCTCCGGGTTTCTTTTCCAGTGGCTTCCTGCAGCTGCGCAGCAACGATTTCAGCAATACCTCCAAGGCGTTCCGCGCGTCCGGCTTCGTGGCTTTTGACTATAACTGTGCCGCCGCTCGGCTTGGCGCCTTCCGCAACAACTACGATCGAATATGGTTTGCCATCCTGCTGCCTGCGTTTGAGATGTGCTGCAACAATTTCGATTGAGTAGGGAATCTCCGGGATGAGAATGGCATCGGCTCTTCCGGCGAGGCCAGCGTGAAGAGCGATCCAACCGGCGTACCTTCCCATGACCTCAACGACCATGATGCGCCGGTGCGACAATGCCGTGCTGTGCAAACGGTCAATGCACTCTGTAGCAAAAGATACCGCCGTGTTGAAGCCGAAAGTGACCGTGGTGGACTCGAGGTCGTTGTCGATGGTCTTAGGCACACCTACGACACAAAGGCCTTTGCGGTGCAATTGATCAGCGATCGTGAGACTGCCGTCACCGCCGACCGCAATCAGGGCGTCGATGCCTTTGTCGCAGAACCGTTGAATGAGGTCATTGGAGCAATCCACTTCAACTTTGCTGCCGTCAGGGTGCTCAACAATTCGATGAAAAGGGTTGCCGCGATTCGTTGTCCCAAGGATAGTCCCGCCCAGATGGGATATCTCTCGAACGGTCGAGCGATGGAGTTCCATCATGCCACTGTCTGGAAAGCGTTCAGGCTCTAACATTCCGTCGTAACCCTCGCGAATGCCAACGATCTCCCAACCCAGTCCTCGGGCTGCATATACGGCGCCGTGAATGACTGCATTGAGGCCTGGCGCATCTCCGCCTCCGGTATTAATGGCAACTTTCTTGATCGTGCTGGACATTTTCGCCTTTCATTTCCCCGCAGCCTTCTTCACAACTTAAACTTACTCTCCTGCACCCTGGTGTCGGGTGATCTGCACCGCTCGAACATGCCAGATGTTTCGGGCATACTCGCGGATGGAGCGATCAGACGAGAACTTGCCCATCCGCGCTGTATTCAGGATTGACATGCGAGTCCACTGGTCCTGGTCGAGATAGGCCTGGCTAACTTGTTGCTGGCAGTCCACATACGACTCATAGTCGGCTAGCACTAAGTACTCGTCGCCGCCCAGTAGTGAATCGACAATGGGGCGGAATAAAACCTGGTCTCCGCTGGAAAATGCACCAGAGGCGATCTGGTCGATGATTTGCTTTAAGTTGGCGTTCCTGTCGTAGTAGTGGCGCGGATTGTAGCCAGTGCGTTTGAGTTCCATGACCTGCTCCGCGGTGAGGCCGAAGAGGAAGAAATTCTCGGCACCTACTTCTTCACGGATTTCGACATTCGCCCCGTCGAGCGTGCCGATGGTCAGGGCTCCGTTCATGGAAAACTTCATGTTGCCTGTTCCGGAAGCTTCCTTTCCGGCGGTGGAGATCTGCTCGGACAAATCAGCAGCGGGATAGATGATCTGGCCGCTCTTGACGTTGAAATCGGGAATGAAGACTACCTTAAGGCGGTCTCGAGCCTCCGGGTCGGAATTGATGCAGGCTGCCACGGAGTTGATCAGCTTAATGATGAGCTTCGCCATAAAGTAGCTAGGCGCGGCTTTGCCGCCGAAGATCACCGTGCGCGGCGTGATCTTGGCGCTGGGGTCGGACTTCACGCGATTGAAAAGTGTGATGACATGAAGCAGATTCAGTAGTTGGCGCTTGTATTCGTGCAGGCGCTTCACCTGCACATCGAACATCGTGTCAGGGTTGACCTCTATGCCGGTGCGTTCCTTGACTAAGGCGGCCAGTTTCTGCTTACGGGCATGCTTGACCTGGCGCCATTGGCTACGGAATTCGGGATCGTTGGCAAACGGTTCCAACTTGCGCAGGTCGTCCTCCTTGATCGGCCAGGCCTCGCCGATTTTTCCGGAGATCAGCCCGGACAATTCGGGGTTGCTGAGTGCGAGCCAGCGACGCGGGGTGACACCATTGGTGACGTTAAGAAATTTTCCGGGGAAGAGTTCGTACAGGTCGTGAAGCACGGTCTTCTTTAACAGCTCAGTATGCAGGGCGGCAACCCCGTTGACCGCGTGGGACCCCACGGTAGCGAGGTTAGCCATGCGCACGTATTTCTGATCGTGCTCATCGATGATCGAAACCTGGGCAAGACGGTCGTCGTCGCGTGGATATTTCGCCCGAACCTCATCGAGGAAGCGATGGTTGATTTCATAAATGATCTCGAGATGACGGGGTAGCATCTTGACGAACAGCGGCAGCGGCCACTTTTCCAGGGCTTCCGGCAGTAGTGTGTGATTGGTGTACGCCAGTGCCTTCTGGGTAATGTTCCAGGCGTTGTCCCAATCCATCCCGTGAATGTCGAGGAGTAACCGCATGAGCTCGGCCACCGCGATGGATGGGTGCGTGTCGTTTAGCTGGATGACGAAGGCTTCGTGGAAGGTGTCGATGGTTCCGCCGCGCATCTTGTGAATGCGGATCATGTCCTGCAAAGAGCAGGAAGTGAAAAAGTACTGCTGGTGAAGACGGAGCGCTTTGCCCGCCTCCGGCTCGTCGTTGGGATAAAGAACCTTGCTAATGGTCTCGGATGCGACTTTTTCGCGTACCGCATCGTAGTAATTGCCTTTGTTGAAGGCCTGGAAGTCGAACGAGTCCACAGCCCCGGAGGACCACAGACGCAGGAAGTTAGTCATCGAGGTGCCGAAGCCGGCAACCGCAATGTCGTTGGCGATCCCCTTGATGACATACTCGGGATTCCAGCGCACCCGGAAGCGGCCTTGCTCATCGCGATACGGCTCGGTGTATCCGCCGGTGCCGACGAGATGGCAGATCTCCGGCCGGGTGACTTCCCAGGGGTTGCCTAGGCTGAGCCACTTGTCGGTCTTTTCCAACTGCCAGCCGTCACATATGTCCTGGTGGAACAGTCCAAACTCATAACGAATGCCGTAACCGATGGCCGGAATGCCAAGTGTGGTGAGCGACTCCATGTAGCAGGCAGCCAACCTGCCGAGGCCTCCATTGCCCAGACCGGGCTCAGGTTCGTGAGCGAGAAGTGTTTCTAGGCTCAGCCCAAGCTCTGAAAGAGCGACCGCAACCGCATCACGAATTTCATGCACGTTCAGCAGGTTGTTCCCGAGTTGGGGGCCGATCAGGAATTCCGCTGACAGATAGCTGACGATCTTTAGCCGTTCTTTTCGATCGCAGGCAAAAGCCTCGATCCAGTCGTTCATCATGCGGTCGCGAACCGTGTAGGCGAGCGCCATGTACCAATCGTTGGTGGTCGCAATCTCGGGAATACGGCCCTGTGCGTAATAAAGATTGTCGAGGATAGCCTGCTTCAACTCGGTAGGCGTTCGGCCTGCGCGAACGCGGTTATGTGCGGATTGCATTGTTACAGCTCCCGTCTTAGCGAGTTTAAGCGCAGCTTGATTAATGGCCAGTTGCCGGCGAGCCTTTCAGTTCGCCCAGTTCATCGAGTACGTTCTGCCAAGCCTTAGGGTCCTTCTTGGTCGCGAATGGCGCCTCGAGATCCGCGTAATATGCGAGAACGTCACTCCGCAACGCGCCCGAAATTGGTTTCCCGCTGACCTTGGCTAGCAGCTCCGCGTAGGCTCTGTCAGTAAACGGGTACGCCGTAGGTTCAGTAAGTTCTCCGGTGTCAAAGTTGTCGTTGGGCAATTGGAGGCGGCCTTCCTGTTGGGCGACTAGCATCCCTCGATAAACTTTCAGGGTCTCGTTGAAACTGTGCATGTACAACTGTTCTACTGCTGGTGTTGGCGGATGAAATGCAAGGGCGCTGAAGGGTCCTATTTTCGGCACCAGGCGCAAAAAAAACGCTTTGATGCGGGCTGAGATCCCTGGTTTTTCATAGGTGTTTCCCCAGTCTTTGCGGTATTCAGAGTGCGACACGTTGTAGATGAATTGGCTCCGGATCTCATTGGGGTGGCTGTTCTGGATCTCATGTCTCTTCATATGCCATGCCACCTTGGTCGTGCTCGGTATAACGGACGAAACCGCATGGCGATAGCTGCCAATTGCTAAATCAACCCTGAGAAAGATGCTCGATAGGTCGATACAGTAGGTATCGGCGAACGCTCTTTCTAAAAGTGGCTTCGATACTTCGAAGCCGATGAAGTCATGATAAGCGTGTGGCGCGTAATTTCCTTCAGCGACCTGATCGACATCGAAACCAAATTCGACCTGCAAGTGTGCAGATGGTTTTTCGTCATAAGTAATGACGGGCCCGTACTTCTTCGCCAGCTTGGGGTACATCATTGCAACCGAGAGGTTCGTGGCCAAGGGATGTCCCGTAGTATCAGCCGCATAGTGGGCAAGGGCACCGAGCGCAAACGCATATTCGTTCAGATCGTGGGACTCCGCGATAAGCGCGAGAACAAAATCGCCGCTTCGAACATAGTGCGTGAGATCACTAAAGAATTGGCTACCGAAAGGGTAGTAGCCCATGTCTTGAATGATGGCGCCTCCATATGCATAGGCATGGGCCTGTTGGAGTTCTTCTGGAGTCGCGCCGGGAAAGCGCTGCAACAGCAGCGCCTTGATCCCATCATTCCATGCTGCATCGATAATCGCTTCATGAGCCAGGACAGAGTAGCCTGCACAAGGAGGAACAAGGAAGGCGACGAAAATGATTGCTAGCAGAGAAAGGAAGCACACGGAGGAGGGACCGCTATTTGGGAATCCGAGCCGGTGGCGTTCCACAGGCTGACTTGTCACGGAGCTCTTCCGGTTCCCGGTGATCACGAAAAACGCGGGCGACCTGGCAGTCCGTCTAACTCTCGGAACCGTTTCTGCGCGATAGCCGCTCTCCGGCACCGATCCATCCGTCATTCTGCTTTTCAAGACTAATCCCTCACCCGAAACCCAAAAGGTGGAACATGATTCCCGCAAGTTCATGCCCGACGCAAGTCTTGTGCACCGCCTGGCTACTCTGTGTCAAAACGATTACATCGATCCACCCAGCACCTCGCCCGGTTCGCTCTCAACGGAATGGTGAAGCCTAAACGCCCTCGACGCTACTAGGGAAATCCCTAGGTGTGGACTCCTCTCGAACGGGGCTACGCTGAGAATGAGTAAGCGGAACTGGAGGTGTGCGTTTCGCTTTGCAGGAACAGAGGGTGTGGATCAATGGGGAATGACACTCCGTGGCCGCTTGCGGCAAAGCCTCTGAGTAGCTTATTGACGGCCTTTTCAGAAACCGAGCAACAGTTCCTATCTGGTAAGCGTGACCGTGGCGCCGACCTTGAAAGCGCGGTGCGTATTTTCCTGGAGTTTTTGCGCGGCTTCGAGTTCTTCAGCGACGTTGATCGCCCATGTGTCACGGTCTTTGGGTCAGCGCGATTTGCTCCTGGTCATCGCTACTACGAAATGGCCCGCGAGTTGGGCTGCAGCCTCGCACAGGCGGGTTACGCGGTCATGACGGGAGGCGGCCCCGGCATCATGGAAGCGGCTAATCGCGGCGCGAAAGAAGCCGGCGGTCTGAGCCTCGGGTGCAATATCATTCTGCCCATGGAGCAACAAGCCAATCCATATCTCGATCGCTTCATTGAGATGAACCACTTCTTCATCCGCAAAGTCATGCTCGTGAAATATTCGCGCGCATTCGTCGTGATGCCGGGCGGCCTAGGCACCCTGGATGAAGCCTTCGAGACATTGACGCTCATTCAGTGTAAGAAGCTGGAGCGCTTTCCGATCGTAGCGATGGGATCGGATTTCTGGGGCCAAATGCGCAACTTCGTCCGCGAATCTCTAGTGCCGCAAAAGACGATTAGCGTTGAAGATCTGGAGCTGCTGCACGTAACCGATTCGCCTCGAGAAGTGATCTCCTACATTCGCGATGGCCTCGCCCGCACCGTCGCAGCCAGGGTAGGAAGCATCGACTGACAGTGCTCTGGCTCTCCGAGCGCTGTGGAGAAAGGAGCAGCAATGAAAGATCTCGTTATTCAAGGCGACCGAGACTCGAAAGGTAAGGAGAATGTCAAGGTGTTGAGCTGCCTAGCGCCTGTATCACAACGAGGATTCCGATGCGCCCCCGTACTTCTCCTTATCTGGCTGGTAAGCATTTGTAGCTCGAGTGCGGCACAGAAGCTGCCCGATGCACCCAGTGCGGTGAAGGCAAGACAAACCACACCGGCACAGCCGAGTGACACAGGCTGGCCGCGCACCTTCACCGGCGGCGGCGATAAGTTCAGTGTCTATCAGCCGCAGGTGGAGAAATGGGACGGGAACCGGCTCTATTTGTATGCGGCGGTGGAGGTGCAATCCCAAAGCAAGAAGACATCGAGCTATGGCGTCATCTGGTTCAATGCTCGTACGGAGATCGACAAAATCAATCGTACGGTTACGCTTGATCAGGTACAGCTCACGAAGGTGAATTTCCCCGCTGATTCCAGCAAGAATGCCGAACTCACCAAGCTGCTTGAGGCAAAGTTGCCGAACGCGACCAAGAGCGTATCACTCGATCGCCTCATCGCCGCTACCGAAACCGACGGGGCGCCGGTGAAGGGCGTGGAGGTTAAGAACGATCCCACCGCAATCGTCTTTTCGACTAAGCAATCCGTGCTTGTACTGATCGACGGGCCGGCGCAGTTGCGCGAGGTCGAGGGCACTAAGTTACAGCGCGTCATCAATACAAAGGCGATTCTCCTCTTCGAAAACGACAAGAAAACGTATTACTTGCGTGTATCGGACTGGTGGTTGCAGGCACCGGACCTGGAGGGACCGTGGACGTACGCGAAGAAGCTTCCCGATGATATGAAGAAGGCGGAGGAGTACATCGTTAGTCAGACGGGGGGGCAAACACTGCAAACCGGCCAGTCGCCACGGCAGGGTTCAGCCGCTCAGCCGTCGCTGAAAGAAGCGGGCAAGAAAGCGGAAATCCCGGTTGTGTACGTTGCTTTTGGCCCGACGGAACTGATCGAGACGCGCGGAGACCCGGTGTTTAAGCCGATCCCGGGAACAGGGTTGGAATATGCCGAGAACACCAATGGCGATTTCTTCCGTTTGAACGGTGAATACTACGTACTTATCTCCGGCCGCTGGTTCAAGGGCAAGTCGTTCGTAGGTCCGTGGACGTTCGTGAGCGGCTCGGATATGCCGCCGGATTTTGCAACGATTCCCGATAACAGTCCCAAGGCCACGGTGCTGGCATCGGTTCCCGGTACTCCTCAGGCTAAAGAGGGTCTGATTGCTAACTCGATTCCGCAGACCGCAACCATCACTCGCTCCCAGGCCAAACTGACGGTCGTGTATGACGGCGAGGCGACCTTCGCTCCCATCGAAGGCACGTCGATGACGTACGCAAAGAACACGACGGCCCCAGTGATCAAGGTCTCCGATAATAACTACTACTGCGTGGAGGCCGGTGTGTGGTTCAAGGCGGCGACGCCTCAAGGTCCGTGGCGGATCGCCGATACTGTCCCGCCCGAGATTTACACCATTCCTCTCAGCTCTCCCATCTACTATGTCACCTACGTCAAGGTGTACAACTCGACCCCGGATGTCGTTCATGTCGGGTACACCCCCGGATATTACGGAACAGTAGTTTCCGCCAGCACAACCACGGTTGTCTACGGCACCGGATGGTACTACCCGCCGTATATTAGTCCCACAATGTGGTATGGGTGGCCTTATACCTACGGAGTGGGAGCTGAATTTACCTGGACCGAGGACACAGGCTGGAGCTTCGGATTCGGTTATGGTTACTCTTATTACCCGTGGTACTACCCATGGTGGGGACCGATGGGGTATTACGGCTACGGCTGGTATCCGTATTACGGCTGGGGCGCTTGGGGAGGTGCGGGCGTCGCCAATGTCTACGGAATGTGGGGCAATACTGCCTACTCCCGCACAGCGGCAGCATGGGCGAACCCATATACAGGAAACTATGGTGCAGGCAGCCGGGGCTCGTATTACAACACGCAGACCGGCAGGAGCACCGCCGCGGGTCGTGGCTACAACACCAACATCTACACCGGCAATACCGCCGGATTTCGCGGCGCAGCTACCTACAATCCGAACACCGGTATTGTTGCCGGTGGTGGAGCCGGCTACGCGGGCAACATCTACAGTGGTCAGGGAACGGCTGGACGTGGAGGTTTCGCCTACAACACCAACACAGGCGCCGGAGTTGCCGGTGGCAAGAACAACATTTACGCAGGCAAAGACGGCACGGTGTATCGCTACAACCGCCAAAACGGCGACTGGTCGTCGAACAGCGGCAGCGGATGGCAGGCCGCTGGTAAGCCCGATGCCAACCTGCAACGTCAGCAGCAGATGCGCACACAAGGCGCTCAGCGGACCCAGAACTTCAATTCCATGCGCGGCAGCTACGGTGGAGGAATGGGCGGCGCCAGGATGGGCGGAGGAAGACGGCGTTAGGTGTGGTGGTCATTGATGCGCGTCAGAACGAGAATCGTATGCTTGGCGCTTCTGCGGCGGCTGACGCTCGCTCTGCTGTCTAATCAGAGTCTGGCGCCACGCGCGTATCTCATCGCGCTCACTTCTCACCAGCGTGCTGGACCCTCTGCGCAGTACCTGGCTCAATAGCGTCGGCGACAGCCGGAGGTGCATGCCACTTTGACGGAGGAACGACTACGGCACCCTGCGGTTGCATCATGAAATGAGGCGACATGATCTGTACGCCAAACTCATTGAAAGCATCTTGAACATGGGCGTGCAGATCCGAAAGGATCTCGATGCGCCGCTTGGCGTCTGTGATTCTCGCAATCAGCGTATAGGCTACGTAAAAGTCAGAGAGTTGCCGCTGCAAAACGTATGGGCCAGGCTGCTTCCGTACTTCGGGAGTGCGATCGGCGGCAAGGAGCAGCAGCCCCTCCACCTGCCTCCACGGGGAACCGTAGCCGATGGTTACCGTGGAGGAAACGATCATCCCGTCCGGATACCCAAGCCGCGTGTAATTTTTGGTCGCCGTGCCCACTAACACGGAGTTGGGCATAGTGACCTCCTGCCCTTCCACGGTACGGATCTTACCGGCAAGCAATCCGACTTCTAACACCTCTCCTTCGACGTCATTGACCTGCACCCATTCACCTGGTTTGAGGGCTCGGGAGTAAACCACGAAAAGACCGCTCATGACCTGATTAATGATCCCGGTGGAGCCTAGAGAGATCATCAGGCCAACGAAGACGCTGATGCCCTTGAAGGCATCAGTACCGGAACCCGGAATATAGGGATACGCCACAACGATAGCCAGTATCCATGCGATTCCTGTAAAGATACGCTGTGTCGCTTGCGCTACTTCGGGATCAAGCCAGGACACGCGTATGCGTCCGAGGACCACCTGCTCGAAGAATGTCCTGGCCAGGCGGACAATCCAGCGCGTAAGGAAGAAAATGACGATGACTGCAAATAACCCTGGAAGCGAATGCACGGCAGATCTTCCAAACTGCTGGAATAGGTGCACCACATACCGGCCCAACTTTTCCCCCCAGGGTTGCGTGTAAGGAAAGCGCCGTAGCGACAGACTCGCCCAGAAGTAGATAGCAGTGATAATGAGCGCCGCCACGATGGTCCGCATGGCCGCGTACAACAGGGCGTCGAGTGGCGGCCTAAGATCAAAGCCGAACAATTGCAGCGGTGTGCGGATCAGCCTTTCTCTGCGACGAAGAAGCGCTGTCAACCGCGCATGCGCGGTCCAAATCAGAACAATTGCAATGACAAGGAGCACTAAGCCGACGAGGGTGAAGAAAAGAGCCGAACGAATAACTGGCCATGACCGCTCCGCAATGCGCGCTTCCAGCGCCTCATCGAGGCTGCGCAGAACCCGTTGTGACGCTTGCTCAAGGGTTTCACCGGATTCCTTGTCAAGGTCGCCCGTACTTAGAAAAAAAAGAACTTTTCCGTCGTGCTCGAACGCTGTTCCGTCCAGGCCTTCGACATTGAAGGGCAGTAGCGTGATATCGCTCCCTCGGGTATACAGCGGAAGCTCATTAAGATGTTCGACAACCCGCTCAGCTCGCATCTCGGGATCGGCGCCGGCGATCGTAGCACGCAGTACGACGATCTCGCGGTTCCAGAACTGTATGGGCACGTCCTTAGCGCTGACGCCAGCCTGTTCTGCGGCAGGTGCGGAAGTATCAGACGCGGACAGCCGCCCTTGAGAGGCACATGTCAGAACGACGATCAATCCGACGCCGAGCGACAACAATCGCGTGCGCACGATCTGCACAGTTGCTCCTCCCACACGTGGAGAATAGCAAACCGCCCGTTGGATTACGGCGATCCGCCTTTACATAGCCGTAGTAAACCCGAACAACTCGGCCCGTAGTAAAACCATATATCAGACTGGGAACCGGTCTACTTCGCTGCCGGATACTTCTGAAACATCTTTTCGACTGCGGTGTTGACCTGGTCTACGAGTTTCAATTTGTTGTCGCTCAGCTTTTCAGTTGCCTTCCCACGCCACGCCAGCTTCTTCTCGCTGGCGTCGATAACGTCCACCACAAGCTGGCCTTTGTGGACGACGACTGCTGTTGTTCCTCCTGGCATGTAGCCCCACATCACGAAACTTGAGTCGAAGGAGGGAATGCCCCCCATCCCGCTGTAGAGTGGATCGGAATAACTGATGTTCATGTCCGAATCAACGGAACCATACACCTGAATGAAAACGTCGGGGTTATTCTCCACTTTGCGCAGTCCTCGTTTGGTCAACTCCTGCTCGATAGCACCGATTATGGCGAGGGCCAGCATGGGACGGGAGACTGCGTCGTGCTGGCCCCATGCGAAGGTCTTGAATCTGGAAAAGTCGAGGTTCTTGTCGTATTCCACCTTGATCTTTTGGGCCTGCACGCCCAGGCTAAACATGCAGATCATCAACAACCATTGCCCAAGCCGCCATCCGATATGACCTTGAAACGATGACTTCATGACGCTCCTTCTAAGTCCAGTGAGTTGTTCCGTTGCGGAAGTGGCAATAGCCGGCACTGGCCAACGGGACCACGGGTGAAAACACGGAATGCGACGATTCTGCGAATTGCATTTATCTATCCTCAAAACACGACCTTGATGATGCGCATGATGAGTTCTTCCGGGGAGAAAATCGTGAGCATGAGAGGCAAGAGCGGAGCCGCGGTGGCAGCGGCCAACCGCGCGATATCCTGGAGTCCGAAGGGAACCGGACGCATTTCGCGGACAATGTCATAGCTATTGCCGAGATCGGCGAGCGACTGGATATCAGCAGCTCCGAGCAGTTCTTCGGAAGGGGGCGGGTCGCGGACCCATTTCTGTTCAAAGCTCTCGACGTAGCGCTGGGCAAGCAGGCCGTACTCGGCCAATCCCTTTCTTTTTTCCCGAGCCATCCGGGGAGTAAACATCAAGAGCGGGGTGAGAAGGAAGAGCACGAAAAAGGCCACAAAGCCACCGGCCTGTAACTTGAACGACATCAAACTCTCCCCCCTATAGAGGACTCGACTGGCAACCACACCGGCAAGCATCGCCCCCTGAGCGAAAAGGATCGGACCGAAGGTGTAGGAACTCCTGCCTAGGAATGCGAGACCGGCACAGCGATCAGGGTGAGTCGCGATGAGGTCTAGGTCAATTCTGGAAACGTGCCACAGAAAGCGAAACCAGATAAAGAGCCTCAAGTACCAGCGCAGGAGGAGGAACTGTACGATGGGGATGCTGACGAAGACGTACCAGAAGCCGGCAGGGGTCAGGTTCCAGCGTCCGCCGGGATTGGCATACCAGGTCGGGGCCACGAGGGTGACCCGTCCGTGCCAGACCCACAGGCCAAAGGTGTAGACAAGAATCAGAAGGCCGATCTCGGTGGGGATGGAATTGCGCAGCCTGATGGCTGACTCGATCGCGCGGTGAAAGCGTGGCAGGTCTTGGGACAAAACGATACGCCGCTCCACGAAACAGCGTACAACCGGACGTATCCGGGAATGAACGATCAACTCGGCTGCAATGAGAACCGGAAGTGCGATGAGGAAGCGGACATGCGCTTCAACGTCGTGAAAGAAAGAAAGCCGGCCGAGGCTGCTAGCTGAGGAGCCGAGCATGGCGAGGAGCAACAGCGGCAGCCATGCGACCAGCGTAATGATCAGCAACCGGCGATACAAAAGCTCTAAGCCATCTCCGGCGAGATGAGATCTCCGGAAGAACTGGAAGATAGGGCCGCCCAGTACCAAGGAGAAATCGAGCGGGTCGTGTGCGAACTTGGATTCTGTCATCGTGTCACCCACCAGAATGTATTGCCCAACGTCCTGTTGCGGGTGCTGCCGTTAAAGCCATGCCTGTATCGTGCTAATCACCGTGCAACAGAACATCCGAATTGCGATACTGTTCGGAGCCTCGTGATCATGCACAAAGAACCGCATTGGCGAGATAATGCGTCGTTCAATTATTGGGTCGTGCTCGCCACCGCGCCCCGTTCCGTATACTTCGCAACGGCGGTTTCGAGATTGAAGTGCATAGCCTCCCGTCCGAGCACTTGCCCCAATTGTGATCGTTGCATCATCTCAAGTACGCGCGGGTTCATCCCAACCAGCCAAAGTCGGACACCTCGTTCACGCTGTCGCTTCTCACCTTCAATCATCATCTTGAGGGCTGTGTACTCAAGGTCGGGAACGCCTCGGAGATGCAGGGCAACGACCTGAGGCTGTGCTTCCTCAATCAAGAGCTTTATTTTCTCGGCGATGTGTTCAGCATTTACGAAGAAAATTCGACCCTCCAGTCTCAGCAACAACAGGCCTGCAAAAGTCTCATCTTCGGGATGCTCCTTGGAGAGAGGCCGGAATATATTCGTGCCCGGCTTGCGTCCAAGGACGTACACTGGCGGATCAGCCACTTGGTAGGCAAGCGCCACCATCGAGACGATAATCGCGACAACGATTCCCTTCAGTGTTCCTACAAGCACGACTCCCGCGAATGCGGTCAGAGCCCAGATGAATTCCGTTCTACGTACACTGAGAATCTCTCGGAACTCCGCCGGCTTGATCAGTCCGATTGAATAGACGATGACCACTGCGGCGAGCGTGGCTTGCGGCATAAAGCCGATCAGCGGGGCTAGAAACAGCATCGTCACGAGCGTGATCGCCGCAGTCACGATTTCCGCCAGCTGTGTGCGTGCGCCCGCCAGACGATTCACAGCTGTCTGAGTGGTGCCGCCGCCACCGGGCATCGCGCCCAGAAGTGCGCCGCCAGCATTTGCCAATCCGGTAGCCAGCAACTCCCGGTTGGCTTGTGGCGAGGGCTCATCCCTGCCAACGAAAGCACGTCCTGCCGCAATGGTCTCGGTAAAGCTCATCAGGGCGATGCCTAAAGCGCCCGGCCAAAGTTGGGCCATGAGCGACAAGACTGGGGGTGTGAACGAGGGCAAGCCCTTGGGGATGTGGCCGACTAACTCCACTCCGTGCGCCTGCAAATTAAGGAAGTAAGCGCCGGCGATCCCCGCTGCGACCGCAAGCAGCGGAGCGGGCGCTTTTGGCGCGAATCGCTCGATCGCAATTAGCAGCACGATCATGGATATTCCAACGGCTAGTGTTGCCAACGATGTCTTGGGAATGCCGTGGACTGTTGCCAGCAAGTTCTGTACGAACGTGCCCCTGGGAAAATGAATCCCGAGGATCTTCGGGACCTGGTCAACTACGATGACGACTCCGATGCCGGCCTTGAAGCCAATTAACACCGGCTCGGAGATGAAATTAGCCACGAAGCCCAGTCGCAGGATGGAAGCGAGCACGAGCATCGCACCAACTAGCAGCGTCAGTGTCGCGGAAGCTGCCAACAGGGATGCTGAATCTCCGTTCGGGACAACTTCACCAAGTTCGGCAGCAGCCAGAATTGCGAGCGTCGTGGTTGTGCTCACGCTGAGTGCGCGTGAGGTGCCCAGCACAGCGTAGATCACCATCGGCAGAAATGCGGTGTACAGTCCCACCTGCACTGGCAAGCCGGCGATGGTCGCGTACGCCATCGCTTTGGGAATCACTACCGCAGCCGTGGTTAACCCAGCGATCACATCGGGCCGCAACCAATCCTTCTCGTAGCTGAACAACCACTCCGGGAAACCGAATCGCCGTGGCTTACTCGTCGTCACGACTTCCTCCTCGAATGACCGCGACCAGTGCGGACGCAGCCTATTCCGGTTCGAATGCTAGCAACTCCTATCCTGTCCCGCACCTAGGGATTCCCCTAGTAGCGCATTGCATCCGGCAAACGGAAAATGAAGCGAGATCCACGATGAGCGCCGTCATTGATAGCGGCCCGCAACCCGCGTGGAAAATTTCGAATTGTTGCTGAGAGCAACTGAGGCAAGTGCATATCGATGCGCGTTACAACGAATTCGCGGATCTAACCCAAGGGGCGCTACAACTTGAGTAGCGGTAAGAGGGTGGATTTAGGTGTGATCTTGATGGCGTGGTGCAGAGGAGAAAACGTATGCAAGACGTCGCTGCCTTAGTCCATCGATATCCTGAACTCGCTCTGTTCGCTACCATCTTTATCGGTACCTTGATCGGCCGAGTTCACGTGAAGGGCTTTGGTCTTGGCTCGGTCGTCGGCACACTCCTTGCCGGCATCGCGGTCGGCATCTTCGCCAAACCTGAGTTTCCCCAGTTACTGCGCTGGGTGTTTTTCTACCTCTTCTTGTTTTCTGTCGGTTATTCAGTAGGGCCGCGGTTCTTTGGCAGTCTGCGCAAGGAAGCAGTTCCGCAGATTGTTATGGCAATCACGTTGGCACTTACGGGGCTTTTGACGACGGTAACGGTAGCGTATGTCCTTCACTTCGACGAAGGCATTTCTGTGGGCCTGCTCTCTGGCAGCCTGACCCAATCGGCTGCGTTAGGAACCGGGCTGAATGCCATTGCCAACTTGCCAGTTTCCGATGCGATCAAGTCGCAACTTTCCGCCAATGCCCCTCTGGGAGATGCGATTACCTATGGCTTCGGCGATCTTTGGTTGATTCTTCTTATTACCGTGGTGGGGCCGATGCTGATGCGTGCGAATCTGAGGACGGAGGCAAAAGTACTGGAGGCTCAATTCTCGGGTGGAGGAGCGGACTCAAGTTCTTTACTCGTCGGACACCGCTTCGCCTTTCGCGGCTACCGTGTCGAAAACACATCGATCGTAGGCATCAGCATCGACGAGCTGGAGGACAAATACGCGGCTGGTCGTTTGTCTGTGCAGCGCTTGAAGCGCAATGGCGCATTAATCAGCGTCACCCCCACGGTTCGCATCCAAGTTGGCGACCAACTCGTTATAGCTGCACACAAATTTGTTCTCGCTAACGCGGAACATGAGATAGGGCCAGAGTTCGATGATCCTGAAACACTTGCGGCTCCCGTGAAGACATTGACGGTAGTAGTCACGAACCGGCCTGCAGTGGGAAAGACCCTCGGCGCAGTGGCAGCTGACCGGCAGATTGCACGTGGGGTGTATCTGGAATCACTCAAGCGTGGGGAAGAGGAGATGCCGCGCGACAGTGGGGTAATCGTTGAGCGTGGCGACGTCATGCGGCTGGTTGGCTCGCCGCAGGACGTCGAGCGTATCGGGAAATGGCTGGGCTATGTCGAGGCCGACCTCGCCAGAACCGATCTTACTTTTGTTGCGGCAGGAATCGCATGTGGAATTCTCTTGGGCATACTCCATCTAAAGATTCACGGCGTGCCTCTCGGGTTAGGCACCGCGGGCGCCATACTCGTGGTTGGGTTGGTTGCGGGTTGGGCGCGCAGCCATTATCCCGTATTCGGTTCGATTCCAGAGGCGTCACAGCGCGTGCTTGCCGACATCGGCCTCACGGTATTTATTGCAATCGTGGGGCTGACTGCTGGACCGCACGCGGTTGAAGCATACGTACAGCGAGGCGGGGGCTTCTTCGCCAGCATCTCTTTCGGGGGCATGGTCGTGACTATGGTTCCGTCACTGGTAGCCCTGGTAACGGGAAGATGGATCTTTCGGATGAATCCCTTGATGGCCCTTGCAGGCGTGACCGGCGCGCAGACTTGCATGCCCGGGTTGAACGCGCTGCGAGAAGCCAGCGGAAGCAACATCGGCGCTCTTGGTTACACCGTACCGTATGCGATCGGAAATGTCTTGCTCACGATTTCCGGGCCGGTCGTGGTGGCCATCATGCATTCTCTGCGTACCTGAATCAGCGACTCATAGGCTAACCGTGGAAGACTCGAAACGAGTACTCGACCCGGTGGAGCGGACTTCGGAAGTCTTATTTGGACTGATCATTGTCCTTACCTTCACCTGCTCATTAGGTTCTGGGACTGTTCACGTCGGTGAAGTCCACGCCCTACTGATCGGCGCGGTCGGCTGCAGTCTGGCATGGGGGATCATTGACGCGTTCTTCTATGTCCTTGGCCGCCTAAGCGACCGAGGACAAGACCTGCTGTTCCTACGACGGGTGCGAAAGACTTCTGATCCGGGCGAGGTAAGGCAGATTATCTCCAGTGCCCTGCCCCCATTAATAGCAGCTCTGCTGCACTCGGACGAGTACGAATCATTGCATCGAGAGTTGAGGCAATTACCCGATCCGCCTCCCCGGCCTCGGTTTGTCTATGACGATCTGTGGGGAGCGTTAGCGGTTTTCTTGCTGGTATTCGGATCCATGATCCCGATTGTAATTCCCTTCACATTCATGAGTGATGCCAGAATGGCTCTGCGCATTTCCAACGGAATCGCGATTTTGCTGATGTTTCTCGCCGGGTATGGGCTAGGGCGTGGTGCAAGTGACCATCCCTGGCGAGTAGGTGTTGCCATGGTTGTGCTTGGTCTTGCAATGGTGGGCGTGGCGAAGGCCTTGGGAGGATGACCGTTCGCGTTTAGATTTGCAGAATCTCTGTTGAAGGCCGCGACGACTGCGAAACCTCGGCCCAGGATGTTGAAATACTTGGTCTTGACAGCTCTTGGATTGTCGCATTTCCTTCAGGCGCAGGACCTGGCACCAAGCGCCTATCACTCCGGTACGTAACAATGCCGTTACTCTGATATGGGCCTTTTACGACGGAGGCCTGAACGTCACTGGTGCGATACCAAGTGCGGGAGAACTGTTCAATGGTCATCTGGTCAAGTACAGCAAGAGCCAATTCACTTCTTGCTGGACGAGCGGCAGTAAATTAAACCGTCCGCCTGCTTGATGCAAAACCACAATGTGGCGGGTAGTCTATTCTTGGAAGCGCGCACTGCCATCCCGGCACTCGCAAAGTGGACAGGGAAGACACGAATGTTCGCTAACATCTCGCGTTTCGCATCCTCTATCTTTTTTCCAGATGGGGCTGTGTGTGTGATGCCTTGAGTGGAAGCCAACCACCAACTGGTCCACGCTTCACCGCACAAGAGCACGGACGCGGAACCCATCACGGCGTCGCTCTCCTTGAAGCAATTCTCTTGCTCGCCAATATCCCAAGGTGCATTGAAGATACCCGGGGTCTTTTCCAGGATTACAGGCGTTGGCTCAGGCTTGGTTTTGCTACATCCGAGAAGAGTGAGAAGCGCGAGCGTCGCCAGAGCTATAGCGAACTGACGTGTGGCGCTCATGATTCAAGCCCTCCTTCCCCAATGGCGACGACTTGTCATAGCCTAGGGAACACTGAATTCGTCTAACGTCTTGGTCGGTTCTTTGAGCAAATCTCCACTCGTGCTGCCGATCACTTTCTTGGAAGCGGTAAGCTGAAAGATCGCGTCAGGAAAATGCCTTATGCTCAAGGCCGCCATGCCGGACCCAGTAGCATCAGCGCTGCTGTATGGCCATCTGACGTTCAGTCGATCATCATGTTCGCACCTAGCTCACAGTAATAGCTCCCTCGAAGCTGAGACCTCACGCCAGCGTCTGGACGTCGGGACTTCCCTCGATCCAAGCGAGAAACAGCTTATAACCGACCGACAATACGATCGCGCCGACAAACAGGCCGATGATACCCATTACGACAAATCCACCAATGGCGCCAAGAAAGATGACGGCCGTCGGAACCGCAACCCCACGGCCTAGCAGTAGAGGTTTCAGTATGTTGTCGATTACTCCCACGAAGACGCACCAAATCAGAAAAATCACGGCCTTGGTGGTAGTCGAGATGGCAAAGGCGTAAATCACCGCGGGAATAAGTACAAGCCCTCCCAACTGGAGCACCGCAGCAAATAGGAAGGCCGCCGCCCACACGCCTGCTCCAGGTAATCCCATTACCAGAAAACCGACTGCAGCCAAGGCCGATTGAATGAGGGCAACGCCGAGAATACCGAAAGTAACGCTGCGAATGGTGGCACCCACAAGGTTTTGGTACTCGGGTCCGTGCTCACCGAACAGGCGGTTAGCCAACGAGCGAGTGATCTCGGCGGCAGCCCGGGAGTTTGCCAGAAGAGCTCCGGAAACCAAGATGGAAAGGAAGAATTGCAGTATGGTGAGGCCGATTCCTGCAGAAGCGGAGAGTATTCCAGGAAGGGCGGCTTTGATCTGCGGAGCAAGTTTCATCAAAGCGTCGGTAAAGTTGGTGGAAGCGCCCGTCCAGGCGCGCGCAAGGGGAGCGCCGACGATCGGCCATCGCCCGACGCTGGCGGGCGGCGGTGGGATCGAGAAGGTCCCGTTTTTCATTTGCAGGGCCAGTGGACGACTCCCCGCGATCAGACCTTGGGCCAGTAAAACAAGTGGAACAATGAGGACGGCGAGGAGCAGAAGCGTCCAAATAACAGCAGCGAGTCCTCCCCGTCCACCGAGAGCGCTTTGAAGTTTTCGAAAGGTTGGGTAAGATGCGATCGCGATGATTATGCCCCACATCACTAGAGGTATGAAGGGGCGCAGGATCAGTAGACAAGCGATAACCAACAATGCAGCTAAACCAACTTGTATGGACACTTCGAGAGCCTGGTTTACTTGCATCTTGTCCTTCGCATGTTTTTCAACGGTCATAGCTAACCTCTTCGAAGGCACCCCCATTCCAATCAGCGGAAAACCTCTTTTCGTCTCTGTGCTCCCCCTGAGCCAGAAACTGGCGACTGAGTCTGTGCTTCTCCAAATGTCCTCCAAAACTCATTTGGAACAAGATCCACCGGAGCCGCGACAAGAGCGTCTAACCGATGAACAGTGAGCTCTCACCTGACTTTCGCTGCAGCGTCATGTGCCGCGAGTGCCAAAGTTGCTGCGTGCACGCCGACCGCGATCAGGATGCCGGTCAGTGTAAGCCCGAATAGCGCGATCATGATGGCAGCTATCTTCGATGCCGTCTTCACAGGCCGCAAGTCGCCGTAGCCGACGGTAGTTGCAGTGATGAATGACCAGTAAAAGCTATCGAAGGATGACCAGCCTTCTCGTCTCCCCACGAATTGACCCAGAAGGGTTATTGCCGCAGCCAGAGTGAGCAACAAAGGCAACGTCAGCCAAAGACCAGCACAGAACTCTTTTAGAAACGTGATTGTCAGGCCCGTTAAAATCAACTCTCGATCACCTCCAGCAGTGACAAGATATAGAGGCTTTGCGCCTACGGGCGAATCACTGCGTTTAGAGCGAGCGCGATAACAATTCCTGTGACTACGGTAACCATGCCCGGCAACATAAAACTGTGGTTTAGCAAGTACTTTCCAATTTTTGTCGTTCCGGTCTGATCAAAGGAAACAGCGGCCAACAAGGTTCCGTAGGTTGGCAGGAAGAAAACGCTATTGGCGGCCAAGTAAAAGGCAATCAAATGGGATGGCTGCAGGCCCAAAGCCAGACCCAGCGGCATAAAGATGACGACCGTTGCGGCAGCGCTAAAGAGCAGGTTCGACAAAACGAATAGTCCAGCAGCAAACATCCAAGGGTAGTGACGAATCATGTCAGACAAACTCGAGACGATGTAGTCCCGGTTGCCCTCGAAGAAGGAAGAACCCAACCAGGAGACGCCAATGATTGATATGACGGCCATAACGCCTCCCCGCATGATGCTTCCCTTCAAAGCCACCTCGGGAGACGCCTTGAACGCGATCATCGTAAGACCGGCAACCGCAATCATGATGATCATGATCACCACTCCCATGCTCGCCTGGTCGCTATCAGTTATGCCGTTTTTGACGGTCTGGTATTCCGGAACAAGGTTCGGAAAAATGCCAATCACCACGATCACGAGAATGGCAACGAGGAAAAGGATCGTCGCCCCGCGAGCGTTGAACAGCTCCTTTCCTCGAAATGCCGGAGTCGGTTGAGGAGGCTTCAACTCTCCGGTAGCGAGGCGACGCTGATATTCAGGATCTTCGCTCAATGGCTTGCCCCTCCATGCTACGGACAGAGCGCCAATCAGGACGGCAAGAAAAGTCGAAGGAATGGTGACGGCCAGCAGCTTGGGAAGGGATACATCCTTGGCCGCCAGCACGCCAACCATTGCAACAGTAGCCGCTGAGATGGGCGAGGCAATCACCCCTTGAAAACCAGCGATGACACTGATGGACATTGGCCGTTCCGGCCTGACATCAGCCTTTCGCGAAACTTCAGCGATTACTGGAAGAAGTGCGTAGATTACGTGAGTGGTGCCTGACCCAAGAACCAGAAGATAGGTGGCAACAGGGGTCACAAAGGTTATGTACCGTGGATGCTTGCGCATGACCTTCTCGGCGATCGCTACGAGGTAGTCGAGTCCGCCCGCCGCCTGCATAGCCGCCAAGGCGGTGATGACCGCTATGATCATGCCGATTACAAGTTGTGGAGGTCCCCCGGGAGGCTCCTTCAAGGCGAACACAAAGATGAGCAAACCAATTCCGGACACCGTACCGAGCGCAATGCCTCCCAGCCGTGCCCCGATCAGAATGCAGGCAAGGAGAATGCAAAGTTCGATCCAGATCATGATTCTCCGTCCTTTGGTTCACAGAAGACAGCGCGACCGTTTGCCTACAGGTCAGTAGCTCTGAAATAGCTGCTGTATCTCCGTTGTGCTGCGCAAGGTCCGGCCGCGCCGTTGGGCAAGATTGACTATGTTATCGAGGGAATCATGATTGGTGGGTTTGGGCTGGTCGCTGTCCCCGCCGAGTACCGCGTGACGGGAGTAAAGACATTCATTGTGAGCAACTCCGGAATTGTTTACCAGAAAGACCTGGGACCCGATTCCCTCGATATAGTAAAGAACATGGAACTCTACAACCCGGATAAGACATGGCAGCCGACAGACGACCAATGGCCGCAGAACGTCGCGACGGCAAAGCCCTAAGTCCTTATTCTCGGTTCCAGGTTCTCTTGTGTATAAGCCGATTGAGTCGCCTGCGGAGTCGACTCCCATCGAGTTCGTCTGCGACCAGGCAGCTGATCTGAGGAGCAAGCTCTCATGAGTAAGAAATCCAAAAAGAATCAATCCACCAAGGACACCGCAGCAGAAAGCGAGCATCAGGCGAGCTCGGATGCGGAAAAAAAGCGTAGAAAGAAGGAATATGAGACCGAGTTGTTCAAGCTGCAAGTCGAACTGGTGAAACTGCAGGACTGGGTGAAGAAGACGGGAGCTCGGATCGTCATCATTTTTGAAGGCCGAGACGCGGCCGGCAAGGGCGGCATTATCAAACGTATTCTGGAACGCGTGAGTCCGCGTGTTTTCCGGTTGGTAGCATTACCGGCACCGACCGAACGCCAGAAGACGCAGATTTATGCTCAGCGCTACATCGAACATCTGCCCGCAGGCGGAGAAATCGTCATCTTTGATCGTAGTTGGTACAACCGCGCCGGGGTCGAGCATGTAATGGGTTTCTGCACTGAGGAGGAATACAAGAAATTCCTTAAGGGCTGTCCCGCCTTCGAAAATGTGCTGATCAACAATGGGATCATACTGCTGAAGTACTGGCTCGATGTTTCCGAAAAAGAGCAGCACAAGCGGTTTCTTGCCCGTATCCAGGATCCATCGAAGCGATGGAAGCTGAGCCCAATGGACCTTGAGTCCCATCGCCGCTGGTACGACTATTCGCGGGCGCGTGACGCCATGTTAAGCGCCACCGACACCGCTACCTGTCCCTGGTATGTCGTGCCCTCGGACGACAAGAAGCGTGCCCGCCTTAATTGTATTGCCGACATTCTTAGCCGTATCCCGTACGAAGAGGTCCCGTATACGCCACCAAAGCTGCCTGGACGTCAGAAGGCTAGGGGCTATCAGGAGCCCAAGCTGAAGCACCAGGTGGTAGCCCAGCGTTGGTGAGGTGGGCGCAGGTTAAGGAAAAGTGCAAAGAGCCACGAGCGCCGCAAAGAAGAAATCATCATCGTCACTGTCGTACGTTGTGGTCGCGGAACAGCTTTGCGGCTTTCCAGGCAGACTGCATTCCTGTTTTCACTAGTAACCGCAGCGAAAATCCCGACTCCGGCTTCTTCGGGTACAGGAATCGAATTTCCAGCCGCAGGCTTTGCGTCTTAATGTCTCTCATATCAAGAATCTCATCTGAAGGCACGCAGCCTTAACCCGAGGTCAAGGCGACCGTCACAAATTGCGTGCTATCTCATCGGACGAGAGCCGTCCTGGCGACTTGCGATGCTTTTTCCGCAATAGCCTCCCGCTCCAGCATGCGGCGTTTCAGCGTCTCGTAGATCGGCTCGCTCTTGAACAGCATTGCAACCACCATGGCCACCAGCGAGGCCCCCAGCAGGGCCAGCGTCAAATCGCCACGGCCAGTCATTTCAACGGTGAGAACGATTCCGGTCAGAGGCGCGCGCACGCTGGCCGAGAACAGCGCCGCCATCCCGACTACCGCGAACGCGACTGGCGAGAGGTTCAGCTGCGGCATGGAGTGATTCAAGACTCCGGCGAAGAGTGCTCCCGAGGAAGCACCCAGTACCAGCAGCGGGGCAAAGATGCCTCCGGGAGCTCCTGCCGCATAGGACCACGGACCAACGAGAAACCGCGCGAGAAAGATTATGCCCAGCGCCACGACCGCATGATGATCGGCAAGGATGGCCTGCGTAAGGTTATCGCCGCCTCCTACCAGCGCGGGTGCAAACCAGGCGAGAAGTCCTACGGTCGCGCCGATAATGGCTGCGCGCTTTATCGACGAGACGTTGGGGAGGCGATCCCCCAGGCGCAGCAGCCCCACGGTCGCGGCGTTATAAATTGCGCCGGCTGCCCCCAGCAACGCGCCCAAGCCCAGAAACGGTCCGATTCTCCAAGGCTGGGTCAGGCTGACTTGCTGCACCGTGAAGTCCAGGGCATTGCCCAACATCAATCGCATGATCCAGACTGCTACCGAGGCCGTGGTCAGCGTGGCTACCAGCAGCCACGGCGTGAAGCTGCTGGTCAGTTCTTCGAAGACGAAGATGGATCCGCCGATGGGAGCGTTGAAGGCGACCGCCAGTCCCGCTCCCGCCCCGGCCGCCGCGATCACCCTGATGTCCTGTTCGTTCTTTGTTAGACCCGAGGCCAACCGGCTGAGCGAAGCGCCCATTTGCACAGTCGGACCTTCGCGACCGAGCGCAAGACCGGATCCGATGGCGATCAGTCCGCCGAAGAACTTAACGGGCACGATGGAGTTTGGCGCCAGCTTCACCTCGCCGCTGAAGGCAGCTTCCACGCGCTGAACGCCACTCCCTTCGGCTGTGGGCGCGAAGCGAACCACCAGGAAGCGGGCCCAAGCAGCGCCGACAAGCCCGAGAGCCACTGGCGCGAGCCAGCCAATATAAGCCCATGCGTGGGCCCTTGCGATTAACACAGCACGTCCGTTATCGGCGGCAATCAGACAGTAGCGAAACGCTCCGCCGACTAGCCCAATCAAGACTCCAGCAAGGATAACGGCGATGGAGATCCGGATTACGCGCGAATTCAAGAACTTCATCGTGCTTAGGTTTCCCCTTGCCTTGTCCAGCACTCTTAGGCGGCGTTCCGCGGCATTCCTTTTGGCAGCATGCCCTATTGCCCAATGCGATCGATGTTCGGCGTTCTCCCGACCAAGTCGTACTGTGTATCAACCATGACCTTGTCGTTGCGGAAGTACACCGTGACCTCAACCAAATGTTGAGAAGCGATGGAGAATTAGTCCTGGTAACTAGCTAAAGACCGACACAAACGTGTGACCTTTCAGTACCGCGTGGATTGCAGCGAGCAAATCGCTACGGAGCCGGGGCTTGATGACATAGGCCGAAGCACCAGCAGAAAATGCAGCCTCGACGAAATCCAGGTCTTCATGGACAGTCAGAAATACGGTCTTGGTCAGGCAATTCAGGCCGTGCAAACGCCTTGCGACTTTAAGTCCGTCCAGAACTGGCATCGATAGGTCGATCACCAGGACATCAGGGGTCAAAAGCCGAACCGCGTCGATGGCCCGCTGCCCGTCTTCCACGGTGTCGCCGACCTCGAAATTGTCGTCGAGCGTCTCGTAGACTTTTTGGGTAACGAGCTTGCTGACATCAGCGAGCACGACTCGAATCTTAGCCATGGATAGTCCTCCTACATTGAAACGACCCAGGCAAATCATGAACATTCCAACTTCGATTGTCCCCGTGGGGCCGAGGCTTAGCTAGTGTCACTTGCGACAATGGCAATCGGTTCCCGGCTTTCTGAAAAGCCGGCGAGAGGCATGCCTCTCACCGGCTGGAGTTGAGCTACGGCACCTCAGCTATTGCTGCGCTGGGGCTGCGGCCGGGGCTGCATCTGGAGCTGCTGCCGCTTTGGCCTTGTGGCTCTTCTTGGCTGGTGCAGGCGCATTCCGCGACTGCGGCTGCACTGCGGTTTCGTCAACCACCGTACCTTCTTCCAGTTGTCCACCGCACAGGTTGCCTTCGGGGACGAAGTAGAAGTGAGTGGCCTGACCCTTGACATCGCCCTGACGAGGCTGGACGCGGCTGGCGTCAACCTTGTTCGGGCCGTCCGTGGTCAGGTAGTACTTGACGTTGACTGAGCGCTGCGAACCCAGCTGCTGCGCGTTAACCGACTCTTCCTGGTCGAGATTCTTGGACGGCATAAGCACCTCATCGATATCCAATTGATTCCGAGCGCCGGAACCCCATGGGATGTTCATTGATGTGTACCAGTGGTGAACATTGTGTACTAGTGGTAACCTTTGTGTCAAGTGGAAAAACGGTTTGCGACGCATGCATGAAAGCTTTAAAATCGCCGCAGCTTATGACAGCCAAGGACGAACGGATCGGGTTCAGAGTCTCCGGCGAGGTCAAGCTTGCCCTTTCGCAGATCGCTAAGAAGGAAGGGCGAAGCTTGGCCCAAATTTGCGAATTGCTTCTCAGGGGCGGGATTCACGAGTACGAGAGAGAAGGATCCAGATACCTCCATCGTTTCGTAGAACGGAGCAAAGAAAAGGGCAAGTAGCTCCCATGGAGGAGGAAGAAAAGGCGCCATTACGTGGCGCTTCCGACCGTTGAGCCGGTGCATGCGCGGCGAAATGTCTCTTGAATCTGCCAGCTCCCTTAAACGAGGGCGACGAAGCCTTAGACGAAGGAACCAAATTCATGCGTCGCCAGGTCGCCAAACAGAAGCTGAAGGCGATCCAGTTGAGTTCCCCCGCAGGGACTGGTTTAAACTAAGTCGATAGCGCTATTGCGCGGTGCTTTTCCATCGGGGTTTGCGCCGGAGCTGCTCGCCGAGAGACCGTTAGTCTCGGTACTCTAAGGCCATTTAGATATAGGTGCAGGAGAGTGTTAGCCAATCTTAAGCGCGATGCCACGACAGATGGCCGACCAGTAGCTTCGCCGGCGATCCCTAGTCTGCATCGGGGTCTGGATGTACCCGGAGAGGGGCTCGCCCCTCGGTGCGTCTTGCGATCTCTTTCGCGGCCTGAACATCACCGCGAGTGGCTCGGCGCACCATGGCTTCTGCAATTAGTTCCGCATTGGTTCGGCCCGCCCTGTCGTGGGGGGATACTTTGGCTACCTCCTCCAATAACGCTGTTGTTATTTTGTCGCGGCGTGGTCTGCCCGCCGGATTACCACTGGTGCCCTTCGGCCACGGTTTTAAGTTTTGCGGGTTAGCCATAATGCTGTTTCCTCACTGTAAACTCGCTGATAGTTGGGCAGATCCAAGCATAACATGTCGGGCATAATTTTTATACTTATGCGGTTTGGCTGTAATCCTGAAAAGATGCTGGTCCAGAAGATACCGCCCGTTGTGGTTCTTGCGCGCCGACGCCGGTCAACCTTGAGATCTCAGGCGATGAGTAGAGTTCTGCCGGGCAACATTGCGACGAGTACTGATTGGAATGGATGGTCGCCTCCCGAGTTTAGCGTGCCCCTAGGTTGGTGGTGCTAGGTTGGTGGGTGATTGAGGAGGTTGATCTAGCGGCTCGAAAAGGGAACGTTTTACCAAACGAAGCCAACAAGTCGTTTGTTATGAGCAGGAGAAGAAAGAAATGAACAAAACAGCGCGGCAGGGAAGGGCGACCAAGGCTTCGATTGAGAATTCAGGATGACTGGCGCAGAATTGACGCAATTAGGCATCAAGGCCCATTCCAAGCGACCATTCTTACCAGTTCTTGATCCATGACCGCGATTCGATTTTCTCGCGGGACCTGGACGAGGAGCTCAAAGGCCGCTTTGGGCTGAGGGTCCTGCGCACGCCGGTGCGTGCGCCGAAAGCGAACGCGTATTGCGAACGGCTGATTGGAACGGTGCGGCGCGAATGCTTGGATTTCATAATTCCGCTGAACGAGCGGTATCTGCGGCGAAGCCTCCGATGTTGGGTGACGCACTATAACAAAGGCCGCTCACACGCCAGTTTGGGGCCAGGGTTTCCTGAGAAAACTCTGAATCGACCTCTGCCACGACCAATGACGCACCGGTAAGATTGCCACGTGACTGCGAGATCAGAGCTAAGGACATCCTTGGCGGCATACATCACGAATATTGGTTAGAACAACGATCGGCGTGACTGCCCGAGGTTTCTGCGGAGGACAGGTCTTCAAATACAACTTTCGTCGATCCGCATGCAGCGATTCTTGAACTCCTCGGTAACCGGTGTGACTTCTGGGATGGAACGTCCGGGCCGCGCAGCGGCGCGTGCCGAGTCAGAACTGCGTTGCCACGTCACTCGCTTGCTCAAGCAGCAGACCTGCTGCCGCACGCCTCGGTGACTAACAGAAGCACGAACCAAAGGGATCGCTGCTGCGCCTTCCCAGCTGTGCTGGCCGATCGTGAGCACGGTTAGCGAGAAGCGTCGTGTTATAAATCTCGTAAATGCTAAGCAATCGCCAAGGAGCGATCCGCCTGTTCCGTTTCGCGGGCATTGATGTGTTTTTGCATTGGTCCTGGTTCCTGGTGGCCGTGTTCGAAATCAACGCCCGAGCCGGACGGTATTCCTCTGTCGCCTGGAACGTGGTTGAGTATCTCGTGCTGTTCCTCATTGTGTTGCTCCATGAGTTCGGGCACGCGCTGGCCTGTCGACAGGTGGGAGGAAGAGCAAATCAAATCGTGCTTTGGCCACTTGGCGGAGTGGCGTACGTCGATCCACCTCCCCGGCCCGGGGCCACGCTGTGGAGCCTGGCGGCGGGACCGCTGGTGAATGTGGCGCTGGTTCCGATCTTGTTAATGCTGGTGGCAGCGTGCCGAGCCGCAGGCGGGGCGTACGCGATGCCCAATGCGTACGAGTTGCTGCGATCAGTCTTGTACATCGACGTAGTCTTGCTGGTCTTCAACATGTTGCCGATTTACCCGCTGGATGGAGGGCAAATCGTACGATCGCTGCTGTGGTTTGTGATGGGACGCGCGCGCAGCTTGATGGTGGCTACCTTGATCGGCTTCGTCGGCGTGGCGGGGTTGATCGTGCTCGCCTTGCGAATTGGTTCCATTTGGTTTGGCGTTATCTCGGCGTTCATCCTGCTGAATTGCTGGGGAGGACTAAAACAGTCGTTAGCGTTGTTGCGTCTGGCGAAGTTGCCGCGCCGCGAGGGGTTTGCTTGTCCGTGGTGCAAAGCCGTGCCGCCAGTGGGAGATCTTTGGATTTGCGGACAGTGTAAGACGATGTTCGACATCTTCGAAACTGGAGCCGTCTGTCCATACTGCGCGGCCCGATTCTCCGCGATCCGGTGCCTGGACTGTGGAAGGCTGCATCCCATGAGCGATTGGATTGCTCCAGCTCGCGACTTAGAGGCTGTAAGCGGAAGTGTTTCCTGATGTGTCGGCATCTGAAAATCCCGGATTTCATAGTTACAGACTACCCACGCTGCTAGAATTGGGAGCCTATGATCTCTCCTGACCTGCTGGAGGTCCTCGCCTGTCCGGTATGCCGCAAACCGCTGGTGCTGCGCGGCGAAGATGGCCTGAAATGCAACGAGTGCAAACGCGTTTATCCCATCCGCAATGGCATTCCAATCCTGCTGGAGCCTGAGGCGACGATCGAGCAACTGTGAGCGGGCCGGTTAGAGCCTGAATGAGCATTAGTCAAGAGGTGGGTGCGCGGTATAGCTCACACCGTTTCCAGAAATGGTAAAAATCGCCCAAAAACCAAGAACCAATATGTAAGGATGAGGTTCGCGAGTGGCAATTGTCTTCCTCCGGCTCGCCGCCTGATGCGACCCTGTTATGCGGTTTGTCCCACCTGGTGGAACAAACCGCACCTGACTACGTATATAAACCCAGTAGCAGCAACTATTTCGAGACAGAGGGGTTGGAAATATTCAGAGACTGCGGTGATTGCTAGTAACAATTCGGTTTCGGCACTCGAATTGCCTGCAACTAAATAGCTGGAAGCGAGTCTAAACAAGCAATACGCAGAAGGTCGGAGGTGAGGTCGATGATGGCAGAAAAATTTTCCGTTCCGGAGTTGGCCGCGCTGCGCAGCGAGCTGCTGCATGGATTCGACTCCCGGGACGCAGCCGAGCTGCTACAGATGTTCCTCGCCGGACACGGCTATGGTGTTTCGGCCGAGGAAGCACGCAATGCGGTAAGCAGAGCTGGATTGCTGGGTGGCTCGCTGGAAACCTTTCAGCGAGAGTTGGAGAACATCGCTCTGGTGATGTAAGTCGCTGGAGGTGGAAGGTGACGAAGGCAAAAGGTGACGCAGAAGGTGACAAAGATTCGCTTGACCTGAAAACGGAACGGACGCGACCCTCGCCAGAACCTGGACGTTAGCGCAGTCCGAAGCGAAAAGTGAAGAGCCCGGGCAAAACGGCCCGGGCTTTCCTGTTTCGTGGGGCTAGATTGAGATTTCCTGCCAGGAACTCGAGGCGGCCTCTGTGGCCGAGATTTTTCCGCCGCCAAGTTTCTACCGCACGCGATGGTTGAGGGCGAATGCTCACACTAAGCGTCTAGTGGTTCGCGTTACTACTCGCGTTACTATTGGTCTGGTTCTTATTGTTGTTGTTCTTTTTCAGGAAGTGAAAGAAACCCTTTTTCTGCGTGTCTGCTGTCGTTGATTTCTGCGTGTCCGCTGTTGTTGAGGTCGCACCCTGTTTCTCAGCATCAGCCGTGCTGACCGGAGTATTGTTTTTCAGAAAGCCAAGAAAACCCTTCTTCTGAGTGTTTGCTGTTTTTGGCGTCTCAGCCTGCTTCTCAGCGCTAGCCGTACTGACCTGCGTGTTCGCTTTCGCTGGCTTAGTGGCAGAGATGTTACACCAAGTTGCGTCATTCGGACAGAAAAAGGGACTCCCCGGAGTCCTGAAGATAGAGTCGAAGACAAAGACACCAGCCGCACTCTTGATCTCAGCTTGGTTGAGAAACTATCCGTTGCCGGTTTCGCCCCCGTCAGCGGCTGGCGCCGGTGCGGATGGGCTTTGAGGATGTGGCTCGGCGCTGTTGTTGACCATGTCCTTGAGTTCTTTGCTGGGCTTGAAGAATGGGATCTTCTTGGCCGGCACTTCCACGCGCTCGCCGGTCTTGGGATTGCGTCCTACGCGAGGCTTGCGCTGGCGCGTACGAAAGCTGCCGAAGCCGCGGATCTCAATCTTGTCACCGGCGCGCAGCGAGCGCACTACGCTCTCGAAGATGGTCTCGACGATAACCTCGCTGTCCTTCCGAGTGATCTCGGTCAGCCGGGAAACTTCATCGATCAAGTCTGCCTTGGTCATCTCGCACGCCCCTTGTCGCGATACGGCTCAAGTTTACCAGCACATGGGATACTCTCAAATTGCTCCAGCGTTGGCAAGTACAAGTTTCGATTGATTTTTCCCAATCCTGTTTTATCAAGGTCAGACTACTTCCAGACGTAATAGAACCCCACATTAGTTTGCATCAGCTTGGCCGGATTGGGCAGGTAGTCGGAAACGTCGCCAAATAGCAGGTCGAGCAAGCTCTTGCGGTCCTTTTCCGGATGCACCAGGGTGGGCTCGCCCTTGATGCCGACGGACTTCGCGGTGTCCTCGATGGCGGCGCGGAAGTCGCCGATTTGGTCCACCAGTTTCAGCGGCACGGCCTCTTCGCCGGTCCAGACCTTGCCGTTCGCCAAGGCCCGCACCTGGTCGTCTTTCATCTTGCGGCCCACCGCGACACTATGGATGAACTGCACGTGCATATTATCGATCAGGCCCTGCATGTAGGCGCGCTCTTCGGGAGTCATGGGTCGCGTCGGCGAGCCAGTGTCCTTGAACTCTCCGGCCTTCAGTGTGATCTGTTGCAGCTTGGCCCACTTCATCAGCTCTTCGTAGTTGTACCATTCGGCGATGACGCCGATGGAGCCGACAATGCTGGCGTTGTCGGCAAAAATCTTGTCGGCCGCGGACGAGACGTAGTACGCTCCGCTGGCGCCGACCGTTTCGATGGAGGCGACGATGCGCTTCTTCTTCTGATCGCGAATGCGCAGCACCTCGCGATAAATCTCCTCCGAAGCCGCTGCTCCGCCCCCAGGCGAATTGACATGCAGGACGATGGCCTTCACCGAGCTGTCGTCGGCGAATTTGCGTAGCTGCTCGACCACATCCTTGGGAGTGAGAATCACTCCTTCCAGATCGACCACGGCGATCTTGTCGCCAAAGCCTCCGAAGGTGTCTTTTTGCTGCGAGCGGACCGAGAAATATACCAGCGCGAAGATCGCAACCAGGAAGAGGAAGAAGGCGCCTCCACCAAGCAGTACCCAGAGGAAGACTCGCGAACGCGGCTGTTCGGTCATAAAAGGAGAGTCAAGTTTAGCAGATGGGAGCTTTTAGCTATCAGCCGTCAGCTTCCTCAATGAAAGATGGTTGCGAAGAACGCTCCAACTTTGCTGAAGAAACCATGCGACTCCTTCTTCGCCGTCTGAGCATCGCTCGGCGCGGATTTCTTCTTGCCATTGGGAGGCGGCAACACCGTCGGCTCCAACTGCACAACCTTAGTGTTCTCCAGCCTGAGGAAGGCGACATTAGCGCTGAGATCAGGCGCTGGATCACTCCCGCGGAAGATGAACGGCGCTTCGACTGCCATGTGCACCTCAGGCGACGACGGTGGTGGTGTCGCGGGCAGCGGCGCTGGCGGCTTGGGCGTCGGAGCAGGAGGAGGAGGTGGCGCGGCCTTGGCCACTTGCGTTGGTATCGGTCGCGAGGCGGGACATCCACAATTCTGTTTTGACTGGCTTGCCTGGCCCAGGTGTCCGCTTTTGAAGAGGACGGCCTCGTCAGGCTTCACCTGATAGGTCGCATCGCCCATGGTTTCAGAGACCACGATCGCCGCTACGTTTCCCGGCAACGATTGCACGCACGTGTCACCCTGAGCCGAGACCCGCACCGCAACGTGCACCGTGCCTGGTCCGGGCATCAGCAGCCGCAAGTCCGGTGTAAGCAGCGTGTCTGCCTCCGCGCCCAGAGGATAGTTCATCTCCACATTGCCACTGTTCAGGCTGAACAGCATCTCGCGTCCGCTTTGCGAGGCGGTGATGGACAGCTTCGTTCCCTCACATACCTGCAGGTTGCCTCCGCGTTCCAGCTTGAGGGTCGCGGCCTGGGCTCCAGCCTGGATGGATGAGCCGCTCAGCACGCTGGTTCCCGAGCCCGCGAGGACCACCGATCCCTTGACGCTGGCGTCGGCGGCGTAGAGTTCGCCGATCGCTTGCTGCGCCGCAGCCGAGCCTTGCAATGCAAAGACGAGCAGGGTAGGAAGCAAGCAAAATACCTGACGCCGGGACGGCATGAAGCGTGGCATGTGTTGAAGAACTCGGGTGCATCCACGATAACACCAACCGCACAGGCCCAACAACGCGCCAGTCACCATCCATGGTGTCGGCATCAGAGTTGGAATTAGAACTCTCGATAGACTCTGAGAACCGCCCGGGATGGTCAGCCCAAGGCTGCGCCGCTACAGCAGCTACCTGCCTTGCTGACCGGCACATTTTCAGCTTGAGTCAGCAAGCCGATGCTTTGCAACTTTTGTTCTAATTCCGCGTTTACATGAATGGATGCTTTCAGGTTGCCAGTGATGGATCTGGGGCAGAGGAAGTTCAAATGCGTTCTCTAAAGTATGTGGTTTTGCTGGCAGTTTTGACGGTTCCGCTGGCGTACTCGCAAGCGCAGATCGGTGTGGGGATAAGCGTCGGACCGGGATATTATCCCGGATACTATGCTGGACCGCCGGTATGCACTTACGGCTACTATGGATATCCGCCTTACGCGTGTGCGCCGTATGGCTACTACGGGCCAAACTGGTTTGTCGGCGGAGTGTTCATCGGGGCTGGCCCCTGGTATGGATACTGGGGCCGTGGCTGGGGTGGAGGCTATTACCGGAGTGGCTATTACGGTCGTGGTGGCTACTACGGCCATGGTGGCTACTACGGCCGTGGCGGTTATGGCGGGGGTTATTACGGCCGCGGAGGCTATGGTTACGGTCGCGGATACTACGGCGGACGTGCAGCCTACGGTGGACGCGGCTATGCCGGGGGCGGCTACCGCGCCAGCGCTGGCGGGTTCCACGGCGGCGGAGGTGGCTTCCACGGCGGTGGCGGTGGACACGGCGGCGGCCATCGCTAATGGTTTGGCAAGTTCAGCAACCGCGACAAGCCCACGATTCAGGTCGTGGGCTTGTCCGCGCAAGCGTCAACTGGA
>Ga0181526_10000620_pt1 | contig 36951 bp, 31 predicted proteins | sample PEATcosm2014_Bin_35_FD_119750 | JGI IMG/M metagenome (GOLD analysis project Ga0181526, IMG submission 119750) | Peatland microbial communities from MTU Mesocosm Facility, Houghton, MI, USA - PEATcosm2014_Bin06_30_metaG | ecosystem: Environmental > Terrestrial > Soil > Wetlands > Peat | place...
CCACCGAACGCCGCCATTTCCTCGCACGCCGTGCCCTCGACGTACTCTTGACCGTCTCGCTGCCATTGCCGGTCTTCGGAGTCCTCTTCGCCCGACCTTTCGTCATCTGGATGGCCGGAAGGGGCTTTAGTCGCACCGGACCGCTGCTGGCAATCTTGACGATCGCAGCGGCCATTGCCCTCGTGAACGGATACCTGTTCCAGATGGCTGTGTATGCCGGCGCGGAGAAGGGTCTGTGGCGGGCGGTCGGAGTCGTGACGGCGGCGAATCTCGCTGCAAACGCCGTGGCGGTCAGCTTGTGGGGAGCCACCGGTGCGGCCACCGTGATGATCCTGAGCGAAGCTGTCGGCCTCGGTCTTTACTGGCGCGTGTATCGAGCCACGATGCCAAGCCCGCTCGGCCGCCGATACCCCCTGTCGGTAGCCCTGGCCACCCTTGGACTCATCGGCGTCTCGTGGGCTCTTCACGCCGGCCTTGGGGTGAAAACGGGCGTCGGTGTCGGCATTCTTCCGAGAGTTGCCGGACTCATAGCCGTCTATTTCGCGCTGGTGTGGTGCTTCACGACTTGCGCCCGCCGTCTGACGAGTACCCGGTGATCGGTCATCGACTCGGACTGCATGCGGCCGAGACACCAGAGTGCAAACAGGCAGTCGGGTCGTGGACTGGTCCGGCCCCGTGCTTTAGGATCGGCGAAGAGATGACTCTGCGACGCAGCGAAGCTGCCGTTCAAGCTGAGCGACAACCCCGTGAGGTGGCGACCATCGAGGCGATGGTCGCCGACCCCGAGTCGGCTCGCCTGCGCAGGGACTGGACGCGACATGCTGCGCGCCACGGCTACTCGTACAACTTCAGCTGGCTCGGGGTGCCCATCATTCAGTACCCGGAGGACATTGTGATCCTCCAGGAGTTGTTGTGGCGCTCCGAGCCCGACCTCGTGATCGAGACCGGTATCGCCTACGGCGGTTCTCTGTTGTTGTCCGCAAGTATTCTCCGGCTTCTCGGAGGCGAGCGCGAGGTACTTGGGATTGACGTCGACATCAGAACACATGCAAGGTCGACGCTGTCCACGCACCCCCTGGCGTCCGCCATATCAACGATTGAGGGGAATTCGATCGCGCCGGAGGTTGTCGAACGGGTACGTCAGTTTGCCGGGCGACATGACCGAATCTTCGTCGTCCTCGATTCGAATCACGCCGGAGACCACGTAGCATCGGAGCTTGCCATCTACGGCGAGTTTGTGAGCGAGGGAAGCTACCTCGTCGTCATGGACACGATAATCGAGGACCTTCCCGCCGACGCATTCGAGGACCGGCCTTGGGGCCCTGGAGACAATCCCTCGACCGCGGTGGAGAATTTCCTCCGTGCTAACGATCGCTTCGAACGGGCCCGGGATGTCAATGACCGCCTTCTGGCCTCCTCGGCGCCGGGCGGATACCTCGTCCGGGTGGCTGATCGCACCGCTGGAGACGTCCCGAGCTGAATGACGCCACTGGAGATAGCCGGTGACGCAGGCTGACATCGGCGGTACCTGTCCGCCAACCCGTGCCGGCGTGAGTGTCGGTCTTCCCGTTTTCAACGGGATGCCCGACCTCCCCAATGCACTCGAGTCGCTGCTGGCGCAGGACGAACACGAGATCGAGATCGTTATCAGCGACAACGCCTCCGAGGACGGTACAGCCGCTTACTGCCAAGCCATGGCGAGGCGCCACCCGAGGGTTCGCTACTTCCGCAACGAGGTCAACCAGGGGGCCGCAGCCAACTTTCAACGGGTGGTGGACCTGAGTACGGCCCCGTATTTCTGCTGGGCCGCCCATGACGACGTCTACTCACCGAACTTCGTGTCGGCATGTCGGGAGGCCCTCGTCCAGCACCCGGAGGCTGCCCTCTGTGTACCGGCGCGGCGGCGCGTGGACGAGACGGGCGCTCTGATCTCGATCCGGCGGGAGCCCCTCGGGCTGTCCTCGGCCGATCTCGAGGCTCGGCTGCAGGCCCACCTCTGGCGAAGGGGGTGGCTCACGATCTACGGCCTCTGGCGCCGGGAGATCCTGACGCGCATCGGACCTCCGCTCCCGGTGTGGGGCAGCGACGTGATACTTCTCTGGCGGGCGCTTCTCCTCGCTCCAGCCGAGACGCTGTCCGAACCACTAGCGGACTACCGGGTCATTCGCGGCAAGTCAGCCGACATAAGCCTCTCCGCATTGACCGGAGCGAGTTCCCGCGCCCACTTCCCCAACACCAGGATGCTCCGCTGCCTGAAGGAGGCGTCCAGTGATCTGGGACTCTCCGCCGGGGACAGGGACATCGCCCAGCGAGTGCTTCGCCGCTGGGTCCTCACACATCACTACCACGAATTGATCGCGACCGATTTGTTGGCGGAATCGAGAAGGCTCCGAGGGCGAGGGGCTAACCTGCGAGCGGCGACGCTCCTCCCGGTCGCGGCAGTGCTCGGTCCACGCATGGTTTTCAACCGCATCCGGGCGACGCGGCAGGACGGCCGTGGCACTCGAGGTGGGAGATGCGGCGACTCCGATACAGGAATCGCCGAAGGCTAGCGTGATGTCATCTCGAAGGTTCACGCGTATCGTGAGCCCACTCGTCAATTGGTCAGCCAGGGTTGCGCCACATGGCCTGCACAAACCGGGTCTGGACCGGACACGGCTCCTTCAGGACGAGCACCCATCGCTCAGGGATGGCGAAGTCATCGAAACGAACGTCCAAGTTGTCGACAGGGTTGTGCCAGCTCATCCACTGCTTAAGGTAGATCCGTCCACCTGCGGTTACCTCGTCTAAGAAGCCGAGATAATCGTCACGCGTGCGCGGGGTCATCTCTGAAAGCGTCGAAATCGAGACGGCGAGATCCACTGATTTGGCCGCGACTGACCCGATCTCGTCGGGCGTCAAAAACGTCAGCCGTTCAGAGTCGAACAGCTGGCTCAAATACCATCGTGAGAGTGTGAGCGCAGGCTCGATGTCGACGATCGTGTAGCGACAGTCGTCGTACAGGCTGAGGAAGACGTAGGCGGTTCGGCCATAGCCGGCACCGATTTCCAGCACATGACGAGGCTTGTCGCCTCCTCCGCGCTCGATCGCCGACACCTCGAGCGCCGAGTTCGCCAGGTCCTGCGAGATCAGCCGGCTGCCAAACCTGACGGGGAGGGGCGACCCGGTGAGCGGCTCCGCAAGATCCAAAGCCGGGTGCCGGCCGGTCATGCGCTCTGCGTACTGCCAGAGCAGCCGTGTCGCCACGCAGTAGAGCCGCCGGTCCACCCGGGACCACGGCACCTCCTGCCAGCTGGAATCGTCGAGATCAGTCTTTTCGAGGAGGGCCTTCAACAGATAGATGGGCGGCGAGTGCCGCAGCAGGAAGCGGAACTGCTCGCTTCTGCGCAGCCCGCTCCATGACCAGCGCCAAGTGAAGTAGCGGAGCGCCTGTTGCCGTTTCACTGTCTCGGGTCCGAACTCCCGCAGGAGGCGGGCATGTTCGGCTTGCAGTTCGTTCCAGAACTGCGAGACCTCCCGAGCCGGGAGGCCGAAATCGTCCTCGGGCGATTCGCCCATGCACGCTCCGTTCGGCGGCGGGATCGGCGCCTCAACCGATCGCGGGGGCCAGATTGCCCTCCCGGACACTACAAGCCCACGGCCGGCCCTCGGCGCGGCGGCAAGCTGGGCAAGGCTGGATCGAGCTCGAGTCGCCACCTAGCATCGGTGAAGTGCCTGCACGGATCTGCCCACAAGGCCCGTGGAGTAGCCGTTGATCGACCACGGCAACGGCAGCCACGAGCATGTCTTCGGCGATGTCGAGTGGCAGGATCCGCCGTTTCGTCGGGTGTTCATCACGGGAGCCACGGGCTTTCTCGGAAGGCGGATAGCGACGCTTCTCGTTGGGCGCGGCGTCGAGGTGCACGCCTCACGCCGTCGCGGCCCGGCGCCGGCTCTTGGCGGAGTGATATGGCACTCGCTCGACCTGGAGAACGACAACTCGATTTACGAGGTCATTGAGACCGTCGGGGCCGACGCGCTGATTCATCTCGCCTGGAACCTCGATACGGACTACCAGACCTCCCCGGAGAATCAAGCTTGGGTAGGGCGGAGTCTGGCTCTGGCGGGAGCCTTTGTGCAGTCTGGAGGACGCTCCATTCTCATGGCGGGGTCGTGCGCGGAGTACGACTGGTCCACCGTGCCGCTCACAGAAGAGAGTCCGTGCCGGCCCTCGACACCGTACGGTGCGGCCAAGTTGGCCCTCTACCGTGAGGTGCAAAGCCTGAGTGATGACGGCGTCACGCTCGTGTGGCCGCGGCTGTTCTTTCTCTTCGGCGAAGGCGAACGTCCCGAGCGCGTGATCCCACGCATCATCCGGGACGTCGCAGCCGGCCGCAGCATCGACTGGATCGACGCTGATATCCGCCGAGATTATCTGCACGCCGACGAAGCCACGGAGGCGATGCTCCACCTGCTCTATGCCGGCGCCGCCGGAGCGGTCAATGTTGCCTCTGGGATTGCACCAACGGTTAGAGACATCGCTCGGATCGTGGCACGTGCGCTCGACAAGCAAGAACCGGCAATGAGGGTCCCTGCATCTCTCACCTCAGGCCCGCGAGAGATACGCGCCGATGTCAGCAGACTGCGCCGGCTCGGCTGGGTTCCCTCCCGCACTGTTGAGCAAGCCTTGGCGCGCTTCAGCCGGGCCGGTGTGATGGATCAGCGATCCAGGCGCGACCAGTTGTAGCCGAGGTCGTTCGCGTGCGGATCGATGCGCTCGCTTCGACTTGGGTCATGCTCGTGAGTACAGCAGTTGGCGACGATCGAGAGATCGGTCATACCCTTGAAGCCGTTCCAGAGGCCGGGCGGGATGACAACGAGCGAGTAGTTGTCCGGACCGAGGAAGATCTCCTCGACGTCACCTCGCGAGGGCGAGCCCTCTCGATCGTCGAGGACGACGAGCTTCACCCGCCCCCAGATGCACGCGTAGTTCAGGGTCATGTCGGCGTGACGGTGCCATCCCTTGATGGCGTCGCGGTACACCGAGCTGAAATAGATCTCGCCGAACTCGCGAAAATGTGCGTCGCTGGCGCGCAACATGTGAAAGACGGTGCCGCGCTCATCAGGTATGCGACGAAGTGGAAGGACTATCAATCCCTCAATCAAGGCTCCTCCTGTCCTCGAGCGGGACGATGAGCTTGCCCCCGGCGGCGGTGAACCAGTCCATCTGTTCCCGCACCTCCGCTGCAAGGTTCCAGATGAGAACGGCGAGGACGTCGGGAGGATCCTCGCGCAGGTGCTCGACGGCCAGCACGGGGATTCCAGTGCCCGGGATTATGCGGCCTTGCTTGGCCGGGTTCTTGTCGACGACGTAGTCAATGGTGTTCACGTCGATCTCGGTGAAATTGAGCAGGACGGTCGCTTTGGCGGCGGCTCCGTAGCCAGCGAGCGACTGCCCTGACGCCTTGAGGTGGCTGAGCTGTTGGACGATCTCTTGCCGAGACGCCGTCACCTCGGCGAGGAAGCCGGAGTATGCCTGCTCCGAGTTCAATCCGCGCCGGGCTTCTTCGGCCAGCGTGGCGGTGACACCCCTTGCCGGCTGTGCCTCTTGGCCGTTGGTGAACGTGACACGGAGCGATCCCCCGTGGACATCGAGATGTCGGCAGTCCTGAATGGTCATGCCGTGCTGAGCGAACAGGCGGGCGAGCCCCTGCAGCGGGTAATAGAAGACGTGCTCGTGATAGATCGTCTCGAACAAGCAGTGATCGATGAGATCGACAAGATAGGGCGTCTCGATGACGGCGACACCGTCATCGGCGAGAAGGATGTGAATCGCATCCACGAAGCCGTGGATGTCGGGCACGTGAGCGAGCACGTTGTTGGCATGGAGAACCCGGGCGCGCACACCGCTGGAACGGAGGTCGGAGGCCACCTGTGGCGTGAAGTATTCGACCAACGTGTTGATCCCCGCAGTCTGTGCGATAGCGGCGACGTTGGCTGCGGGTTCGATGCCGAGCACCGGAACGCCGAACTCGCGGTAGTGGCGAAGGAGGTAGCCGTCGTTGCTGGCGACTTCGACCACGAGATCGTCAGCGCAAAGGTTGTATTCCTGGGTCGTCTCAGCGGCGAGGCGCTGCATTGCTCTCACCATCGAGCTCGAGTAAGAGGAGAGATAGAGGTATTCGTCGAACATGGCTCGCGGATCGACCGTGCCGCTCAGCTGCAGGACGCTGCATCCCCGACAGCCGACCGTCGCCAGCGGGTAGGCGCTCGCCGGCGGACTCCCGGGAGCCATGAGTGCGTTGGCGAGTGGCTGCCGCCCGAGATCGAGCACCGGAAAGAGGTCACCAGTGCCGCATATCCGGCATTCACTCACCGCCTCGAACAGGTCGTGCTCAGCCATGGGCGGCGTACCATGCCACGGTACGAGCGAGACCTTCCCGAAGAGGGATCTGCGCGTGCCAACCGAGGCGAGCATGTGCAGCCGAGGCGTCAAGGAACTGCTCGGCCAGCTCGCCCTGGGCGGTGGACCGGATGTCAGGTTGGAGGTCAGACTTCATGAGCCCGAGAATCATCTCGACGACCTCAAGCGCCGAGACGGGAGACTCGAGAGAAAAGTTGAACGCTGTTCCACGGAGCGAAGCGTCCGAGCGCATCGCCTCGGCCAGCTGGAGGTAGGCGCGGGCGGCATCCTCGACGTAGATGTAGTCGCGCACGGGTCGCCCGTCCGAGCGCAGGACTGGCGGTCGCCCCGACATGACATCACGGATCACGCCCGGGACGAGGCGGTTGAAGTTGCGATCCCCACCTCCCACGAGGTTGCCACAGCGGGCCACACAGACGTTGAGGGTCCACGTGTGGGCGTATGCCTGGGCGATCAGATCCGCGCAACTCTTGCTGACGTCGTATGGGGTGCGCCCTTGCAAGGGATAGTGCTCCAGATATGGCAGCTGCTCACTATGGCCGTAGGCCTTGTCCGAGGAAGCGACTACTACCTCGCCGACGGTCTTGGCGAGCCGAGCCGCTTCGAGCACGATCCACGTTCCGGCGATGTTGGTCTCGAAGGTCGACATCGGGCTGCGGTTGGCGATGGGGACAATAGTCTGTGCCGCCAAGTGGAAGATCGTCTCGATCTCGTACTCGGCCACAACCCGCTGAACGAGGCTCGCATCGCGGACGTCGCCTCGACAGATGGTGATGCGATCGAGCAGCCCGTCTTCGGCGAGGAAGGTGCGCGGTACCGAATCGCGAACGATGGCCACGACGTCAGCGGAACCCCTCACGAGCTCACGGGCCAGCCACCCACCGAGGAGCCCAGTGGCACCCGTGACGAGGACCCGACGTTGCGCCCAGGCGCCTATCCCCACAGCCGCCACGGGGCTGCTCCCTGCTCCCAGAGTGCACGGAGGGTCTTCACGTCTTTCAGGGTATCCATTGGTTGCCAGAAGTCCGAGTGGGGGTACGCCATCACCTCGCCGGCGGCAGCCAATGGGGCAATGACGTCGAGCTCCAGGCTCTGGTCGTCGGAAGTGATGTGGTTCAGCACCTCTCTACGCAGCACCATGAAGCCGCCGTTGACCCAACCCTCGCCAAGCTTGGGCTTTTCCACGAACGTGACGACCTTCTCGCCTTCCAGTTCCAGCCATCCGAAGCGGGCAGGCGGCCGGACGGCCATCAGTGTGACCAACCGACCGTGCCGCCGGTGGAAATCCACGATCCTGCCAATGTGAGCATTGGTGAGACCGTCGCCGTAGGTCACGCAGAAGCTGTCGCCGGGAAGATGGTCCGCTAGTCGGCCCACCCGCCCGCCGGTGTTGGTGGCGTCTCCCGTATCGATGAGATCGACGGTCCAGGAGTCGTGCTGGTGTTGACCCTCGAAGACATTCGTGGTGCCGTCTCCAGTGTGCACGCTGAGATCTCGAGAGAGATTTCGATAGTTGACGAAGTATGACTTGATCTGCTCCCCCTTGTAGCCGAGGGCAACGACGAAGTGCGAGAGACCGAACGAGCTGTAGAGCTTCATGATGTGCCAGATGATGGGTCGGCCACCGATCTCCACCATCGGCTTCGGCCTCGTCTCGGTCTCCTCCTGCAGCCTCGTTCCGAGACCTCCGGCGAGAACGACGACGCGCATCGGGGACTCCGCGCTCCCGCCCGCAGCGGATCTCTCGGAATCGAAGGCGGTCACTGGTCGCGACGCTACCAACGACGGTTGCGAACCTCGCGGCTCATCGGCCGCCGACGGAGGCCGCCCCAGGCGCCAGCAGGCGTACCACGGGAAGAGCGGGTGGTCATGTCCATGGCCGTGATGCTCGAGCCCATGACGGCTGCGGCGATGACTCAGCCGCCGGTTGACGAGCGCTACAGAAGACCGCCCGCTTGAATGAGTTCGCAAAAGGACGCACTGCGGGCGCTGGGAGGCCGTCGCAGCTGTCCGCTGAGGCTCTCGACGTCTCCTAAGCTCGCGGGCCATGTCACGGACCACCGGGGTGGCGGCCGATGCCTATTTCGACTACATGTACAAAAAGTGGGACGCCGCATGGGAGCGGTTCGGAGAGCACCCTCCGCTGAAGGGCGCGAGGTTTCTCGACTTCGGCTGCGGCCTCGGCGCCTTCTCCGTACGCGCCGCCGAGGAGGGAGCCCACGCAGTCGGACTTGACCTTGACCCCGACTCGATCGTGTCGGCGCGATCGATCGCAGCACGTCGCTACCCCCGCCTCGATATTACGTACACACAGACTCCCATCGAGCGCCTCGACGGATCGTTCGACGTAATTGCCACGAATGAGGTGCTCGAGCATGTGGTCGACCTGGCGGGCTGCCTCGAAGCGGTCCGGTCCCGGCTGCGACCTGGAGGTACGTTCTACGCAGGCTGGGGACCCCTCTGGTACTCACCGACCGGCGGTCATCAGTTGACCATCAAGGTCGGCAAGGTTCCCCTTCCGTGGTCCCACCTCGTGGGACCTCTCGCGCGCACACAGTCCCGCAAACACTCGTGGACGTTCAATTACCTGCGCCCGGCGGAGTACGAAGCCGTGATAGATGCATCCGGACTGGAAGTGGTTTCGTGGCGCGTCAATCCGGGCCGACACCCTGCCTACCGCGTACTCCGGACTGCGGCCAAAGTGGTGCCCACGCCGTTCACGATGAACGTCTACGCCATCCTTCGAAGACCTGAGGGGGACTGATCGTCGCTCCCGACCGTGCCTTAGGGCGTGGGGTCTTTCACCCCGTCCGGCGAGTGAAATGGGTTCCTCTCAGTCCACCGATTGCTGATCGGGCTCACGGACGCACGATCAGTGATCACGGCGCCCCGTCTCCGGCACGGGTCCGTAGCGGTGGTCCGTCGAGGCCACAGTGCAGGCACTCGGTGCCTGCTTCATGATCGTGCGCCGCGTTCGTCACCGCGAGGGCGGCGACGGCGGCTCCCACCGCGCATCCCAGCGCAGAGACGAGCATGGCTGCGCGAAAGGCGTCCGAGAGCTGCGCGGGGTGGAGGTAGCTCATCCCGGTGATGCCAGCGACGGACGGAAGCACCGCCACCGCGATGAGCCCCCCGATGCGAGCGACGTCGTTGTTCACAGCGGATGCCACCCCGGCGTGCTCCGAGCCGGCTGAAGCCATGGCTGTGGCGGTGAGCGGAGCGACCATGATGGCGACGCCGATCCCGAGGACGACGACAGCCGGCAGGACGAAGACGACGTAGCTCCGTCCTTCGGCGGCTCGTGTGAGCATGAGCAGGCTGACGGCGAGAATGACAGGCCCGAGGCTCATCTGCAGGCGGGGTCCGATTCGGGAGGCGAGTCGTCCCGAGCTCGCCGAGAACGCCAGCATGATCACCGTGACAGGCAGGAGGGCGAGGCCTGATTCGAGAGGCGAGTAGCGGGAGGCGACCTGCAGCTCGATGGGGAGGAGGAAGAGGGCACCCCCGAGGGCGGCATACACGACGAAGGTGACGCCGTTCGTAGCGCTGAACTGGCGACGGCGGAACAGGCCGAGCGGCATCATCGGCTGTTGCACGCGGCGCTCGGTCAGCCAGAACGCCACCAGTGAGGCGAGGGACAACGCCAGGCTCGTCACGACGGTGCTGGAGGACCATCCGAGGCTCGGCCCTTCGATCAGCCCATAGGCGAGGCCGCCAAGGCCGACGACAGCGAAGGCGGCACCGCCGAGGTCGACGGCCCCCGTAGCGGCCGGATTGCTCGATTCAGGCACGTGGCGCGCCGTCAGCGCCAGTGCGGCCGCTGCGACGGGGATGTTCAAGAAGAAGATCCACCGCCAGGAGGCGGCGGAGATGAGGTAGCCGCCGAGGAGGGGTCCGGCAGCGGTGGCAAAGCCACCGAGACCGGACCAGGCCCCGATCGCTTGGCCCTGGTCCTCGGGCGCGAACGACGCCTGAAGAATCGCCAGGCTGCCGGGAACGAGGAGGGCGCCGCCAACCCCCTGCAACAGTCGCATGGCGACGAGGAAGCCGACGTTGGGCGCCAGGCCGCAGGCGGCCGAGGCGAGGGCGAACCAGACGACGCCGACCGAGAACACCCGACGGCGGCCGAAACGGTCGCTGAGCGAGCCGCCGAGCAACAACAAGGAGGCGAGGGTCAGGTAGTACCCCGTCACGACCCATTGCAGGGCGGCGACGCCGACGTCGAAACCCCTCCCGATCGTCGGCAAGGCGATCCCGACCACGGTGGCGTCGATGGCCGCAATGCTCGAACCCATGACGGAGGCGGCGATCACCCACCGTCCTGTCGGGGACCGGTAGCGCAACGTGCCGGCTACCTCTGGCATGTCGGCCCGCTCGGCAGCAAAGCGCCATCCTGGATCACCTCGACACGCCCCTCCGCCGACGAGCGCCGAGCAGTGCCGGCAGGGTGAGAGGCGGGAGCGTTGCCGTCTCGCCCCCTCAGTGGTCGAAGCGGAAGCCCGGCATCGTCATGGCACTTGCCACCGAGGCCACGAGCTCGCCGTCGTGCTCGTAGCTGAGACGCGAAGCCGCATCGCCGACGGGCACCCAAGCGACCTCGTCGACTTCGTCGAAGGGCTGGTAGCCGCCCTCGATCGGCTGCATCAGCCAGTACTCGACGACCTTCTGACGACCGCGGCGATCGAGGTACTCGACCTCACCGGCGAACCGGCCAAGGGCGCACTTCCAGCCGGTTTCCTCCAGCACCTCCCGCAGGGCGCACTCTTCAGCGGTCTCCCCGGCGTCGACCTTGCCCTTCGGAAGCGTCCAGTCCTGCTGGTACGGCCGATGCACGAGGGCGACCTCCCAGCCGCCTGCGCTGGCGGCGCGCAGGACGATGCCGCCTGCGGCCCGCACGACGAACGGCGCCTGTGGGAGCCCGCCGGAGTCGGCGAGCTGGTCGCCGGCTGTGTCACCTCTCACGGAACCGGCCTCCTCATGCACGGTACGCGCCCGTTCCCCATCGGGGACGACCATATCTCCCGGAAAGCCCGTCGGGCGGGGCGAGTAGCCTGGGGCCCGTGGCAGGCCCTGAGCAGCAAGACGTCGAGGTCGAGTGGCAGCTGGACGCCATCGACCTGCGACCGGTCGAGCGTTGGTTCAGCGCCCGATGTGCAGGGACCAGGCGGGGTGCCGGCGCCCGAGCGACGGACGAGGCGACCGGCCGTCGAGCCCGTGGCGCTGCGACCCCCTCTGCGGAGCCGGAAGCTGCTCCGTTGCCACTGCTTGCCTCCGTGCCGGGGCTCGAGGCCGTCGCCCAACCGGTCAAGCGGCTCGTCGACTCGTACTTCGACACGCCGGACTGGCGTCTCGGACGGTCGGGTTACGTGCTGCGCACGCGCCAGCGGGCCGGTCGCCACGAGGCGACGCTCAAGGACCTGGCACCGTCGAGCGAGGGCCTCCGCCGCCGCCTCGAGGTGACCGAGCCGCTGCCCTCGCCCGATCTCGCGGGGCTCGACCCCGCCGGTCCCGTCGGTCGACGCGTGCAGGCCCTCGTCGGCGCCAGGACACTCGGGCAGGTACTCGAGGTCCGGACGCGGCGCCGGCCGTATGCGCTCGAGGTGCGAGGCACGGCGGTGGGCGAGGTTGCCCTCGACGACACGGTGATCGTCGCCGGCGAGGAGCGGCACCGCATCCGGTTGCAACGGGTCGAGGTCGAGGTGCTGCCGGCGTGGGTCGAGTCGCTGTCGCCGCTCGTGGAGCGCTTGAGGCACGACTGCGGTCTGCAGCCGGCGACGCTCTCCAAGTTCGAGGCCGGACTGCTCGGCGCCGGCTTCGTCATCCCGCGGCCCTCCGATCTCGGGCCGACGGGCATCTCCGCCACCTCCACGGTGGCCGAGGTCGCCTACGCCGTCCTGCGCAAGGACGCCGCTTCGATGCTGGCCCACGAGCCGGGCACGCGCCTCGGCGAGGACATCGAGTCGCTCCACCAGATGCGTGTTGCGACGCGGCGTATGCGGGCGGCCCTCTCCCTCTTCGAGACGGTCCTGCCGGCGCGAGCGGCACGCGTGCACGAGGAGCTGGGCTGGCTGGCGGGCGTGCTCGGCTCCGTCCGCGACCTCGACATCCAGCTCGGCAACCTCGATGCGTGGACCGAGGAGCTGCCCGGGGTGCATCGCCAGGCTCTCGACGAGCTCGGAGATCTCCTGCTGTCCCATCACGTGAGCGCTCGCCTCGCACTGCTCGAGGCACTCGATTCGCGCCGCTACGAGCGGCTCGTGACGGCGCTCACCTCGATGCTCGACCAAGGCCCGCTCCGCCGAGCGTCGATCATGCAGGCGCCCGCCCTCGATGCCCTCCCCGAGCTCATCGGCCGGCGCCATCGCGAGGCGGAGAAAGCCGTCCGGCGGGCGCATCGCACCGGCATCGTCGACGACTTCCATCGCCTGCGCATCCGGTGCAAGCGGTTGCGGTACGCCATCGAGTTCACCGGCGACCTCTACGGAGGCGACGTCAAACGCTATGCGCGCCAGGTGGCATCCCTGCAGGACGAGCTCGGCCTCATCCAGGACGCCGAGACGGCGGCCAACCGCCTGCAGGACATCGCTCTCGGAGATGAGGGCACCCTCCTTCCGCGAGAGACCGTCTTCGCCATGGGCATGGTCTCGCAGCGCTGCGCGGCGGAGGCCGTGACTCGACTGGCGAAGCTGCCGGCCGCCAAGCAGCTCGTGAACGGCAAGCTCTGGGACAAGGCGAAAGACACGATGGAGCGGCGCCGGCAGGAAGCCGCCGAGGCGCTGGCGGAAGCCCAGCGCGCCGAGAGCCTGGCGGCAGAGCAGGCTTCGGAGCCGACGCCGCCGCCGGGACGCGCCCGGCCCGTGTTACCGACGCTCACCGGCCCCTCGGCGCCGGCGGCGATTCCTCCGGTCCGCCGGTCACCGAGACGGACGACCCCCACGACGAACCCCCAAGGCGGCCGTGTGGCGAGGCGGACGACGGCTGCCGTGAAACCTCAGGTCGGCCGGTCGCCGAGGCGGACCACGCCGACAGCGAGCCCTCAGCTCGGGCGGCCGCGGGGGACGGCGCCCACAGCGAGCCCTCAAACGGCGCCCAGCCGATCGGCGCGTGCCTCGCGTGGCGGCGGGCGCATCGATCACCCGGTGACGCTTCCGGGCGCCCCCGCCGAAGAGAAGACGGTGACGCCGATCCGCCGCAACGTCTCGCCGGCCTGAGCAGGGTGAGCCTCTCGCTGCTCCGGTGATCTTCACCGCCGTTCTCGATACGGCAGCGCTTCAGGTAGATCCGGTGCTCGCTCGCATGAAGTCGAGCGTCTCGCCATCGCGGCAGGCGCCGGCTGCTGCCACGAAGGCGTCGAAGAGCGCCTGCTGCTCGGGGTCCTGATCGGCCGTCATCTCTGGGTGCCATTGCACGGCGAGGGCGAAGGGGTGCGGCGCCACCGGCTCGATAGCTTCGATGCAGCCGTCAGGCGCCCATCCGGTCACGCGAAGGCCATGGCCGATGGAATCGACGGACTGATGGTGGGCGGATGTGCAGCGGGCGGCCTGCAAGCCGCCGATGGCGGCAGCGAGGTGGCTGCCGGCCGAGATCTCGACCGAGTGCTGACCGAGGAACAAGTCGTGGGGTCGGCCATGCATGTCGTCGTCGTAGCCGGGGTGGTCGGAGACATGCTGATGGAGGGTGCCGCCGCGAGCGACGTTGACGACCTGGCAGCCCCTGCAGATGGCGAGGAGCGGGAGCCCGTTGCTCAAGGCGTAGCGGGCGAGCTCGAGCTCCATGTCGTCGCGAAAGTCGTTGAACCCGTAGCTTCTCGGGTGGGCGTCCTGCCCGTATCGTGAGGGGTCGAGGTCACCGCCACCGATCAGCATGAGGCCGTCGGCGCCGACGAGGACCTCCTCGGGGGGGCAGGCCGGCGCACCCGTGATCGCCGGCAGCATGATCACGCGGGCTCCGGCACGGTGCAGGCTCTGCACGTAACGCTCCGAGATGGCGACGTGGCCAGCCGGTCGCCCTGGTGTGGCTGCTTGTGGCAGTTCGTAGGCGACGACCGCGATGGCGACGCGTCTCACGCCCCAGCACCAGGCGGCTTGGGGGCCGCCGCGCTCGAGCGGGTCGCCTTCTTGGCGGCGGGGGCGGCGGACGCCGCCGTCTTCTTCCGGCCGGCTGTGCTGCGAGCGGCGGGCGAGGCCGTCCGTTTGCCGGCCGGGTGCCCGTGCTCGTGCGCCTCGGCCGTGTGCTCGGCCTCGAAGTCGACGTGCGGGTAGTGGGAGTGCTGCTCGGCATCATGGCTGTGCACATGAGCGTGCTGGTAGCCGAGGTGCTCGAAGCTGCCCGTGTTCTCGAAAAAGTTGTGCGTCACGTGGTAATGCCCGTGCTCGTGGGTCACGGCCTCATGGCTGTGCTCATGACCGTGATGGGCATGACCGTGGCTTTCCGCACCGTGACCGCTCGCATGGCTCGACTCTGTCACCTGACTTGTGCCCTCCGCTGCTCGGCTCGACACAGCCTATCGACAGCAGGCTGACGGCTCGTCAACCGGGCGGCGCTCTGCTGTGATTGACCGGTACAACGGCCCTTGAGCAGCCCAGGCGCACCTTGACCGGCCCAGCCGGCGCTCCTTGATCAGCCCAGCCGCCGCTCCTTGACCGGCCCAGCCGATGCACCTTGACCAGCCCAGCGAAGCGTAGGACGATGCAGCCTGCCGGAACGCCGTCTGGGGGGCGACGGCAGCGCCGAGAGGAGGCGTGGGGGAGTTGGCGAAAAAGATCGGATTGCTCGTCGGGATGGAGAACACGTTCCCGGCCCCGTTCCTCGAGGCGGTGAACGCCAAGGGGGCGGCCGATGGCATCGAAGCCGAGCTGGTCGTCCTCGGCAAGGTGACCGAGTTCGACGTCCCGCCGCCGTATGCCGTCATCGTCGACCGGATATCGCACGAGGTGGGCTTCTACCGGGCGTTTCTCAAGAGCGCCGCCTTGAACGGCACCGTCGTCATCAACGACCCGTTCTGGTGGGAGGCAGACGAGAAGTTCTTCGAGTGCACCCTGGCACGCCATCTCGGAGTCGCCGTGCCGAAGACCGTCGTGCTCCCGAACAAGCACTACGAAACGGGCATCGTGCCCGAGAAGTCGCTCCGCAACCTCGAGTACCCGCTCAACTGGGAGGACATCCTCGCCTACACGGGCCTGCCTGCCGTCATGAAGCCCAACACGGGCGGTGGCTGGCGTGACGTCTACATCGTGCACTCGATCGAGGATCTGCTGCGCGACTACGACCAGACAGACACGAAGACGATGATCCTGCAGGAGTTCATCGACTGGGAGGACTACGTCCGCTGCGTCGTCATCGGCGGCGAGGTTCTCGTTTTCCGCTACGACCCGCGGCGGAGCTTCTTCGAGCGCTACGTCACCGACGACCCGCCACCGCCCTGGCTCGTGGAGCGCGCCACGGCAGATGCCCGGACGCTGACCGACGCCCTCGGTTATGACATGGACACCGTCGAGTTCGCCGTGCGGGACGGGGTCCTCTACGCCATCGACTGGCTCAACCCTGCGCCGGATTTCGACAACTTCTCGATCAAGGAGGAGGGTTTCGCCTGGGTCATCGACAAGATGAGCGACCTCGTCCTCGCCTACGCCCGCGGCGAGAAAACGCCTCCCTGGCGGGGCGAGCATCGCTGGTGGCGCTACGTCGATCAAGACGGCTGACGGGTCCTGGGCGTGCAAGAAGCCGTCGAGTCCTATCACGAACTCCTCGCCGACGAAGAGCTGGCGGGCGCCAGCGTCGAGCAGCTGCAGGCCGCCCAGCACGCCGCCAACCTGTACTTCGGTGAGCACCCGCTCTCGATCTCCCTGCGGCCCCGCCTGATCTCGGCCGCCGAGTGGGCGCGTGCCGTCTCGGCCGCCGAGTCCATCGGCGGCGCCCTCGCCACCCTCGAAGCGGCCCTGCTGGCCGACGCCGACCTGCGAAGCGAGCTGGAGCTCGATCCACTCGAGGAGCGCCTGGCGCTCGCCCATCCCGGTTGTCGCCTCTCGTCGCCCTCGGCTCGGCTCGACAGCTTCTTCGCCGACGAGGTGCGTTACGTCGAGTACAACGCCGAGTCTCCCGCCGGGATGGCCTACGGTGACGCCCTCGCCGAGGTGATGGACAGCCTGCCGGTCATGAAGCGCTTCCGCCGCCGTTGGCAGGTGCGCACCCTGCCCACGCGTCAGTCACAACTCGACTGCATGCTGCAGGCCTACCGTGAGTGGGGCGGGGCCGCCAGCCCCTCGATCGCCATCGTCGACTGGAAGGGGGTGCCGACGGTGGCCGAGTTCGAGATGTTCCGGGAGTACTTCGTCTCAAAGGGTGTCCCGTGCCTGATCGCCGACCCCGACTCGCTCAGCTACGACGGCACGTCCCTGCGCGCTGAGGACGGCAGCGAGATCACCCTCGTCTACCGGCGCGTGCTTACGAGCGAGCTTCTCGCCCACGGGGGCGGGTCGGACGCCATCTGCCGGGCTTACCTCGACGGCAACGTCGTGGTCGTCAACACGTTTCGAGCCAAGCTCCTCCACAAGAAGATGAGCCTGGCACTGCTGTCCGACGACCGCTACGCCTCGTTGTTCAGTCGCCAGCAACGTCAGGCGATCGCCCGCCACATCCCCTGGACCCGACGGCTGCGGGAGGGCCGCTCGACACGCCAAGGGGAGGACATCGCCGACCTTCCTGCCTATGTCGGAGAGCATCGCGAGACGCTCGTGCTGAAGCCGAACGACGAGTACGGGGGCAAGGGCGTCGTGCTCGGCTGGACGGTCGACGACCACGAGTGGGAGCAGGTGGTGCGCATGGCGCTTCACGAGACCTACGTCGTGCAGGAGGCCGTGCCGGTTCCGCGTGAGCTCTGGCCACTCGCCCTCGGCGGCGCCGTCGAGATGGTGGACATGGCCGTCGACATGGACCCGTATCTCTTCGGGGGTCAGGTGGGCGGCGTCCTCATCCGCCTGGCTTCGTCCGCTCTGTTGAACGTGACAGCGGGAACCGGCAGCGTCGTCCCGACATTCGTCGTCGAAGGGGAAACGGGGGAGAGCGTGTCATGACACTCGACTTGGGTCGCGATCTCACGATCGGCATCGAGCAGGAGTTCCAGATCATCGATGGGAAAGGAGAGCTCACCCACCACATCGACACGCTGCTGCAATCGACGCGAGAGCAGTTCGGCGAGGACGTGAAGGCCGAGATGCTGCAGTCTGTCGTCGAGATCGGCACACAGATCTGCGCCAACATCGGAGAAGCGCGTTCTGAGCTGATCCGCCTGCGAGGCGGGCTCGTGGAGATCCTGGCTCGAGACGGGCTCCGGCTCGCCTCCGCCGGCACACACCCTTTCTCCCACTGGGCGGACCAACGGGTCACCGAGGCGGACCGCTACAAGATGCTCGAGGACGAGATGCAGGACCTCGTACGGGAGCTGCTCATCTTCGGCACCCACGTCCACGTCGGCATACCCGACCCGGAGCTGCGCATCGACGTCATGAACGAGGCCCGTTACTTCCTGCCTCACATGCTGGCGCTCTCGACCTCGTCGCCGTTCTGGCTCGGCCGCAAGACGGGCCTCAAGTCCTACCGCAGCGTCGTCTGGTCGAGGTTCCCTCGCAGCGGCATCCCACCTGAGCTCAACTCCTACGGTGAGCTGAACGGCCTCATCGAGCTCCTTGTCAAGACGAACTGCATCGACGACGGGAAGAAGGTCTGGTGGGACCTGCGCCCGCACCACATCTACCCCACGCTCGAGTTCCGTGTCTGCGATGCCGTCACCAAGATCGACGAGGCGCTCTGTCTGGCCGCCATCACGCAGGCGATCTGCGCGAAGTTGCTGAAGCTGCGACGGGACAACTTAGGTTTCCGGCGGTATTCACCTCACCTCATCGCCGAGAACAAATGGCGGGCGATGCGACACGGCGTGAGCGGCCAGCTGATCGACTTCGGCCGTCAGGCGGAGGTGCCCATGGTGGAGCTCGTCGACGAGCTCCTCGAGTTCCTGGACGACGTCGTCGACGAGCTGGGATGCCGGGAGGAGGTCGCCTACGCCGCCACGATCGCTCGCGAGGGCACGAGCGCAGACCGCCAGCTCGCCGTCTTCGAGGCGACGAGCTCCTACCACGCCGTCGTGGACTCCATCGCTGCGGAGACTGTCGAGGGCCTCGGGTTGAGCTGAGGCGCCGCTCAGCAGTGCCGTGGCAGGTGGAGGGCGAGCTGGCGCTGCCACCATGGCCAGTCGTGGGCGGCGTCGTGGCCCCAGACGTCGAGCTCGTGGGGGATCGCCTTGGCCGCCAGCAGAGATGCCAGGTGCAGCGTGCTCGGCAGGGCGCCACTGGCGCTCTCGTCCTCCCACGGGCCCTGGCCGACGACGAGGGTGAGGTGCACCCGGCTGCGCAGCCAGTCGAGGTGGTCGCCCTCCAGATTGGCGACGTAGTCGATCGGGTTGTTGAAGTAGAACGAGTCCCCCCGCTCTCCCCAGCCCAGCTTCGACATGTCGTAGGCACCGGACATGCAGATTGCCCGTGGAAACAGCTCGGCGCGACGGAGGGCGAAGTTGGCGGCGTGAAAGGCACCGAAACTGCAGCCCGTCACGAGGATGTCCTGCAGCCCGCCACAGTCGGCGTAAATGAAGGGGACGACGTCATTGACGACGAAGTCCTCGAAGCGCCCGTGCTCCTGCGCCCGCAGCTCGAGCGGCAGATCCGCCCGCCGCCAGCTGCCGGCCTCGAAGCTGTCGATGCAGTAGATCTTCACGCGGCCCTCGTCGATCAGCCCGGCGACGGCTCCGAGGAGGCCGTTGTCCTCGAAGTCCTCCGCACGGCCGCTGTCGGAGGCGAAGGCGAGGACTGGACGCCCCCAGTGGCCGTAGGCGATGAGGCGTGCGTCGCCGATGGGGACGGAGTGGAGGACGACCGCCTGGCGCCTCATGACCAAGCCTGCGCCAAGAGGCCGACGAGGTGGGGCGTCCAGGCGTCCCGCCAGGCGATCCAGTTGTGGGCGTCCCGCACGACGTGCAAGTCCGCAGGGTAGCCCTGGGCGGCGAGGGCTGCGGCGCACTGGCGGTTGTTCTCGAGATTCCGCTCCACCGCCCCACACGTCAATCTCACGGGGATGGGGTCGGCCCAGGACTCGGTGGCGATGAGGCCGCTCACGAAGCGCTCGATCCGCTCGATGTGCGCCGAGCCGGGCTGGCTTCCCTGCTGGAAGAAGCTGCTCGACTGCAGGAACAGGGCCCCGAAGAGGCCGGGGCAATGCCGATGGGCATGCAGGAGGGCAAGGCCACCGAGGCTGGCCCCGAGCCCGGCTCGCCACCGACCCGCCTCCACGACGGCGCCGACGCCTGCGACCGCCGGGATGAGCTCGCGGGCGAGGTACTCGGCGAACTCGGGGCTGGCGGTGTAGTGCTCGTCACGGCGAGTGGGATGGCAGAGGGCCGCCCGCATGGGCGGGAGGGCGCCCGTCGCCACCTCGACGTCGAGCATCTTCAACAAACCCGAGAAGCGGTCGAACTCGGCACCGTCGAGTGCGACGAGGAGGGGGAGCGGCGTCTCGGGGTCGGTGCCGGCCGCCGACCAGACGATCGTGGGCTGAACGTCGCCAAGGATGGCGGAGGCCACGTCGAACTCCTCCACCCGACCAGCTGGCGCCTCCACCGTCAGCCAGTCGGGCGGCTCGTACTCGGGGAACTCGATGACTGAGCGCTCGCCGAAGGCGCCCGGTGCCCGGAGCGGGTTGGCGGGGTCGAGGATCGTCTCATGCCCGCCGCCACGCCGGGCGAGGTCGAATCGGTACTCGAGGCGATCGACGCGGGGTCGTGACAGGGCGGCTTCCCAGAGCCCGTCCCCGATCGGTTGCAGAGCCGGGCCTGAGCGTGGTTCGGCCACCTCCTGCAGCACGGTGAGGGCGTCGGCCTCGTCGGCCCCGTCGAGGTAGCGGAAGGTGACACGGTCCGTCTCGACAACCGGCCCGACGCCCGCCGTCGGAGCGTCGTGCTCCGAGCATGGGGCGTCGTCGCTCGGAGCTGAGGGGCTGTGGCCGATGCTCAGGCGGGACCCACGGTGGTGAGGAGCACGGCGTCCACGCCCGATCCGATCGGGACGCTGAGCACCGTCTTGCCGCTCGTGACGTTGATCTCCGCAATGGCGCCGACCGTTGTGGAGCTGCCCGAGTCGGCGACGAAGACCACCGGTTCCGGTCCCGTCGTGCTGACGGCAAGGCCGAGAGGCGCTGTGCCGCTGGGACAGATCGTCGTCACGGTCATGTCGTGCAGCGCCACGGACGACAACGTACCCGACTGCGAGACCACATAGGCGAGGTCATTGACACCGAGCGCCTCGGCCATGGGCGACGGGACGCCGGCCGGTTGCCGCACCGTCAGGCTGTCGACCTCGAGCTTGCTGACGAGGCTGCCGCCGCGGCTCGCCACGAGCACGAAGTGGCCGCTCGGGGAGACCAGGAGGGAATCGGGACCCGCCGCCACCGTCACCGGCGTGTCGGGCTCCCCGCTGGACAGGTCGATCGGGGTCACGTCGTCGGAGGAGTAATTGGCGACGAAGGCGAGGTCCGAGGGCGTGATCGCAACCGCATCGGGATGCGATCCGACGGACACCGTCGTCACCGTTCGATTCGAGAGGTCCACGAGACTCGCCGTGCCCGAGAGGTCGTTGGCCACGACCGCCTCCGTGCCGGCGGCATCGATGGCGATGGCGTCCGGCTCGTCTCCGACGGGGATGGCCATGCCGACGACGCCCGTGGCAACCGTGATCGGCAGGATCTCGCCTTTCGACGTCCGCGGCACCCACAGCGTCACCCACAGCGTCGTGCCGTCGGGCGTGAGGGCCGCCGCCTGCGGCTCACCCGCCAGGTGTATGGCCGGACGAGCGGCGACGACGCCGAGATCGACGAGCGAGAGCGCATTGCCGGAGTAATCGGCCACGACGAGCGAGCCCTCGTCTGGGCTGACGGCGACGGCGATTGCACCGGCCCCCACCGGCACGGCCTGCCCGACCGGTCCGACCGCGGGCGGGGCAAGCGTCACGGGGACCACCGTGCCGGCACGGAGGTCGGTCACGTAGGCGGTCTTTCCGTCCGGCGAGACGGCCACGCTGCTCGGGTCTCGCCCGATCCACACGGCCCGCCCGACGTGCTCGCTACTGATGGTGATCGGAACGATCTGCCCCGAGCCGTAGTCGACGACGAGAGCCGTCGTGCCGTCGGGCGTCACGGTGACACCATCGGGGGCGCTGCCGACGTTCAACGCCGGAGCAGCACTGTGGGTCGTGAGCTTCACCGGCGTCAGGCTGGAGGAGCCGAAGTTCGCCACGTAGGCCAGCTCGCCGTTGGGGGTGACGGCGACGGCGTCGGGCTTCGAGCCGACGTGCACCTCGAAGAGGGCGTGGCCGTTGCTGAGCGAGATGGCCGCCAGCTTGTTGCTGATGAGGTCCGTCACATAGGCCACCGTCCCGCTTGGCGACAATGCGATGGCGGAGGGGCCGTCTCCCCCCCGGATGGGCTTGCGGGTCTTGCCGGTGGCGAGCGTGATCGGCACCACCGACCCCGATCCGTAGCACGCCACGTACGCGGTGGCGTGATTCGGGGAGATGGCAATGCCGTCGGGGTTCTTGCCGACAGCGATGGGCTTGCCAGCCCTCATGCTCTTCAGACTGATCGGGGTCACCGTGTCGGCGGAGTAGTTGGCGACATAAGCGGTGTCGGTTGCGGCGTCGAGGGCCACGGCGTAGGGAGCGCGCGTCGGCGTCGTTCCGGCGAGGGCGTCGCCGTCGAGGGAGATGGGCGTGACGGTCGATGCGGCCGGGTCGAGGGCCCACGCGAAGCCACTCACCCCAAGTGTCTGGGGCGGGTACACGGTGACCTGTGATTGGGCCCCTGCTGGGCTGGCCGTGGCGTGGCTCGACTCGGCGGCTCGAGCGGCCGGTGAGCCGGCGAGGGCCGAGAGTGTGAGGGCCAGGGAGGCGGCTGCCACCGTCGTGCACCGGCGCCGGGCGAGGGCTCGCCGGCCTGGTGTCGTCACAGTGGGCACAACCGTGTCCTCTCGCGCCCGTGCGGCGACCCGGCGTCGGTCTCCGGCGGGTTCAGCCGCAATGGTTGGGCACCGGACATGACGTCGTCGTCACGGGTTGGGTGGTCGTCGTGGTGGTCGTCGTGGTCGGCCTCGGACGCGTCGTGGTCGTCACCGGCCGAGTTGTCGTGGTCACGGGTCTCGTCGTGGTGGTCGTCGTCGCTTTCGCCGGTTTGGTGCCGGCGTGGTGCTTCTTAGACTTTACGGGACGGGTCGTCGTCGTGACCGCCGGCCGAGTCGTCGCAACCGTTCTTGCCGCCGTCGTGGTCGAGGCTCGAGTGGTCGAAGTGGCCGGCGCGCCAACCGTAGTGGTCGTGACGGCACTACCGACCCGGTTGCCGGCGGCGGCCACGGCGACGAAGGCGAGGACACCCACGCACAGGATGAGGATGGGCACGCCGATCCGGATTCGGCGCTTCCTGGCGTGACGTCGGGCTCCGAGGCGACTGGAGAGGTTCGAGAGCTCGAGCTCGAGCGGAGCCGGCCCCTGATCGTGGTGTGGGAGGGCTCCGTTGCTTGCCGGCGGGCGGACGGCTTGGCTCCGGTTGCCCGCCCAGTGGACCGTGTCACCTGAGCTCGGTGCCTTCGCCCACTCGAAGGTGTCGGTGGCGCGGGCGGAACCGCCCCGGCCGGTACTCCCGGAGCTCCAAGCCTCAGCAGAGCGGCGGGCGGCTTCGCCGATCGTGCTCGCCGACGTGCTTTCAGCCTGCGTGCTCGCCGCCGTGTGTTGGGCACGCGTGCCCGGCGCCGTGCTCTCGGCGCTCGTGCTCGCCCACGTCACGAAGTCGGCGGGGAGCGGGTCGCCGGCCAGGTAGGCGGCCAGCCGGTCAGCCGCCAGGCCGGTCGATACGGGCACGTCCGCACTGTCGGCGGGCAGCGGGTCGCCGGCGAGATAGGCGAGCCAGTCGCGTGCGGAGCCGCCGGGCACGGGTGCATCCGTGATGTCGGCAGGGGGCGAGGTGCCCGCCAAGTGGGCGCCGTGCGGCGGGACGTCTACGGAGTCGTCGGGGCGCCGGGCGCCTGCCAGGTGGGCACCGCGCGGTGGATCCGCCCACGTCACGACGTCGTCGGCGAAGGGAGGGGTCGACCACGCCCGAAACTCGGCGGCGAACGGCGGGGGAGCAGGGATGGCGGGGACGGCCGCGTCGATTGCCGCCGCGCTCTCGAATCCAGACGGGTTGTAGGGCGGCCCGAAGAGGCTGTCCGCCCAGGCCTCGATAGGGTCGCTGTCGCTCCCGTTGCCGGCGCTGTCGCTCCCGTTGCCGGCGCCGTTGCCGTTGCCGCCGTCGATGCCGTTGCCGCCGTCGATGCTTGCGCCGTCCGCCGCGTCGGCCTGCTGTGACGGGGTCTCCTGTACGGGAGCTGCTGCGGGCCCGAACAGGCTGTCTGCCCACGCCTCGATTCCGTCGTCCGGCGTCAGGGCTCTCGCCGGCGCATCGAGGACACGACCGGCCGGCACGCTCCCATCAGCGGCCCCGGCGCCGGCGTCGGCTGGCGCCTTCCTGGCGGCGGACGTGCGAGTCTTTCTTGCCGCTCCGCCCGCCGCGCCCGGGCTCTTGGGCGCAGCGCCGCCGCTCTTGGCGGCGGTGGCGTTCCGTTGAGTGCTGGCGCTCTCTGACGGCACGCGGCCGTTCCGTTGCCCGCGTCCTCCGGCGGCGCTCGCCGGCGTGTCGCCCTGCCCAGGTCCGTCGGCCGCGGCGCTGCCGCGCCGGGCGTTGCTGCCGGTGGTGTTGCGAGGGGTTCGGGCGCCGCTCTTTGCTGGCCCGCCGGCGGCCGACGTCGTGCTGCGGCGCTTCCGGGGCGGCCCTACCGGTGCCTCAGAGCTGGCATCGGTGGCCGCAAGAACTGGATTGTCGATCGTTTCGTCCTGCGGGGACGTCGCCTCAGCTGTCGGCGGATCACCGCCCACGGCGGGCGTGCTCTCGGGTGGTGCAGGCAGGTCGCGCGGTGGGCCGGTCGGCGTGTCGTCCACCACGACTCCTCCTCCCACTCCGCCCCGCAGGGCCTGCTCACGCACTACGCCGCAGCGTGTGCTTGGTCGAGGCGACCCTTCGGCGCTACTCAGGCGAGATCGTCTCGTCCTGCGCGGACTCCATCCGGATCACCGTCACCGGCCTCGCCCGTCGTGCCGTCACTGTCGCCGGCAAGTCCTTGCTCGCCCGCGTCGGCGACGGCGCCACTTGCTTCGCCGGCGTCGTCTATATCGGCATCCGCGGCGTCTGTCTTGAGCGGCTCCGGATTGGCCCACGGGTCAGGCGGTCGCTCGCCGTCGGCGACCGGTTGGCGCCTGCGGTGGCGGTCCCGAAACAACAGCCAGGTCAGGAAGAAGATCCCGACCACGATGAAGGCGCCGGAACCGACTTGGACGGCGATCGAGCCGGCCGAGTTGTGCTGCAGGAGAACGGACTCGTCGAAGAGTCGCGACATGCCGTACAACGTCACCGTCGCCGTCACCACGACGCCGAAGGGGCCGCCTCGCCGCGCAACGTACTTCTCCACCTGCAGGGCCAGGATGTAGACGACGAGGCACTCGAGGCCCTGGAAGATCGGCACCGGGACCCGCTTGCCCACCTGGCCGGCGTACTCCATGCCGTACCAGGCTTTCGTGGGATAGCCGCCGCCCGAGACCATGAGCTGGGGTCCGAGCAGACGACCGATCACCCAGGCAAGCGCCAAGACCGGGGCGACGAGGTCGAGAGCGACAGCGAGGCGGAGCGACCGGCACCAGCGGTGGGCGAGGTAGAGCCCGGTCGGGACGCCTCCGAGGAGCCCTCCGTAGCTCGAGAGCCCACCGTGCCAGACGGCGAGGATGTCGCCCGGGTTCTTCGAGTAGAAGCTCCAGTTGGCCACGACGTGGACAGCCCTCGCCCCCACGACGGAGGCGATGATGATCCATACGAACGCCTGGCCGAGCCAGGCGTCGTCGTACCCGTGTGCCCGCAGCCTGCGCGCGAAGTACCGGTAGGACACCCAGAACGTGATCGCCAGCCCGATCCCGTACGTGTGGATCTGCAGCGGGCCGAGGTGGAAGACGACAGGAATCGGCTTCACGGGGCGATCACGGTCTTGATTATCTCCCATCCGAGGCCACGGGCGGGCTCGCCGGCTCGGGCACTACGGTGGCGAGCCGTGTCGGCTACCACGAGGTTCTCCGGGCGCGTGGCGTTCGTGACAGGGGCGGGGTCAGGGATCGGACGTGCGACCGCAGAGCGGTTGGCTGCCGAAGGGGCGGCGGTCGGATGCGTGGACCGGGACGCATCCGCCCTCTCGGACACGGTGCGGGCACTGGCGTCCGAAGCTCTGGCGCCCGTCGTCGCCCTCGAGTGCGACGTCTCCGACCCGGCTGCGGTCGAGGCGGCGTTCTCGGCCCTCGAGTCAGCCGCCGGCATGCCCGATGTCGTGTGCAACGTGGCAGGGATCGGAGGTTTCTCGCACTCGCACGAGACGACCGATGCCGAGTGGGAGCGGGTGATCGGCGTGAACCTGACGGGGACGTTCCTCGTCTGCCGGGCGGCCCTCAAGCGGTGGGCTGCCCTCGTCGCCGAGGATCCCAAGCGGTTCCGGCGGCGCCGCGGCACGCCGGCGTCCGAGGCGTTGCCGCGACCGGCCATCGTCAACGTGGCGTCCTCGGCCGGCATCATGGGACAGCCCTACAGCGCCGCCTACTGCGCCTCCAAAGGCGGCGTCGTGCAGCTGACGAAGGCGCTCGCTGTCGAGTACCTGGAGGTCGGCTTCCGCGTGAACGCCGTCGCCCCGGGCGGCGTGGACACGCCGCTGCTGTCGAGTTTCGCCCTGCCAGAGGACGCCTCCGCCCCGTTGCTGGCGCGGCTCTTGTCCCCCTTCGGGTTCGCTCCGCCTTCGGACATCGCCGCCCTCATCGCCTTCATCGCCTCCGAAGAGGCAGGACCCATGACCGGCTCGATCGTCCCGATCGACGGAGGCCTGACGGCCTGAGAGGGGCGCTCAGGCGAGGCGTTCGATGATCATCGCCATACCCTGACCGCCGCCGACGCACATCGTCTCGAGGCCGACGGACTTGTCCTGGTTCTCGAGGCCGTTGATGAGCGTCGTCATGATGCGGGCGCCCGTCATGCCGAACGGGTGCCCGACGGCGATCGCCCCGCCGTGGACGTTGAGCTTGTCCCACTCGATGCCGAGGTGCTTGGCCGAGGGGATGACCTGGGCGGCGAAGGCCTCGTTGATCTCGACGAGGTCGACGTCGTCGATCGTCATGCCGGCGCGCTTCAGCGCCTGCCGGCTGGCCTCGATGGGGCCGAGGCCCATGATCTCCGGGTCGAGGGCGCTGACACCGCTCGAGACGACGCGCGCCAGTGGCCGGATACCAAGCTCGGCGGCCCGGGTGTCGCTCATGACGACGACGGCAGCCGCCCCGTCGTTGAGCGGGCAGGCGTTGCCGGCCGTCACGCGCCCGTCAGGACGGAAGACGGGCTGCAGCTTCGCCAAGCCCTCCTCCGTCGTGCCGGCGCGAGGACCGTCGTCCTTCGAGACGACGGTCCCGTCGGCCAGCGTGTAGGGCGTGATCTCCCGCTCGAAAAAGCCGTTCTCCTGGCTCTCCACGGCCCGGTTCTGCGAGAGGGCGGCGAAGGCGTCCATCTCCTCACGGCTGACGTTCTCGTACTCGGCGACGTTCTCGGCCGTCTGGCCCATGGCGATGTAGATGTCGGGGAGGCCGGTCGGAGGCTCCCAGGTCGGGGCGCCTCCTTCGGCGCGCTTGGCGGTGCGGGCCTCGGCGTCGGCGAAGGCGGCGTTGTGGGTGCCCGGGACGCCGTCTGAGCTGCCCGCGAAGAAGCGGCTGGTCGTCTCCACGCCGGCGGCGATGAAGCAGTCACCCTCGCCGGCACGGATGGCGTGGGCGGCCATGCGAATCGTCTGCAGGGAGGACGAGCAGTACCGGTTGACGGTGACGCCAGGAAGCCGCTCCAGGCCGGCAAGCACGGCCACGACGCGGGCGATGTTGAAGCCGGCCTCGCCGGCGGGCTGGCCGCAGCCGAGGATGAGATCCTCGATCTCCTCAGGCGGTAGCGACGGCACCTTGTCCACGAGCGTCTTCACGATGAAGGCGGCGAGGTCGTCGGGACGCACGTCCTTCAGGGAACCTTTGAAGGCGCGACCGATGGGGCTACGGGCGGTGGCAACGATGACAGCTTCGGGCATGCCGGCGAGCATAGGCACATCCTCTCGCCCAGCAAAACTAGAACGCGTTACACTTTCGCCCCGGCGCCGCCACCGGTCGAGGTGTGCCGCCACGGGAGGGCTCCATGCAGATCGGCTTGGACGAGGACCAGCAGTCGCTCCGCAAGCAACTGCGCGAGTACTACGCCCGCATCCTGACGCCCGACGTCGTCAGGGAGCTCGAGGTCCCCGGCATCACGCCCACGCACAAGCGAATCGCTCGCCAGATGGGGGCGGATGGGTGGCTCGGCATCGGGTGGCCGAAGGAGTACGGCGGCCAGGGGCGTTCCCCGATGGAGCAGTTCATCTTCTTCGACGAGTCGATGCGGGCAGGCGCCCCCGTCCCCATGCTGACCATCAACACCGTCGGCCCGACGATCATGCGCTTTGGGAGCGACGACCTGCGGGAGCGCTTCCTGCCTCCGATCCTGCGGGGCGAGATCCACTTCTGCATCGGCTACACCGAGCCCGCTTCGGGCACGGACCTGGCGTCACTCACGACGCGGGCGGTGCGCGACGGCGACGAGTACGTCATCAACGGTGCCAAGATCTTCACGAGCCTGTCCTCCGACGCCGACTACGTCTGGCTGGCGGCCCGCACGAACCCTGATGCCGGCAAACACCGGGGCATCTCGATCTTCATCGTGCCGACGTCGACGGAGGGCTTCTCCTTCACGCCGATGCGCCTCTTGCACGGCCACGACATCAACCAGACCTTCTACGAGAACGTGCGCGTGCCGGCCGAGAACCTCGTCGGCGGCGAGAACGAGGGCTGGACGCTCATCACCAACCAGCTGAACCACGAGCGCGTGACGCTCTGCTCGGTCGGCCCGATCGAGAAGGCCTTCGAGGATGTCGTCGCCTGGGCGGCCGGCACCCTCCATCCCGACGGCGGCCGCGTCCTCGACGACCCCTGGGTGCAGCACGAGCTCGCCGTCATCCGGGCCAAGCTCGAGTTCCTTCGCCTCGCCAACTGGAAGGTGGCGAGCTCGCCGGCCCTCGACGTGGCGGACGCCTCGACGGTGAAGGTGTTCGGCACGGAGTTCTACCTCGACGCCCTCCGCCGCCTCATGGAGGTCGTGGGGCCGCAGGCCTACCTGTCCGGCGATGCGCCGGCCTCGGTGTTGCACGGCCGGTTGGAGAAGCTGACGAGGGGTTTCTTGATCCTGACCTTCGGTGGGGGCGCAAACGAGATCCAGCGCGAGCTGATCGCCATGTTCGGTCTCGGGATGCCCCACTCCAACCGCTGATCGTGTCCCTTTAGAGCCGCAGAGGAGCTGTCCGTGGATTTCGAGCTCGACGACGACCAGAAGGCTCTTTCGCAGCTGGCCGCCCGCATCCTGGCGGACAGGGCGACGCCTGCGGCCGTGTCGGCCGTCGAGGAGGCGGCGGCCGCCGACGGGGACGGCGTCGACCACGCCCTCTGGGCTGATCTCGCCGCAGCCGGCTTGCTGGCCGCCCCGCTCGCCGAGGAGAACGGCGGCGCCGGCATGGGGCTCATCGGCGCCTGCGCCGTGCTGGAAGAGGTCGGTCGCCGCGTGGCGCCCGTTCCCTACCTCGAGTGCGTGTTGAGCGCCCTCGCCATCGAACGGTTCGGATCCGGCCCGCTGCGTGAGCGACTCGCGGCCATGGCGGCAGGCGCCTTCGTGGTGGCGCCGGCGCTCGTGGAGGCGCAGGGCGCCCCACGGCGCCCGGCGACACGAGCGGTGACCGACGGGGACGGCTGGCGGCTCGACGGCGAGAAGATCTGCGTGCCGTGCGGGCTGGCGGCGGACGCCTTCCTCGTGACGGCTGCGTTCCCGGACGGGTCCTCCGGTGTGGTGTTCGTGGAGGCCGGCGCCGCCGGGCTCGAGCGGCAGCGCCAAAACACCACCTCCGGCCGACCCGAGGCCCTCCTGCGGCTCTCGTCGCTCGAGGTGGCGCCCGATGCCGTGCTGGGCCAGGAGACCTCCGAGCACGGGGAGGTGCTCGATTGGCTCGTCGACCGCGTGACGGCGGCCCTGACGGTGACGGCCGCCGGCTGCCTCGACGAAGCGCTGCGGATCACGGCGAGCTACGTGAAGGAGCGCAAACAGTTCGACCGTGTCATCGCCACGTTCCAGGCGGTGGGGCAACGGGCGGCCGATGCCTTCACCGACACCCTCGGCGTGAGGCTGACGGCGTGGCAGGCCGCCTGGCGGCTCTCAGCGGGCCTGCCGGCGACCGACGAGGTCACGATCGCAAAGTTCTGGGCGAGCGAGGCCGGGCAGCGGGTCGTGCACACCTGCCAACATCTCCATGGCGGTATCGGGATGGATCGCGACTACCCGGTCCACCGCTACTTCCTCCTCGCCAAGCAGATCGACCTGGCGCTGGGCGGGGCGGCGCCGCAGCTCGCCGACCTCGGGAAGCGCATCGCCGCCTCGGCCTGAGGCCGGCGCCGGGCCGCCCAGCAGGCCTCAGCCGGCGAGCTCCGCCAGCAGCCGCATCTGCTCGATGCCGCCGCCCACGAGCAACGTCGTGACGAGGGACTCGTTCCAGGCCTCGAGGTCGTCCCTGATCTTCTCCCGCGGGCCGATGAGGGCGGTCGCCTCTACGAGGGCCGTGGGCACGGCGGCGGCCGCCTCGTCTTTGCGCCCGTCCAGGTAGAGGTCCTGGATGCGCCGCGCCGCCTCCTCGAATCCCATGCGTGCGAACACCTGGAAGTGGAAGTTGACCTCGCGGGCGCCCATGCCGCCGATGTAGAGGGCGAGGAACGGCCGTAAGGCGTCAGCCGCCTGCTCGATGTCGTCGGACACCATGACGGTGGCCGTCGAGATGACCTCGAACTCGTCCGGCGTCCGGCGTGCCCCCGGTCGCGAGAACCCCTCCGCCAGCGCCTTGCGGTACTCCTCGTCGTGGGCGGGCGCGTAGAAGATCGGCAGCCAGCCGTCGGCGATCTCGGCCGTGAGCGCCACGTTCTTCGAACCCTCGGCGCCGAGGATGATCGGGAGGTCGGCTCGCAGCGGGTGGACGATCGGTTTCAGCGCCTTGCCGAGGCCGGTGCTGTCGGCGCCGACGTAGGGGAGCGGGTAGTGGGGGCCGTCACTCGTGACGGGGGCCTCCCGCGACAGGACCTTGCGCACGATCGAGACGTACTCGCGGGTGCGGGCGAGCGGGTAGCGGAACGACTCGCCGTACCAGCCCTCAACGACTTGCGGCCCGGACACTCCAAGGCCGAGGACGAAACGCCCACCGCTCAGATGGTCCATCGTCAAGGCCGCCATGCCCATCGCCGTCGGTGTGCGGGCCGAGAGCTGGCAGAGGGCCGTCCCGAGCCTCAAGCTGGAGGTGCGTGCCCCCAGCCAGGCGAGCGGCGTGAGGGCGTCAGATCCGTAGGCCTCCGCTGTCCAGATCGAATCGAAGCCGAGCCGCTCCGCCTCGGCAACCTTGGCGGCGGCGTCCGGGGGCGGCCCGGAACCCCAGTAACCGAGTTGCAGGCCGAGCTTCATCCGACCGACACCGGCAGGTGCTTGATGCCGTTGATGAAGTTCGAACAGAGGCGCTCCACGTCGCCGGCGAGCTCGAGCTCGGGCATCTCGCCCAGGATCTCGGTGAACATGATGCGGATCTCGAGGCGGGCGAGGTTGGCGCCGAGGCAGAAATGCGATCCGCCGCCACCGAAGGCGACGTGATCGTTCGGCGACCGTGCGATGTCGAAACGGTCCGGATCCTCGAACACCTCCTCGTCCCGGTTTGCGGAGATGTGCCAGAACACGACCTTGTCGCCCTCCTTGATCTGCTGGCCGCCGATCTCGGTGTCACGCGTCGCCGTGCGGCGAAAGTGCATGACGGGCGAGGCGTAACGGAGCATCTCTTCGATGGCCGAGTCGAGAAGGGCGGGCTGGTCGATGAGCTTGCGGCGCTCGTGCGGGTTCTCGATGAGGGCGAGCATCCCGTGGGAGAGCAGGTTGCGCGTCGTCTCGTTGCCCGCCACGGCGAGCAGCATGAAGAACATGTCGATCTCGAGCTGCGAGAGCTGGTCGCCGTCGATCTCGGCGTGCGCCAGGATGCTCACGAGGTCCCCGTGCGGGTTCGCCTTGCGCTCGAGGGTCAAGGCGTCGGCGTACATGAACAGCTCCATGGCCGCCGCCGTGGCCAGCTCGGGCGCCTCGAGGAACTCGGGGTCGTTGGAGCCGACCATGCGGTTGCTCCAGTCGAAGACCTTGTAACGGTCCTCCTGCGGGACGCCCATCAACTCGGCGATGACCTGCAGAGGCAGCTCGGCGGCAACGTCGGTGACGAAGTCGAACGTCCCCTTTTCACGAGCGTCGCTGACGAGCTGACGGGTGCGGGCGATGACACGCTCCTCGAGCGCGTGCACCATGCGGGGCGTGAAGCCCTTGTTGACGAGTCGCCGGTAGCGGGTGTGCATCGGCGGGTCCATGTTGAGCATCATCATGCGCTGCTGGCCGAGCGTCTCGTCGTCCCAGTCCATCATGAGCGCCCCGCCCTTGTAGGAGGAGAACGTGTGGGAGTCACGGTTGACGGCAACGAGGTCATCGTGGCGCATCACCGACCAGAAACCCACCCCCTCTGCCTCCTCGTGCCAGAACACCGGGCTCGTCCGGCGCAGCTCGGCAAAAAGGTCGTGGGGAACCGACGGCACGAAGAGCTGGGGGTTGCACAGGTCGATTTGCGCCAGATCCATGGGTTTCCCTCCCTGTGGCTCACCGGGTGCCGGCCGCCGCCGCAGCTGCGGCCCTGCCCTCAGATGAGAACACGTTCCAGTTCGGAGTGTAGGCGAGGGCAGGGGACCGTTCCATCGGGCCAGTCCGGCCGCGGGCCGGCCCGGAGGCGGCTCGATCAGCAGGCGGACGCGGAAAGGCCCCGGGTAGCCGGTGGGCTTGCGCCTCCGTACTTCCCGGGGCCTGCTCCAGATGACCGGACTTCCTGCGGTGCAGCGGGTGCCTTGCGGCTGCCCGGCCGTCCCGCCCGGTGCTCCGGCCCCGAAAGGCCAGCTCCCCGGTCTGGTTGCCCTGTCACCCTTTCCTCGGCGGATAGCCGTGGCTCCTCCCTCGGGCCTCCCTTGCGGGCGACCTTCAAGCAGAAGCCGGTTCTTTCGGTCGCACCTCCCTTGCGGGTGACGCTTCCTCCAGTCCCCGTTCCATCGGAGTCACCCCCCTTGCGAGAGACAACCCCTCCGGACCGTGCTCCTCCGCTCCGGCCTCCCTTACGGGCCACCTTCACGTTGGAGCGGCCCTTCCGTTCGAACTTCCCTTGCGGGACGCTCTCCCTTCGGCGCCAGCCCCGGCGCTTAGGTGTTCCTTGCGGTTCACCCTCGTTCCGGCGCTTCGGCGTTTCCGTCCTTGGCGAGGCACACTCTGGTGCAGAACCGTGTCGGCGTCAACCGGACTTTGCCTAATTCGGAGGTTATCGACAGCAATCGCGTACTTGTGAACAGGAAACGTTCACTTTCCCCCTCTCATCCCCAGGGTCGTCCACACCCGCGGCCCGCCAGCCTCACTCATCCTCGAGCCCGGAGGCCTCGAAGCGGTCCACGAAAGTGAATTGCTCGACCGGCTTGCGGCGGAGTTTGGTCACCTGGCGGACGGGGTGACCGAGCACGATGAGGGCTGCGACGGCGAAGGCAGCCGGGACGCCGAGGAGCTCCCGAACCGCCTCCTCCTGCCGGCACAAGACGGTGGTCATGACGCCCCCCAGCCCCTCGTTGCGAGCGGCGAGCAGGACGTCGTGGCCGAAGGGGTAGACGGAGGCGCCGCCGACGATGCTCTGGCGCCCGAGGCCGTTGTCGGTCACGGCGAGGGAGCCGAGATGGGCGAGGAGCACGAGCATGACCGGCACGGTGGCGAGCTGATCACCGAAGGCGTCCGGCGCCGGCCGCTCGCGGGCGGCGCCGAGGTCGACGGCGGGGCCCTCCCAGCGCCCGTCCTCGCCGGGGGCGAACGGCACGAGGCCCCTCTCCACGTGCGCCCAGTACTCCCGCCAGCTGAGCGAGTAGAGATGGGCGATCTCGTGGCGGAGCGAGAAGCTCTCGATCCGCACGACCCGCCAGGGCTGACGGTTGCCGCCACTCGGCGCGAAGCGCGCCGAGTCGAGGATGCGCCAGAGCGTGGCCTCGTCGACGGGCTCGGCCGTGAACTCACGGCAGGCGGCCGTCGTTCGCATGACCTCGATCAGCTCCATCGGGTGGCTCCTCTCCGTGCCGGGCTGGCTCTTTCGTAGGCGGTGACGGCGGTGGAAGTGTGCCGCCTCAGCGGGCTGCAGCCGTGCCTCCGGCTGGCAGCTCGCCGTGGAGGCGGCATCGCGCCAGCCATGTCGTCGGCGTCACGCGCACGGCGAGGCGACGGCCGCAGTCGGGACAGTGGCGAGGCGGCTCGAAGGGCGTCGTGCAGCGGCCCCCCGTCGGGCAGTCGGCGCAGAGCCGCCCGCATCCCGTGCAGTGCGTCACGGCGCCGAACCCGCCGCCCGCGCGGCTCTCGCCTCGCCGTGCCGCTCCCCGCCTGCCGCAGCGTGGCCAGCGGCCGCCACCGCCCTCACAGGGCCGCCGAGAGCGCCGAGACGGGCATCTTCAGGTCGGCGAGCATCGCCAGGTCGGCCGAGGGCGTCCGCCCCAGCGTCGTCAGGTAGTTGCCGACGATGAGGGCGTTGATGCCGGAGGTCATCCCCATGGCCTGCAGCTCTCGCAGGGTGATCTCCCGCCCGCCGGCGTAGCGCAGGATGACGCCGGGGAGGGCGAGGCGGAAGAGGGCTATCCAGCGGATCGCCTCCAGCGGGCCGACGAGCTTGCGGATGGCGAGCGGCGTGCCCGGCCGCGGGTCGAGGAAGTTCATCGGCACCTCGCAGGGGCCGAGCTCGACCAGCTGGGAGAGCAGCTCGAGTCGTTGCGCGACCGTTTCGCCCATGCCGAGCAGCACGCCGCAGCACAGCTCCATGCCGGCGCGCTGCACGCGGCGGCACGTCTCCCAACGTTCGTCCCAGGTGTGGGTCGTGACGATGGAGGGAAAGAAACTCCTCGACGTCTCGAGGTTGTGGTTGTAGCGGTGAACGCCGCCGGCAGCGAGGCGTTCGGCCTGCGAGTCGTCGAGGATGCCGGCCGACACGGCCACCTGCAAGCCCGTCTCGGACCGGACGAGGGGCACGAGCTCGAGGATGCGACTCATCGTCCGCTCGTCCGGGCCACGGACGGCGAGCACGATGCAGAACTCGCTGGCACCGAAGCGGGCCGTCTCCTTGGCTGCTTCCAGCACCTCGGTCGTGTCGAGGAACGGCGTTGCCTGCACGGGGGTGTCAAAGCGCGAGGACTGCGCACAGAAGTGGCAGTCCTCCGGGCAGCCGCCCGTCTTTGCCGAGAGGATGCCTTCGACCTCGACGCCGTCGCCGCACGAGGCGAGCCGCACCTCGTGGGCGAGGGCCGCCAGGCTCGGCACGGCCTGCTCGGGCAGGGCGGCGAGGCGAGCCAGCTCGGCGGGATCGAGGCACCGGCGCTCGTCGAGGAGGGCGATGGCGGCCGACTGGAGGACGGTTCGGGTCTCGGCAAGCGTCACGAGGTCACGCTAGACGCCGACCGGGCCCTGCAGGCGAGCCGGAGGGCGGCGGGGTCCGCTGCGGGGCACCCGGTGATAGGTTCCCGAGCAGGTCACACCCGGAGGTTTGATGACCACTGAATGGAACGGGCAGGGTCTGCCGCCCGCGGCTCAGGCGAGGATGGAGCGGGAGAGAGCCGGTGGCCCGTCCGCGAGCCTCTTCGGTATCTCCGGGCAGGCGGCACTCGAGGCCTGTGGCTTCTCTGTCGTGGGCGAGGTCATGGGCTGCATCGTCCAGCACATCGGCTTCACGGGCTACGGGGGCTGCGGCTACTACGGCATGGGCGTCGGCATGGGCGGCGCCGGCTGGGCGACCGCCGCCAACCGGGGCGGCCCCGGCGGCCCCGGCTATCGCCCGGGCGTGCGGACGAGCTCGGGCGGGGGTATGGCGGGCTTTGCTCCCTATGTTGACGCCCTCTACCACGGCTACGACACGGCGGTCCTGCGCATGCTGCTCGAGTGCCGTGACTTGCACGGCGACGGCGTCGTCGGCGTCCGGCTCGAGCAGCGCCGGCTCGGCCAGGACAACCGCGAGTTCATCGCCTACGGCACGGCCGTGCGCTCGCACGGCAAGACGAGGCCGGCCAACCTGTTCTCCACGATGCTGCCGGCGCACGACGTCGCCAAGCTGCTGCACGGCGGTTGGGCGCCCGCCTCCATCACGATCGGCATCTCGCTCGCCATCCGCCACGACGACTGGACGACGATCCAGCAGGCGCGCACCTGGGCGGGTAACACGGAGGTTTCCGGCTACACCGATCTCGTCAACCACGTGCGCGCAGACGCCCGCCATCAGTTCGCCCGCCGTACGGCTGCCTTCGGAGCCGACGGGGCGATCATGTCCGACATGAAGCTCGACATCTGGGAGATCGAGCCGGGCGAGGGTCACCGCGACCACGTCGCCCTCTCCTTCGTGGAGGGCACCGCCATCGCCCGTTTCCACGCCGGCGCCATCGCACCCACCTCGAGCCTCAAGATCCTCTCCCTCTCTGATCGACACGTGCTTCCCGGAAGGAAACCATGAGCGACACCGAAATCGAAGCCACGGATCTCGGCATCCCCGAAGATGCCATGAAGCGACTGGCGGAGATGAAGCCGGGCCAACCCGGAGCCCTCTTCACATCCGACCTGACCGTGAACGAGTTCTTGCTCGTGAGGGAGGCGGGTTTCCGGCCGGTGGGCCTCGTGCTCGGCTCGAGCATCTACCACGTCGGGATCCAGATCGGCCGTTGGTCGAAGAACATGGAGCTGGACACGCTCTCGCAGGCCATGTACCACGCCCGCGAGCTCGCCATGACCCGCATGGAGGCGGAGGCGGCGGCCCTCGGCGCTGACGGCATCGTCGGCGTCCGTCTCGACATCGAGTTCAAGGAGTTCGGAAACGACCTCGCCGAATTCATCGCCATCGGCACGGCCGTGAAGGCGGATGAGCCCGGCGAGTGGAAGAACAACCAGGGCCAGCCGTTCACCTCGGATCTCTCCGGTCAGGACTTCTGGACGCTCGTGCAGGCCGGCTACGCGCCGCTTGGCATGGTGATGGGCAGCTGCGTCTACCACATCGCCCACCAGGGGACGCTGCGTGCGATGAGCAACGTCGGCAAGAACGTCGAGATACCGACCTACACCGAGGCGCTCTACGACGCCCGCGAGCTCGCTATGAGCCGCATGCAGGCCGAGGGCGAAGCGCTCAAGGCCGAAGG
>Ga0181526_10000624_pt1 | contig 36827 bp, 27 predicted proteins | sample PEATcosm2014_Bin_35_FD_119750 | JGI IMG/M metagenome (GOLD analysis project Ga0181526, IMG submission 119750) | Peatland microbial communities from MTU Mesocosm Facility, Houghton, MI, USA - PEATcosm2014_Bin06_30_metaG | ecosystem: Environmental > Terrestrial > Soil > Wetlands > Peat | place...
CCTAATTTAGTGGTGGAAAGCGCGGACGATGAAATGTCCGCCGGGCTGCCATCACTATTACGTACCGAGCGGGCATTACGCAGCGGTTCCACAAGGAGAAAGGTTGATCTATGTCGATTGAGAAAAGCGGAAACATCTGGTTCGGGAAGTCTATCTGGGCTGCGGCATTACTCTTGAGCTGGCCACACATAGCGGCGGCGCAACAGATTGCCATCGCTGGGTACGCGGTGCCCACTGTCGATGCCTTCAGTTCCGGGGTCCCCGGCGGAGGGATCGTCACCGGACCCGATGGCGCGCTCTGGTTCACCGAACCCGATGGCGCCAAAATCGGGCGCATAACTGTCGCCGGGCAGATCACCGAATTTCCGCTCCCCCCGAGCGGCGCCAACCCGGCCGGCATCGCGGTCTTGCATGGCTTGCTGTGGTTCGCCGAAGGCACCAACCAGATCGGCAGCATCACCACCGCTGGCGTCATCACCGAGTATCCGGTGCCCACCGCCGATAGCCACCCTACCGGGATCGCGGCCGGGCCGGACGGCGCACTGTGGTTTACCGAGAACTATGGCAACAATATCGGGCGCATCACCAAGGCCGGCGTGGTCACCGAATACCCCCTGCCGGCCGCCGACAGTTTTCCCAACTACATTACGGCAGGGCCGGATGGCGCACTGTGGTTTACCGAAAGCGGGTTTAACAACGTGGGCAAGATCGGGCGCATCACCACGGCCGGTGTGATCACCGAGTACGCCACGCCCACCACGGGCAGCGATCCCATGGAGATCGCGAAGGGCCCGGACGGCGCGCTCTGGTTTACCGAACAATCCGGCAATAACATCGGGCGGATCACCACCGCGGGGGTCGTCACCGAGTACCCGGTGCCTACGGCTATGTGTCAGCCCTTTGGGATTTCGAAGGGGCCGGACGGGGCGCTATGGTTCACCGAATTCGCTCTCAACGTCTACCAGATCGGGCGCATCACGACGGCCGGAGTTGTCACCGAGTATCCCCTGCCCGTCGCCGGCAGGCCCTCGGTGATCGCGGAGGGACCGGACACCGCGCTTTGGTTCGCCGAAGGGAGCAGCGCAGAGGGTGGCAGCGCCATTGGGCAAGCGGTTTTTGTGACCGCCACCCTCACCGTCAGCCCGGCCGGGGGACCCTACCAGGCTCCCCTCACTTTTGACGGAAGCGGATTTGCGGCTGGCGAGACCGTCCAAATCTACTCGAGCGGCGTGGGTTCGGCGTTGCTGGCGAGCGCCACCGCGGATGGCGGCGGATCCTTCACGGCGACCGCCCGCGCGCCCTTATTGCCCTGGGGTCCGCGGCTGTTCTTCGGCGTGGGCCAGTCGAGCGGTAAGCTGGGAGCCGCAAACTTCACCGTCACACCGCGCATGACCCTGAATCCGGACTCCGGGGCGGTAGGCAGTAGCGCCACGGCGCAAGGGTATGGTTTCGGCGCGGATGAGTCCGTCGAATTCAGTTGGACAGAACCACAATACCTACTGGGCATTGTGGTTGCCGATATCAATGGGAAGGTAGCGCTGACCTTCACCGTGCCGCCGAAGTCGCCCCCCGGCCAGCACACGGTCTCTTTGCACGGGGAATTCACGGGAGTGCACGCCAGCGCCTACTTTACCGTGCCGTAACGCTCGCCCGGCGAGCAAATAATTGCGCCTGCGGGCGTTACTTTTGCGATCCCCGCCAGTATGACCACTGATGGGAACCTCTGCAAGACACCCGCTACGGTTTGCGGAACCTGGCGCGAAATCCAGGTTTCGCGCCGGTGGCGATGCTGACGCTGGCGCTGGGCGTCGGCGCCAACACCACCATCTTCAGCGTGATCGACAACACGCTGCTGAAGCCGCCGCCGTTCCCCAATGCGGATCGGCTGGTGCTGGTGTGGGAGACATTCGGCGAAGGTCCTGACAATTGGAACATCGTTTCCGCGCCGCGTTTCTGGGATTTCCAGCGCCTGAGCCACGCCTTCGAAACCATGGCCATCTTCGATCCGCCGGCAGGGGCTATAACCTCTCGGCGGCGGGGAATCGGCAGGAGGCGGAACAAGTGTCGGGCCTGCGCGTGTCGGCGGGCTTCTTTTCCGTGCTGGGCGCGAAGCCGCTGATCTGATTGCCTGCGTCAACGTGGCCAACCTGCTGCTGGCGCTGGCGGGCGGCGCGGATCGATCCCATGGCGGCGCTGCGGTGTGAGTGAAGATTGGAGGGCGGCCAATCCTGGCCGCAGCCGCCTTTTTAGGCGGCCGAATAGTAGCGCGCTTACAATAGTCCTTCATGAACCAGCAAGACAGGTTGCGCGCCTTTCGCGCGGGTTATCCGAACAAATCGCTGGCGGTGGCTGGGGCGGAATGGAAATACAGGATCGGCGGCGCGGGCGCGCGCACGCTCTTGCTGCTTCCCGGCGGCGAGCTGACCAACGATATGGGCTTCGATCTGGCCGCCGCGTTCGTGGCGCGATACCGCATCGTATACCCGGCGTATCCGCGCGTGGAATCGCTGGACGATCTGGCCGACGGCGTCTCCGCCATTCTCGCCGCCGAAAACATCGCGCGCGTCTCGGTGCTGGGGGCGTCTTTCGGAGGCGCCGTGGCGCAGTGCATGATCCGGCGGCATCCGCAGCGAATCGAGCGGTTGATTCTGTCGAATACCGGCGTGCCCATGGCGCACCTGGTGCGCGGCCGGCAGATCGCTAACGCGGTGTTGTCGTCGATTCCCTGGCCGATGCTGCGCGGCCTGCTTTCCAAAAGCATCGTGAAGCTGCTGGGCGCGCCGGCGGACGAACTGCCGTTTTGGCGGGAATACGCGAGAGAGTTATTCGAGACGCAACTGACCAAGGCCGACGTGATGGCGAATCTGCGGATTCAGCTCGAATATCATCGGCGCTACCGCTTCGCTCCGGGGGATCTGGCGCAGTGGCCGGGAAAAGTCTTCGTCATCGAGTCCGATAACGACATCTTCAACGCCGCGCGGCGGAAGGCGCTGCGCGATACTTACCCGCAAGCCCCTGTGTACACTTTCCACGGCGCCGGGCACGCGCCGGGCTTCAGCCGTACGGGCGAGTATCTGGAAGTCTTGGAACGCTACCTGGAGTAGTGTGGAGACGGGTCTGCGCGGACACTACTTTGCGGCCAGCGTGTATGCCAGGCTCCACATCGGGACGCCGCCGGATTCGCCGGGCGGCGTTCGGAGGTACGCGGAAGAGAGTTGGGCAGGCTCGCAGCCTGGCTCGCAGCCTGCGGCGGCCTCGTAGGCCGCCTGCCGCGAAGCTCTGCCGGCTTTCTGCGGGGCCTGGTGGCATAGGCTTCAGCCTGTGGGTCGCGGGCACAGCCTGTGGGTCGCGGGCACAGCCTGTGGAGGGCGGGCAATTCTGCCCGAAGAGCGGGCCTGCGAGGCCCGCGCCAGCTGCGAGCCTGGCAGCGAGCCTGGCTGGGAGCCTGCCCCACTACGGCGGACAGCCTGTAGAAACTCAAGCCGCGGGATAAATACCGCCCCCGCCCCCCCAAGCGGATTAGTGGGAGCCACCCACCGCATACACATCCGGGTGCAGATAGCGGCCTTGCTCTTCGGCTGGCTTGTCCTCGGTCACCGGGATGCGGTGCGCGTTGGCGTAGGCATCGTGGCGGATGCCGGTGACCTGCCAGGACACTCGTCCGCACGGCCGCCCGCCCGCAATCCGGAATCGGTTTTCAGACACTTCCCGCGCCACGTACAATCGCGGCGCCGGCGCGCCGATGGCGGTCAACTGATAACGGAAGTCGCCGTTCAAAGCTTCGAAATAATCGGGCAGCGTCACCCAGGCCTGGCCTGTGGCATCCAGGCGGATGATGCCGTTATATACGTCCATCATGTCCGGGCTCTCGACGAACGAATGCGACAGGTACTTATTGGCCGGATCGAGAGGATGGTCGATCTTGAACGAGCCGCTGCCTTTGGTCAGCTTGCCGGTGACCGTCAGATTGCCGGAGAAATGGCCGTCGCCCTTGGAGTCCACGGAGAATACTTCGGTTGTGCCGCTGAGCCCCTCCAGTATCGTGCCGCCCGCGGCCGTGACAAACTGGCCCGCGATGCCTTTCACCATGGTACACGTGGAGCCAGTGCAGATTTGGTTGATTCCGGCCACGGCGATGTTGGGCGAATTGCCCTGCACGCCGAACCCCCCGGTACTGGACGAGAAGCCGTTCACGCCCACGTTGTATCCGGTGGTAGCGCTGGCGCTGCCGAATACGCCGACTCCCCCGGTGCTGGCGGCGTTCCCGTAGACTCCGGCGGTACCGCCCGTAGCCGAGAGGGCCCACCCACTCAAGCCGGCGCCACTGGTGCTGGTGCTTTGGCCGTAAACGCCGCTGGCGAAGCCCGTGCCGGCCGTGGAGTATCCCACCACACCGTTACCGCCGGGACTGGAGCTTTGGCCGAACACGCCGTTGGCGAAGCCCGAGGTGGCGTTGGCGATGCCATTCACGCCGTTGCCGCCGGTAGTGGCATTGTTCATGCCGACCACCCCGATGCCGCCCGGGCTGGCGGTCTGGCCGGTGACGGCGACCGCGTAGCCCGTGGTGGCGACGTTTTGGCCCCACACCCCGCTGCCGCCCACGCTGGCGGTTTGGCCGTACACGCCGTTGGCGTAGCCGGAGGTGGCGTTGCTTGCGCCGGTCACGCCGTTGCCGCCGGCCGCGTTCGTGTTGAGGCCCGAGACGCCGCTGCCCGATGCGCTGGCGGTCTGGCCGCCAACTCCATTGAATGCGCCCGTGGAGGCGGTGGCGTTGCCCAGTATGGCGGACTCGGTGGCGCTGTCCACTTCGAGTTGCGTGCCCGGCGTGATGGTGCCCAGCCCGACTTTGCCCGCGGTCTGATAGAGCGCCGCGCTGCCCAGGGTGGTGCTGTTGCTCCAGTAGGCCAGATAGTTGGCCGTGCCCGTGCCGGTGAGATCCGGCCCGGCGTCCGGCTTGGCGGATTTCGCCGGGCCTGTAAGCGCGCTGTAACCGGGCGCCGCCGCTGGCGTACCGGCCAAGGCAAACGCCGAAGCCGGCAATCCACCCAGCGTTTGTGCGTCGACCGCTTTCAGCGCGTACGGCACACTGGCCAGCAACCCGCGCTGCGCCGCCGGTTGTCCATCCACCTGGACTTCCAGCCAGCGGGCCTGGCCGGGGCCGAACAGATCCATGGGCAGACCGTCCGGGTGCGTTGCGCCGATCTGCGCGGTGTAGCCGCCCGCGGCGTCCAGCGGCACGTTTTGAGTTTCCATCCAGAGCGGCGCGCCGCCCTGCTCATCCTTATATAGAGCGAACGTGACGCCGGCTACACCGGCGTTGGGCTTGCCGTCGGGGTTGGCGGCAACTCCCCAAAACGTAACCAACCGCGGCGGGGCCTGAGGCTTATCCTGGGCCGGCGCCGGTTGAACGCAGCTCGACAGAAAAAGGACGGCGGCCAGCGCCGGCGGTACAAGAGATGTAGTCGACATGTTCGGATTCTCCTCGCACGGCAATACAGCGCAATGCGACGGCAAAACCCCTCACGATGTTGGTGGGGCAGGCTCGCAGCCTGCGGCGGCCTCGTAGGCCGGGCTTGGTGGCATAGGCTTTAGCCTGTGGAGGCGAGCGAAGCTGGCCGGGGCAGCGCCGTGCACTATAATCCAATCGTCGTAGTCGTAAGACGGTAAATTCCATGGTCAAGATCGCAATTGTACTCTGTGCCGCGACAGTCGTAACCGCGCCTGCGCAGACATTTGAGAAGCGGGCGAGCTTACACGGCGGGACCGGCAGCGCAAGTCCTGAATGGGGGGCCCGGAGGAGCGCGAGTTATCCGGCAGGCTGCCAACCTCGCTACTTGCCTGCGATCTGTCGGGTCGGATGAGGAGCGGGCCGCCCCCCCGATCGTGAATTCGAGTAACATCGCTAAAGGAAGCAACATTGAATTGGTCAGCCAGCTTGCTTTTCCAGGGTGTGCAGCCGGCCAAACTCTCTTGCAGCGAAGCCCTATAAGACACATTCCATCGGCCGGAGCGGCCGTTCGACAATCGTCCCAATTCAGGTACCCAGTGGAGGCGCTATGATCCCGCAAGAGAAGAGCGCGGCAGTGTTTCGAGGCCTGCGCGAAGCTTTCGGCGCAACAGCCATCGAAGACATTCGTAGGTTGACCAACGGTCTCAGCTCGGACCTTGTCTTTCGCATCGTCGTACAGGGGTCCCCATTTCTATTGCGGATCATGACGCATATCGATGAGAAAAACGACCCTATGAGGCTGTTCACAGCCATGCGGGCGGCGTCTAAAGCGGGTCTGGCGCCCCATGTCTGGCACACCAACATGGAAGACGGGATTTCGATCGCCGACTTTGTGGAGGCGGTGCCGTTTTCGGCAACGGAAGCGCTGGTTCGGATTCCCGGCACACTGCGCAGGCTGCATGCGCTACCGCCTTTTCCCAAAGCGTTCAACTACGTCACGATGCACAACGGATTCATCTGGCGGTTTCGGGCGGCGAATCTTCCCCCCAAAAACGAAATCGAGGAGGCCCTCAGGCAGTACGCGCAAGTGTCCGCCATTTACCCGCGCGTCGATTCGGATATGGTGTCGTGTCACAACGACCTGAAGCCGGAAAACGTTCTTTGCGACGGTCAGCGTGTATGGCTGGTGGACTGGCAAGCTGCTTTCGTGAACGATCGCTACTTCGACCGGGCGATCGTTGCGAATTTCGCAGTGAACAACGACTCGGAGGAAAGGACTTATCTCCAAGAGTATTTTGGACAACCGCCCGATGAGTACCAACTGGCGCGCTTGTTCCTCATGCGCCAAGTGATGCACAAGTTGTATGCCGCGGTCTTCCTCCTGCTGGGCTCATCGGGCAAGCCGGTAGACCAGGGTGAAAAGGCGCCCACATTCAGATACTTTCACCAGCGCATCTGGGCTCGCGAGATCGACCTGGCGGACAACGGCATGAAAACCGTCTATGGAAGAGTTCATTGGGAAAAGCTCTTACAGAACGTGCGGCGAGCGCGATTTGATGAAGCATTGAGAATCGTCTCAGACTGGCATGCATGCCCCAAGGGCATGCGCCGGCTTTTGCCGGCCGCTCCATGAACGGGGGCCAGCCGCGCAGTCGCCGCGCATCTCAATACGATGGGCGTTGTGCACAAGGCGGTCGAGGATGCCGTCGGCCAGCGGGGTATCGCCGATGTGTTCGTGCCAACGCGCGGCCGGCAGTTGCGAGGTCGGGATCGTCGAACGCACTGATACGCGGAAAGCCTTAACAGGCTGCGGAAAAATGCCAAGAACCGCTGGCTAACGCGCGCGGCTCGGAATCGTGCGCACGTGTTGGCGGCAACTTACCGGGCCGCGGCCGTGAGGGAGCGGTCTGGCGGACCTCTTTTTCCGCGGCCCGTTAAGGCCGCCACGGCGCCCGCTATATAGTCGGCGGCTGATACAGGCTTGGCATCCGCCAGGCGCGATAGGCTTCCGGACCTTGAATATTATAGACCTGCGTACCATTCTCGCTGCCGGCGGCCGGAAGGATCTCGACCGAGTAGCTCACATTGGTTTCGAGATTGAGCAGTACCACCGGGTTCAGGAAGAAGTAATTGCCATTGGAGAGCATCCCGGAGGCGCCATTTGCCGGCGAGTAGAATCCCAAATTGGCGCTGAGCAGCGGCGACACCGTCATGCTCGTCTCATCGACGGTGAGGGCCATGCCCCGGCTGTTCCCGCTGCCCACTCCGGGCAAACATGCCTTCGAGGCGCCCGGCGAGGAAACCCGCGTATTACCGTCGTCGAAAACCGTCATCGGTCCCGCGCCGCTGTTTTGGATGGCGACATAATGCTGTCCGGAGAACCATGGCCAGGGATCGCCGTAGATGTTGTTAAAGGTGAAGTCGGTACTGCAGGCGCCCATGGTCCACAGGATATCCTTGGTTCCTGTGCCATTGTTATAATCCACTTTTGTCACTAAGTCCTGGTTCCGCGAGGACCAGACAAAAGCGCCCGAGGCCCCGCCGGATGTATCCGTAGCCCAGTAGTAGATACTGTTCTCGTGTACCCAATCTCTGGCCAACGGGGAGATACCCGCGCCGAGTAACTGGATTCCCTCGCAGCCTTCCTCGTTGAGTCCGCAACTCTCGTTGAGCGCGGCGACTTGTGAGATCGGTAACTGCGGATATCCGTTGCCGCCGCCGTCGGGGTCGAAGTTGTCCCAGTACCAAACGGCCTGCCAATCCGAATTCAGGACCACGATCATGGCGCCCCGCACATCCACCGGAAGACCGCTGGTGTCGCCTTGCGTTCCGATAGGGAAAATCTTCTCGATGTCACATAGGACCGCCGTGTATTGGTCGCTGCCGACGGTGTATTGTATGGCGTCGTGGCTGAAGGTATCGAGGCAGGCCGATCCGACCGGCGCCGGGCTGGCGAAGACGTTGCACGGGCCTCCGTCCACCGCGCCCAGAGCCAGCAGTTCCTGCTGTACCACGCCTGTGTTGGTTTCCTTGATCACATTGCCCGCCAAGTCGATTTGGCGCATGATCTGTTGATTCTGGGTAAGAGTATTCCAGGCCTTGCCGTATTCGATCGTGAGATAGGTGGCGTTGGCAAGTGGATGCGTAATCGTGGCGCCGTGCGAGGGGCTCGCCGAATAGTACCATTGAATCTTGCCGGTCAAGTCAGTTGCCAGGTTCGGGTAAAGCGGCTGGTCTCCAAGCTGCGTGGTGTTGATCAGCAGCACCGAGTCGGCTGTATCGGCCGTCGATTTGGGCGGAACTTCGACGGTGAAGCTGGGAATCTTGATACTCTTGGGAAGAGCTCCCGTGGTGAAGGTCACCGTGGGCCCATTCTTTATTTTCCCAGTGGTGTCTGTCTCGGAGAACATGGTATAGGTGGTGCTCGGGTACATACCTGCGATTTCAAAATTCATGGTGCCGCCGTTTCGGCAGGGCGCATAATTGGTGGTTACAGCCGGCGTGGCCTGGGTTTGTATTTGAAACGACACTCGCATCTGGCTTCCCACGGCGCAGGCCGGCGCGCTGAACAGCGCCACCAGCGCGTTCGCGGTTCGAGTTACCACGGGCGTGCTGCCCGTGACTAATGGCGTCACGATGAATTTCGCCGTCTGCGAAGCCGACTCTCCGGACGCGAAGTCCTTGATCACAACTTGTATTTCATAGGCGCCTTCGCCAATGGTCGGTACCCATACGAAAGGCTGCGAGGTCCAGTTACCGGCGCTGCGTGTACCTACGTTGAAATCTTCGACCAGCGCCAGAGACCCGCTTGGTTGCGCGACATTGAACTGGAAGGTGAGCGGGCCTTTTCCGCTGTCCGTGGCGGTCGCGGTCCACGTGATGGAAGTGCCCAGCGGCTGGGGCGATGTAGATGACGGCGACAGGGAGACGATTGCGACCGTGGCATAAGCCGGGGTGCAGGCCGCCGCGAGCAGGCCTGCCAGCCTGTATAAAACGTTCTTTGGCGTTTTCATGAAATGATCCTCCTTCTGATGACCCGAGTTGGCACGATTGTATCATGTTCAAATGGCTCCCGATTCGTGGGGCGGGACTCCAGTCCTGCGCGGGTCCTCCAGGACCCGCTCTTAAGGTAACGAAATCGGCCCTGACAGCAACGCGGCGTTGCATACTTTTTCGATTCTCCTTCCCTCGTATCGCAAGCTTGTATTCCTGCGAGCCTGAAAAAGGGCCTGGTACCGCTTTTTCGTGAAATCATTGACACCCGCAACGCGGCGTGCGGACAATGGCCAACAGGAGGCCACATACCATGAAAGCACTCAAGCTTCTCGTTTTCACGATGCTCGCCGGTGCGCCGCTCATGACGCCGTGCAGCGGTCAAACCTTGACCACCCTATACGCTTTCGCGGGCGGGCCTAATGGAGCCGGTCCCTATGCCGGACTCGCCATGGGCGCGAACGGAGCGCTCTACGGTACTACGCTGGGCGGCACCACGGGCAACGGCACGGTCTTTGAGCTGATACCCCCCTTAGCCGCCGGCGGAGCCTGGACGCAACGGGTGATTCGCGAGTTTGCCGGACCTCCCAGCGATGGCTATTATCCGACCGGCACGCTGGCCGTCGCTCCGGACGGAGCCCTCTATGGCACAACCTACGAGGGCGGCTCGTACGGGGCCAGCATCAAGGCGGGCATGGCATTCGAGTTGACGCCGCCGTCATCCGCGGGCGGCGGCTGGACGGAGAGAATCATTCACGACTTTGGAGGGCCCGGCGATGGAAATAGCCCCGAAGCGGGTGTCGTCATTGGCCAAGACGGAACGCTCTACGGCACCACGGCGGGCGGCGGGGCCTTCGGCTCGGGCTTGGGTTTTGGGACCGTGTTTGCCTTAAGTCCGCCTGCGGCGCCCGGCGGCGCGTGGACCGAAACCGTGCTCTATAGTTTCGGGCCCGACGATAGCGGGGGTGGAGGCCATCCATGTGGCGGCTTGGCGATCGACGCCAACGGAGTTCTCTATGGCACGACCGAACAGAGTAATACCAGCGGCTACTACGGCGCCGTGTTCGCGCTGCAACCGCCCGGGGTGGCTGGCGGCGCCTGGACGGAGCAGGTGCTGCATCGCTTCACCGGGGCTCCCGGCGACGGGGCGAAATCGCTCACCGGTCTGATCCTCGGCCAGAATGGCGTACTCTACGGGACCACGCTGAAAGGCGGCGCGTCCGACCTGGGCACGGCGTTCGCGTTAACGCCGCCCGCGGCGCCGGGTGGCGCCTGGACGGAGGCCATTCTGCACAGCTATGGCAGCGGCACCGATGGCTCGTACCCGGGTGGAACTCTGGTGGCCGGGTCCACGGGTGCGCTCTACGGCGCCACCGGCATCGTCGATTGTCTCCAGCAGCCGCCCGGCGAAGGGACCGTGTTCGCGCTGGAGCCACCGGCTGCGCCGGGCGGCGACTGGACCAATACCGTTGTCTACCGATTCCTCGGCGGGTTCCCCGCCAATGGAAATCTGTGGCTCGGCTCTGGCGGGGCGCTTTACGGCACCATCGCGGGCGCCTGTGGAGCGCCCAACAACGGCACGGTGTTCGCGCTCACTCCCAGCTAGCCAACGGCCGCGGACGGGCCGCCCAGCGCGGATTGCGCTCGGCGGCGCGGAAGAAATACAGGTTTGCACCGTCGGCGCGATCAAGCCTACAATCTGGAGCTAGGGCGAAACCGTTTTCCCCCGCCCTTAGAATGACTAAGCCATGAAACGCGCCTACCTGGAACTCTCCTTTATCGTTTGCGCCTTACTCGGCCTGGGCAGCCCTCGCGCAGCCGCCGTCCAATATCTCTTGGGCCGGGCGGATTACGTGTCGGGCAACATGCCGTCATCGGTTGCTGCCGCCGATTTCAACAAAGACGGTGCGCTGGATCTGGCCGTCGCCAACTCCGCCGACAACACCGTCTCGATCTTTCTGGGTAAATCGAATTCCACCCTTGCAGCTAAAGTAGACTATGCCGTAGGCAGCGGACCGGTCTCGGTGGCCGTAGCCGACTTCAATGGAGACGGAAAGCTCGACCTGGCCGTGGCCAATGAGGGCTCCAGCTCGATCTCGATTCTGCTGGGAAACGGCGATGGCACTTTCCAATCCCACGTGGATTATCCCACCGGCCTCGAGCCGGTTTTTGTCGCCGCGGCGGACGTGAACGACGATCGTAAGTTGGACCTGGTCGTGTCCACGTCCAGCCTTGCGGTCTCCATTCTATTGGGCCGCGGAAATGGCACATTCGCTCCGGCAGTGAACTATCCGGTTACGGGCGGAGCCGGACTGGCGACCAGTGGCGCCGCCGTAGTCGCCGATTTCAATGGAGATGGAAAGCCCGATATCGCCGTGGCCGTGCCATTCGAAGACGTCGTTTCCGTGCTGCTCGGTAACGGCGACGGCACGTTTCAACCGTATGTCCAATACCCTACGCCGTTTGAACCCATGTCCGTAACGGCGGCGGACTTTAACCGGGATGGCAGGATCGACCTGGCGGTCGCGGCAGAGAACGTCGAGACTGAACCCGGCCTCGTGTCCATCTTATTAGGAAACGGCGATGGCACATTCCAAAGCCACGTCGATTACCCCGCCGGCCAATGTTCCAATTCCGTAAGCGTCGCCGATTTCAACGGCGATGGCAAGCTTGACCTGGCCGTAGGCAACGTGAATTGCGGCAAATCATACCCCGAGCTTGACTCGGTTTCGATTCTCTTGGGCAATGGCGATGGAACCTTCCAGCCCTACACCACCAACGGCACCGGCGCCAACCCTACCTTCGCCATCGGGGATTTTAACCACGACGCCAGATTGGACCTGGCCATCGCCTATCAATCCTGCTTCACCTGCGGCGCCGGTACCGTTTCCATCCTCCTCGGCAATGGGGACGGCACTTTTCCGGGCGCCGCCACGATCGCGGAAGCCGGTACGCCTGTAACGGTGGCCGCGGCCGACTTCAATCGCGACGGCAAGCTCGATCTGGCGGTGGCGAATTCGACTACCGCTGCCGTCTCCATTCTATTAGGCAATGGCAATGGCGCCTTCCAGCCGGCTGCGAATTATCCCGTGGGGCAAACGCCGGGATCTTTGGCCACCGGCGACTTTAATAATGACGGGATCGTGGACTTAGCGCTCACTACCTCCGCCAACACCGTTGCCATTCTGCTGGGCAAGGGCGATGGCAGCTTTGGTTCCAGTAATAGCTATGCCGCTGGACAGAATCCCTCGGCCGTCGTGGCGGGCGACTTCAACCGCGACGGGAAACTGGACCTGGCAGTCATAAACGGCGTGTTCCCCCTCTCTGGTTACGGCAACGGCATCTCGATCCTGCTGGGTAATGGCGATGGAACGTTTCAAGCTCCCGCCAATTTTTCGGCGCCTTTCGGTATTTCGGACATGGCCATTGGCGACTTCAACGGCGACGGCATCCTGGACCTGGCCGTCTCGACTCAGGACGAAAACCCGGCGTCCATTTCCATCTTCCTTGGAATCGGCAACGGGTCCTTCTCGCCGGCCCTCACTACATCGATCCAATACGGCGGCGCTCTGGCGGTTGCCGATTTCAACGGCGACGGCCATCTCGACATCGCCGTCGGTTCCCAGTGCAATTGCAACCAGTTTGCGGTGCTGCTGGGAAACGGGACCGGCACGTTTCAGCCGGCTGTCCTGTACACCGCGGGCAATGGTCCACAAGCCATCGTGGCTGGCGACTTTACCGGAAACCACGTGCTCGACCTGGCGGCCGCGAATTTCCTCGATAACACGGTCTCCATCCTTCCCGGCAACGGAGACGGTACATTTCAGCCACACCTGGACTTTTCCGTTGGCGGCGATCCGCAGATCATGACCACGGGCGATTTCAACGGCGATGGCACGCTCGACCTGGTCACGGGCAACCAAGACACTACCCTGTCGGCTCTCATGTCTACTGCCACGCTCGCCATCTTCCCCGGAAACGTGGACTTTGGAGCGGAAGCCGTAGGCAAAACCAGTGCACCCATGCAGGTCAAGTTGACTAATCCCGGCACTACCCCACTTACAATGACGGGCATTCACCTGGGCGGACCCGATGCCACGGACTTCCATGAAACCACCAACTGCCCGGCTAAGTTGGTTATAGGTCACAGTTGCGACGTTAATGTGACCTTTACTCCGGGTGCGACGGGCGCCCGCTTCGGCCTTCTGACCCTGTCCGATACCGCCCCCAGTCCACAAAGCATCCGGCTAAAGGGAACCGGACAATAGCCCCGGGTTCCGTCTGGAAGAACCGAGCCGCGACCGTTACCGAGCCGCGACCGTTACCGAGCCGCGACCGTTACCGAGCCGACCGTTGCCGAGCCGACCGTTGCCGAGCCGCGACCGTCAGGGAGCGGTTTCCCCAAAACCGTTATGCGCCCCGGCGCCGCCCTGCGCCTTGCGTTCCGCTTTCGGCTTCGCGATAATAGCACTCCAGAGGCCAGTCTATAAGTGCTATGAGTACTGTCGAATTGGGCAAGGAAGAGTATCGCCGCATTCTTACAGCTTACTTTCAAGCGTTCGGAACTCGCGATTTCTCGCCCGTACGATTCTCGTCCGATATTCAATTTCTCAGTCCGATTAGCGGGACTACCATGAAGGGCCCCGCGGAAGTCAGGGCATTCGTGAGCGGTGTCGCAACGCGGGTTGCAAACGTGAATATTCTGTCCACCACCGTCGACTTCCCAACGGCCAGCGGCGTATGGCAAATGACGACCACAAAGGGCGTTCAGTATACGTTGAACAACTTCTTTCGTCTCGACGGCGAAGGACTCCTGTATATTTGGCCGATGTTCGACCCAAAGGCCGTCATGAACGATCCTGCCGGCTTGCTTTCCTGGCTTACCGGCAAAGGCTACTGAGCGCCGCCGCGGAAATACGAAGCAAACCCAATTTGCCGATAACCCCCGTGTTTTCAACGTCAGTTACCGGCAAATCGGCGTACACGAAGCCAACTCGCCCAGCGTCCAACCGCCGCGGCCGCACCCGCGCCAAGTTCTATAATTATCATTTACAGACCTTTTAATCTGCAATATAATGAGGTAGACCCACTTGGAGGTGGGGGCACGTGAGCCTGGCCGGCCAGTTCCGCCACAAGGTCGTCACCGCCGAGCGCGCCGTGGAAGCCATCCGGTCCGGCGACCGCGTCTGGATCCATGAAGGCAACGCCACCCCCGCACCCCTGATCCAGGCGTTGCTGGGCCGCGCGCCGGAGTTGCGCAACGTCGAGATCGTGCACATGCTCACACTCGGCGCCGCCGATTACACTCTGCCGGAGTACGAAGGCCACTTCCGCCACAGCGGCCTTTTCCTGGGTGGAAATGTGCGCCCGGCGGTGGCCGCCGGACGCGCCGACTATACGCCCATCTGCCTGAGCGAAATCGAAAAGTTGTTCTGGTCCGGAGAAATGCCGCTGGACGTGGCTCTGATCCAAACGTCGCCCCCCGACGAGCATGGCTACCTCAGCTTGGGCACCAGCATCGACTGTACGCTGAGCGCCGCACAGTGCGCGCGTTACGTCATCGCGGAAGTCAACCAGCGGATGCCGCGCACGCTGGGCGATACCTTCCTGCACGTCGGCAAGGTCTCGGCCATCGTGGAAACCTCGCGCCCGCTGCTGGAACTGCCCCTCGTGCCGGCCAGCGACATGCAGAACCGCATCGCGCGTAACGTAGCCACGCTGATCCCCGATGGCGCCACGCTGCAACTCGGCATTGGCGGCCTTCCCAACGCCGTGCTGGAGGCGCTCTACGACCGGAAGGATCTTGGCATCCACAGCGAGCTGTGCCCGGATGGCGCCGTGCCGCTGATCGAAGCCGGCGTCATCACCGGCGCGCGCAAGACGCTGCACCCGGGCAAAGTGGTGGCCGGTTTTGTGCTGGGCACCAAGCGGATCATCGACTTTGTCCACAACAACCCGGTCTTCGAATTCCATCCCACGCACTACACCAACGATCCGTTCGTGATCGCGCAAAACGACCGCATGGTGGCCGTCAACTCGGCGATTCAGGTGGATCTCACCGGCCAGGTTTGCGCCGATTCCATTGGGACCGCGCCGTATAGCGGCTTCGGCGGGCAATTGGATTTCATGCGCGGCGCGGCGCGGTCGAAGGGCGGCAAGCCCATCGTCGCGCTGCCCTCCACCGCCAAGCAGGGCCGGGTCTCGCGCATCGTGCCGATGCTCGATCCGGGCGCGGGGGTGGTCACCGGCCGCGCGGATGTGCACTACGTGGTCACCGAGCATGGCGTCGCCTATTTGTGGGGCAAGAACCTGCGGCAGCGGGCCGAAGCCCTGATCGCGATCGCCGATCCCAAGTTTCGCGGCGAGCTTTACGATTTCGCGGCGCGCGCGCACTATCTGCAATGTGGGGCAGGCCTCCAGGCCTGCGCGGGTTCTCCGGAACCCGCTCTTCGGCGAGCGGAGCTCGCCATGGAGGTCGCATGACAAACAAATCCGGCCGTGGCATGGTCGAGCTGAATTCCGAGGAGTGCAAGGGCTGCGGCCTGTGCGTGGAGGCCTGCCCGCCCAAGGTCCTGCTGCTGGCGGACCAGTTGAACCGCTACGGCTATCACCCGGCGAACTACGCCGGCGTGGGCTGCACCGGTTGCGGCATCTGCTTCTTTGTGTGTCCCGAGCCGGGCGCCATCATGGTGCTGCGGGCGGCGGCCTAAGGAGGATTGGCGTATGTCGAAACAAATCACCAAGGGCAACGAAGCCATCGTGAAGGGCGCCATCCTGGCCGGTTGCCGCGCCTTTTACGGCTATCCCATCACCCCGGCGAGCGAAATCACGGAAGCCGCCGCGCTCTACATGCCGCAGGCCGGCGGTGTATTTCTCCAGGCCGAAAGCGAAGTGGCTGCCGTCAACATGCTGTACGGCGGCGCCGCCACCGGCTTGCGCGCCATGACCGCCTCCAGCGGTCCCGGCATCAGCCTCATGCAGGAAGGCATTAGCTACATCGCCGGTTCCGAGTTGCCCTGCGTGGTCGCCGACATCATGCGCGGCGGACCCGGCCTCGGCAACATCGCGCCGGAGCAGGGCGATTATCGCCAGGTGGTAAAGGGCGGCGGGCACGGCTGCTACCGCACCTTGGTGCTGGCGCCCAATTCCGTGCAGGAGATGGCCGACCTGACCATCGAGGCCTTCGACCTGGCCGACCGCTATCGCAACCCGGTGTTCGTGCTGGCGGATGGTTACATCGGGCAGATGATGGAACCTGTCGAATTTCCGGAGGCCAAGGCGCCGCCCGCGCGCCCGGATTGGGCGGTGTTCGGCACCGCGGAAAGCCGCCGCAACCTCATCAGCTCCATCTACCTGGAGCCGGACAAACTGGAGGCCCACGTCCTGAAGCTGGAAGCCAAATACAAGCGCGCCGAGCGGGAAGAGGTGCAGTTTGAAGACTGGCGCACCGAGGATGCCGAAATCGTGCTGGTGGGCTACGGGATCGTCTCGCGCGTGCTGAAGCAGGTGGTCGAGCAAGGGCGCGCGCGCGGCATGGCGCTGGGACTGCTGCGGCCCATCACGTTGTATCCGTTCCCCAGCCAGCGGCTGCGAGAACTGAGCCGCACGGCGCGCCAGTTCATGGTGGTGGAGTTGAGTACCGGTCAATTGGTCGAGGATGTGCGCCTGGCGGTCGAAGGCCGCTGCCCGGTCGAGTTCTACGGCCGCGTCGGAGGAAACGTACCCAGCGCCGAGGAGGTGCTGGAACAGTTACACACAGCCGCCAGCCACCAGCCACCAGCTACCAGCCACCGAACCCGGGAGGTCCCAGCTTATGTCTAGCTACACGGTCACGCACCAGAAGGCCAAGTCGTTCTACGAAACCTACGAGCGCAAAGCGGAGTTGCAGCACCAGACGCACTACTGCCCCGGCTGCGGGCACGGCGTGGTGCATAAACTGATCGCGCGCGCCATCGACGAGCTGGGCATACAGGATCGCACCATCCTCATCAGTCCGGTAGGTTGCTCGGTCTTCGCCTACTACTATTTCGATGTCGGCAACATTCAAGTGGCGCATGGACGCGCGCCTGCGGTCGCTACGGCGGTCAAGCGCAGTTGCCCGCAAAGCATCGTGCTCGACTATCAGGGCGACGGCGATCTGGCGGCCATCGGCTGCGCGGAAATCGTGCACGCCGCCAATCGCGGCGAGCCCATCACGGTGATCTTCGTCAATAACGCCATCTACGGCATGACCGGCGGGCAGATGGCGCCCACCACGCCGCTGGGCGTGAAGAGCACCACTTCACCCTTCGGCCGCAACCAATGGAACGAAGGCTTCCCCATGCACGTCAGCGAGCTGCTGGCGTCGCTCGAAGCGCCGGTCTACATCGAGCGCGTGGCGCTGGGCAACAACAAGCAGGTCATGAGTACGGGACGCGCGCTGCGCCGCGCCATCGAGAACCAGGTGCGCGGCCTGGGCTTTTCATTGGTCGAAGTGCTCTCCCCTTGCCCCACGATCTGGAAGCTCGATCCGCTCGACGCGCAGCGCCGTGTGCTCGAAGAGATGCCCAAGACGTTCCCGCTGGGAGTCTTTCGCGACCGAACCAAGGAAGCGCAAGTCCGCCCCGCCGCCGCCCCTCCCCCAGCCTTATCCGACATCCCAGCCATACTCGGACTGACCGAACGCGTAGACACAACACCAGCCACCAGCCACCAGCCACCAGCCACGGCGGTCGAAGGCCGCCCCGGCGCCGCCCCAACACCAGCCACTAGCCACCAGCCACCAGCCACGGCGGTCGAAGGCCGCCCTGCCACGGCGGTCGAAGGCCGCCCTGCCACGGCGGTCGAAGGCCGCCCCGCCACGGATGCTCGCCTCAAGATTGCCGGCTTCGGCGGACAAGGCGTCCTGCTGCTCGGCGAAGTGCTGGCCGAAGCCGGATTGACCGCCGGCCTGGAAGTCTCCTGGCTGCCCTCCTACGGGCCGGAAATGCGCTCCGGCACTTCCAACTGTCACGTGCGGTTATCCACGCGGCCCATCGATTCACCCCTGGTGTCGGTCCCCAACGTTCTGCTGGCCCTCAACGAGCCTTCGCTGCGTAAGTTCATCGGCACGGTACAGCCGGGCGGCTGGGTGATCTATAACGGAACCGCCCTGCCGGACGACTGCGCGCGCGCCGACCTGCGCACCGTCGCGCTGCCATTCACTAACATCGGCGACGACTTGGGCGCGGCCAAGGCCGCCAACATCGTCATGCTGGGCGCGCTGCTGGAAGCCACCGATATGCTCACCGAAGAGCATGTCGCCGCGGCCTTGCGCAAGCTGGTGAAAAGCCCGCGCTGGATCCAAATCGACCTGGCCGCCATGGCCCGCGGCCGCGCGGAAGCGCGAAAGGAAATCCGCCATGAAAACTGAAGATTGTTCCGACGTCGTTGTCTACTTCGATAATGGATATGTGCCGCTGCACGATGCCAAGGTCAGCATCCTGACGCATGCGTTGCATTACGGCACGGGCGTGTTCGACGGCATTCGCGGCTATTGGGACGAACGCCAGGAACAGCTCTTTCTGCTGCGGCCCATGGAACATTTCCGCCGCTGGAAGGCGAACTCCGGCATCTTGCGCATCGGCATCCCGCCGGACGCTTCCGACCTATGCGGCATCGCGGTGGAGTTGATTCGCCGTAACCGCTTCCACTCGCACGTGTATGTGCGGCCGCTGGCCTATAAGTGCGCCGAGCGCATCGGCGTGAATCCCGACGACCGCGACGCGTTTTCCGTAATCGTGGTTCCGTTCGGCGATTACCTGGATAGCAAACATGGCCTGCATGCCGGCGTGGTTTCCTGGCGGCGTATCGAGGACAACGCCATTCCCGGCCGCGCCAAGATTTGCGGGTCCTATGTGAATAGCGCGTTGGCGGGCGACGAAGCGCGGCGCAACGGCTTCGACGAGGCGATTTTCCTCACCGAGGCCGGCCACGTAGCCGAAGGCGCCACCTGTAACATCTTCCTGGTGCGCGGCGGCAAGCTGGTCACGCCGCCCGGTAGCGAGAATATCCTGGAAGGCATCACCCGCAATTGCGTCATGGAACTGGCGCGCAACGAGCTGCACTTGGACGTCGTCGAGCGTCCGGTGGACCGCAGCGAGCTGTATCTGGCCGACGAGATCTTCTTCACCGGCACGGCCGTGGAAGTTGCCCCAGTCACGCAGGTGGACCATCGCGCGGTAGGTTCCGGCGCCATCGGACCGGTAGCCGCCGAGCTGCGCTTTCTGTACCTGGAGGCCAGCCGCGGCCGTCTGGAAGACTATCGTCATTGGCTGCTGCCGGCCTACGATCTCGCGCCCGCGGAATCCGTCGAACCCGAGCCGGCGCTGGTGGGCGCGGGCGACGGCGACTTGTGGGGCGTGTAGTAGCGAGAACAAAGCTTACAGGGGCAGGTAAGCCACCACACCTGCCCAGTCCTCAGGCTCGCTGCACTCGGTGATGAGAAGGAGTTCTTCGACCGCCTGAGAGACCCGCAGATTCCTGCCCAAGACGATGACTCCCGACATGGGCCTCCCGAGACGGACGAACTCCCACGCGAAACCGACCAATGTCTGGACGTCGCGGGTCAGGAGAACACGATCTTGCTCGGCGGCCCACTCCAGCAAAGTCCGATCTTCAGCGCCCGTCAATCCGGCATCCTGTCCGCGAACTACATCCACCGTCGGGTTCCGGCGCAACAGGCCGCTGATGACCTGGCGCTTCAGATTCTCATCGGCCAGGAACGCGATCACGCCGGCTGTGTCTTTCGCGCCAGAATCCGGCGCCGGATCTCGGACAGCGGAGAACGGAGCTTGATCTCTTCGATAACGTGGGCTTCCTGTTCGCGCAGGGTATCGAGATAAGCGTCGACCACATCGCGGTGGCCGAGATAGTACGCGATTACGGCGTATACGTCGGCCAAGTCTACGGACGGGTATTCCTGGTAGATCTCTTCCGGAGTGGCGCCTTCCAGGAAGGCGTCGATTAACGTGAGAGTGTGACACGAGTATCGGCTATACGGCAGACGCCATGTGCATCGAATCGAAGCGGAGACGGAATAGCTTTGATATCGATACCGGCCATAACGCGCCGATTATAGCAAGCGGGCGGGGGGTATAATTACATCGAAAGATGCGGTGGATTACTGCTCAAGATCTCGATCGGTGGGCTGACACGCAGATTGGCAGGGCTGAGATTGCCCGGCTCGTTGGAATGTTGATCTGCGCGACTGCGCGGACGGTTCATTCGTTCCGCTTCCCAAGCGGCGACTCTGCACAGATTCCCGGATTCGACGGGCATTTGATTGCCGACGGCGTTCCCCCTTATGTCCCTGACGGCGAATCTGTATGGGAGTTCGGAGCCGGCCAAGACTATTTGGCCAAAGCTAACGACGAGTACCAAAAGCGCACGGCTGATCCGGGGTCGGTTGATCGATTGAACTGCACGTTTTGTCTTTGTGACGCCGCGCGAGTGGAAACGCGACAATCCCACCCGCATCGACTGGGCGAAGCTTAGAAGCGATGAGCGCCAGTGGAGGAAGGTGCTGGCGATGGACGCGATTGACCTTCAGCAGTGGCTTGAGCGGTGCGAGGCCGTGGTCAAGGATTTTGCATCCGAGGTAAAGGGGTTGGTGCAGACTGACGGCGCACTCAGCGTTCGGGAGTTCTGGGAGTTATACGCGGCCGCATTTCGACCGAGGTTAACCGAGCAGGTCGTGCTCTGCGGGCGCCAGAAGCCGTAATGGTGCGGTCGAAATCTGCCGGAACTTCGCGCCCGCGGAAGCCGCCGAACCGGAGCCTGTGCTGGTGGGCGCGGGCGACGGCGATTTGTGGGGCGTGTGACCGGAGGTTGTGGGGCAGGCGTCTACGCCTGCGGCGGGTCTCCAGACCCGCCCCCCCCAGCCTGCCGTTGGTTTCAAAAAATCTCCCCCAAACACCGCCCCACGCTCCCACTCGGCGTCTCCACATCCAGATAAGTCGCCAGCGTAGGCGCTATATCGTTCACCGAAATCGCCTCGTTGAAGCGCCCCGCCTTGATCCCCGGTCCCATGAAGATCACCGGCACGTGCGCGTCGTAGCTGAAGGTCGTGCTGTGCGTGGTGCCCTTCGATCCGTACAGCCAATACGGCTCCAGCAACACATACAAGTCCGGACCCCGTGGCGCGTAAAACCCGTTCATCACCCGCCGCCCCACCTGTAAATCCACCGCGCCGCTCAACAGCATCTCCCGTGTGTACACGCGAAACACGTGCGCCACGCCCCGCGCCGCATCCGCCGCCGTGCGCTCCACATCCGCCGCATCCAGCTTCTTCTGCCGGATCGATTCCCGGTCGAAATAAAACGCCGTTTCCCCCGGACTGAGTATCCACTTTCCCTCTCCGTACTTCGCCGCCAGGGCCCCTTCCACGGCCTTCCGCACTACCCCCTGCGGCATCCGCCCGCCCGGCATCCTGCGCGCCGCGTTCACCTCCGGCACCGGCGCCACCCCGTGATCGGCCGTCAGAATCACCAGCACATTGCCCATCCCCACCGCGGCGTCCAGAAAGCTGAACAGCTTCCCGATCGCGCGATCCGTCTGAATGGACACCTCCTTCACCTCCGGCGAGTCCGGACCCGCCGCGTGCCCCACATAGTCGTTCGCCGAAAAACTCACCGCCAGCAAATCCGTCACATTCCTTTGTCCCAGCTTCTCCACCTGTACGGCGCGCTCCACGAAGTCTTCCACCAGTTCGTTGCCGAACGGGCTGCCTTCCAAAGCGGCATAGACCGAATTGTCCGCGGGCAGCGTGTGATCCAGCCAGCGCGCCCCGCGGTATTTATCGGCGGGCCGCGCCGCGTCGTACGCCGCCACCCAACCGGGCAGCTCCGCGAAGTAGAACGTGCTGCTCACAAAACTTCCGGCCCGTGGGTCGAACCAGTACGCGCCGTCGGCCATGTGTCCCGCCGGTAGAATCGCGCTGCGGTCCTTTAGCGAGATGCCCACTACCTTGCCGCCTCCGCCCGCCATCTTCAGCTCGTCGCCTACGGTGCTCACCAGCAGCCGCCTGGGCGAAGCTCCCGCGCCATCGGCGCCCAACGGCTTTACTGCATCGTCGCTCACGCTGGTCACCGTCTTGCCCGTCTCACGCTCGTACCATTCGTTGCCTACAATGCCGCTCATCGATGGCGTGGCGCCCGACAGGAAAGTGCTATGCCCCACCGCCGTCACCGTCGGATAGTGCTCGTACCGCGCGTTCGTGAACACCGCGCCTTCAGTCAGCAGACGTTTGAACCCCCCGCGGTATTCGCCGCGAAAGCGCGTCAGGTAATCGTACCGGAACTGGTCCACCACGATAGCCAGCACCAGTTTCGGCGCCGCCGCCGCCGCCGCCGCATAAACCGTACCCAATAACACCAGCAGAAGTCTCAGCATGATCCTTCCATCATATTCGTGTGTGAGGCAGGCTCGCAGCCTGCGGCGGCCTCGCAGGCCGCCAAAGCGTTCGCCAATCTCACTAAATTATTTCCCCCTTTCCCTCCAACGCCTTGGCCCAAACGACCCGTCGCTCCCCATCCCCCCACCCCGTACCCTCAAATCGAGGAAAGCTTATGCCGTCACAATCGCAAACCAATGCCAATCGTAAAAATTCTCAGCAAAGTACCGGACCCCGCACCGCAGCGGGCAAAGCGCGCTCCGCCCGCAACAGCACCGTCCACGGACTCACCGGCGCATCCCCCATCCTGCCCGGCGAAGACCCCGCCGACCTCCAGGCGCTCACCGATCAATACCGCGTAGACCTCCACCCCGCTGGCCAAGTCGAGGACGACCTCGTCGCCCGTTTGGCCGTCGCCACCTACCGCCTTCGCCGCATCCTCCGCATCGAAGCCGGCTATCTCGACTACCGCGTCCGCGCCTGCCCCGTGCCCGAGATCCACAATCGGGATGGCGTCACCGACCCGCTGGCCTGGGCATTTCAGCTCGATTGCACCCAACACAACGTCCTCGACCACCTGAACCGCTACGAAAGCCGCATCCAGCGCGACTATTCCCGCTGCCTCCGCGACCTGCACACGCTGCAAGCCGCCCGCCAGAAAATAAGTGTCGAAACGAAGCCGAAATCCAAAGCAACTCCCGTCCCGCCAACGTCTTCTGGAAATTCCGACGTCCCCCAGGAACCCACTCCGGCGCCTCCCACCCCCGCTCCGGCCACCTGACCCCCAAAAACAATGCCCACCGAATATGTAATAAACGCCTCCACTCACGAACCTTGCCCGCAACCCAAACCCCATCTGTCCCCGCACCCTGGAGTTTGGCCATTTTCAGTGGATCGGCCCTCGTGGCGCAGGCACTGATGCCTGTCTCCATGGGCCGCGGGGGCCCACCAAATGCGCATGAAAGCCGAGTTGTGGGGCAGGCTCGCAGCCTGCGGCGGCCTCGTAGGCCGCCTGCCTCGAAGCTCTGGCTGGCTTTTTGCAGGGCTTGGTGGCATAGGCTTTAGCCTGTGGAGGCGAGCGAAGCTCGCCTGTGTCGGCAGGGGTGCCGGCACGGCACGCACGAGTGCGTGCGCCACGAGGGCTACTCAACTGAAATGGCCAATCTCCAGAAGCGGGCGTAGCTCGCCTGGCAGCCGCCTCAGGCGGCTGCGGCTTGGACGGCCGGCTGAAAGCCGGCTGCGGCAGGATTGCCTGACAGGATATGGCGCTTTGGCCGCAACATCGATTTATAAAGAACTAACTGTCCGATGTACTAGCGTCTCTGCCCGCAAACTTCACCATCGGCCGGCGCCCCCGGTACCTGAATCCGCGGTCGTCGGAAACCCCGCCGGAGTCCCTCCCGTCTCAAGTAGCATGGCCCTTCCCACCGCTTGGCGGGGCAGGCGGTTCCCCCTGCCTGCCGCCTGTCTGCCGCTCCTGATCCTTTCGCTCGCGCATATCGCGCGGTCCGCGGACCGGATCACTCTCGCCGTCGACGATAGCCGGCGCGCCACCCTGCCCGGCCATGTCAGCCCGCGCATCGCATCGGCCGCGGATCAAGGCGTCGTGGACCCGTCCATGGAGCTGCCCTATGTCCTTCTGGTGCTCGCCGCCTCCCCCAGCCAACAGGCCGATCTCAACCGGTTACTGGCGCAACAGCAGGACCCTTCCTCGCCTTACTACCACATTTGGCTCACTCCCGAGCAATACGCGGACCGCTTCGGCGTAAGTCAACCCGACTTGGACAAGATCGTTGCTTGGCTCGGCCGGCATAATCTTACCGTCAAGTCAGTCGCGCGCGGCCGCAATACCGTCGCCTTTGGCGGCGCCGCCGGCGCGGTCGCCACCGCCTTTGGCGTCGAGATTCATCGTTACCTCGCGGACGGCGAACTGCACTACGCCAACACCGCCGACCCTACCGTGCCCGCGGCCTTCCAAGGCGTCGTGCAAGTCGTTCAAGGACTGAATGACTTCCGCCTGAAACCCATGCTGCTGCGTAGCGCGCAGCCCCGTTTTGACCTCAGCGGATCTCACTTTCTCGCTCCCGACGATATAGCCACCATTTATGACATCGCGCCTCTCTATAATGCCGGCTTCACCGGGACCGGACAGACGCTTGCGGTCATGGGACAAACCGATATAGAGTTAACGGACATCGCGCAATACCGTAGTTACTTCAATCTGCCGGCCAATAGTCCGACCTTGTTGTTGGTCCCCGGCAGCCCGAATCCAGGACTCAGCAGTGGCGACTTAGCCGAGGCCGATCTCGATCTGGAGCTCTCCGGCGCGGTGGCGCGCAACGCCACCGTCCTGTTCGTCTATTCCAACGATGCTGTCTTCTCGTTCGAATATGCAATCGATCAGAACATCGCGCCCGTCATCGGCATGAGCTACGGTAACTGCGAGGTGCAACTGCCGCTCTCCGAAGTGGAGGCTTTCGATAGCTGGGGCTCGCAAGCCAGCGCGCAGGGACAGACCATCTTCGCCGCCTCCGGCGATAACGGCGCCGCCGATTGTTTCGTCTCCACCGATCGTTCCACCACCGACGGCAATACCACCGAGTCCGTCGATATGCCCGCGTCCCTTCCGCAGGTGACGGGTGTGGGCGGCACCACCTTCAACGACAGCGGAACAGGTTATTGGAGTAGCACCAACACCGCTAACCATGCCTCCGCCCTAAGTTATATCCCGGAGACCGCCTGGAACGATAGCAGCCTCACCGGCACGCCCACTGCCAGCGGCGGCGGCGCGAGTTCGATTTACCCGAAGCCCTCGTGGCAGACTGGTCCCGGCGTCCCCGCCGACGGTCACCGCGACGTTCCCGATGTGTCGCTGGCCGCCTCCCCCAATCACGATGGCTATTACATCATTAGCGGCGGAAAAGCCCAGATCATCGGAGGCACCTCCGTCGGCCCTCCGCAATTCTCCGGAATTGTGGCGCTGCTGAATCAGTACCTCGTCTCCAAAGGCTTTCAGCAGGCTGCCGGGCTAGGCAATATCAATCCGGCGCTATATCAGAATCTCTGGCCGGTCGCGGACGTGTTTCATGATATCGTCACGGGGAACAACATAGTCACTCCTTGCGCCGGCCAGTGCACTTTGTCGCCGTTTGGGTACGATGCCGGCGTGGCCTACGATCGGGTTACCGGCATAGGAACTCCGGATGTCTATAACCTGGTTACCGCCTGGGATGGCAGCGGTGTAACCGCCAAGTCGACCGCTTCCATGGCAGTCGCCGCCAGCCCCAATAGAGTCGCGTTTACCGATACCACCACCCTCACCGCTACTGTCACTAGCTCCGGTGGCGCCACACCCACGGGCACGGTCACCTTCTCATTGCCGACTGAGTCGCTCGGGACGGCCACGCTCGACTCCAGTGCGGTGGCGACCCTGACGCTCAGCGCCGTGCAGTTGGCCGTGGGCGCCAATACCGTCACCGCGCAATACAACGGCGACAACGCCCACTACGGCGCATCGTCTTCGGTCAGTATCGTAGAGACAACGCCGGCTAACGGCTTGCCCTTGGTCGGCGGGCTGGCCAACGCGGCTTCATTCACCGACTCACTGGCTCCCGGCGGCATCCTGAGTATCTTCGGCACACAACTGGCTCCCGCCACCGGCAGCGCACCCGGCTTGCCTCTGCCCACCATGATGGCCGGCACGACAGTCACGATCGGCGATTACCTCGCGCCGCTCTATTACGTTTCGCCGACGCAGTTGAATGTGCAGATTCCATACGAAGTGAGCCCGGGTTCTTCCATAACGCTGCGCGTGACCAATAACGGCCTGAACGTCTTCAGTTCTCTCAACCTGGGCGCTACGGCCCCCGCCATCTTCACCACGAATGCGCAAGGCACGGGGCAAGGCGCAATCCTGAATACTTCTTATCAGTTGGTAGACGCGTCCCATCCGGCCACTCCCGGCAGCACGTACCTCCAGATCTATTGCATGGGCTTGGGCGCCGTAAGTAATCAGCCGGAGGATGGCGCCCCGGCGTCCTCGACCACGCTGTCCCAAACCAGTTCCACCCCAACGGTGACCATCGGCAATCTGCCCGCGAATGTGACTTTCTCCGGCTTGGCCCCTGGCTTCGTCGGCCTGTATCAAGTGAATGCGCTGGTGCCCGCCACGGTGCCCGCCGGTGGTGCCGTGCCGGTCGTCGTCTCCCTCGGCGGAGTCGCTTCCAACACCGCCACCATAGCTGTCGGCCCGTAGGGCGGCGCCATGCGCCGCCGTTCTTGCGCCGCCGTTCTTGTGCCGCCAACTACCCAACCACCCGCAGCCCCAACCCCGGCCGGTCCGGCAGCATCAGCTTCCCCTTCTCCACCAACACCCCCGTGAACGGATCGTTGCCAATCAGCAGATTGCCGTCCAGGTCCGCATAGTCCACCAGCGGCGACAAATGCGCCGCCGCCGTCACCGATACCGAGCTCGAAATCATGCACCCTAACATCGTCTTCAGGCCCAGTGACTTCGCCACCTGGATCATGCGATGCGCTTCCAGAATGCCGCCCGCCTTGTCCAGCTTCACGTTTACGCCATCGAACGCGCCCGCCAGTTTCGGAATGTCCGCCGCGTGCCGGCACGCTTCATCCGCGATCAGCGGCACGTGTACCCGGCTATGTACCCAATGCATCTCGTCCAGCATCTCCGCCGGCATGGGCTGTTCCACGAACTCCACGCCCTGCCTGGCCAGCCACTCGATCTTGCGCACCGCCACTTCCTTGTCCTTCCATCCTTCGTTGGCGTCCACGCGCAGAGGCTTGTCCGTCGCGCTGCGCACCGCCGCGATGGTAGCTTCGTCGCTGTCTAAGCCTACCTTGATCTTCAGCACCGGAAAATCGGCCGCCTCCCGCACCTTCTGCCGCGTCGTCTCCGGATTGTCGATGCCGATCGAGAACGTCGTCACCGGCGTATCCCGCCGGTCCAAACCGAAGTAGCGGTAGAGCGGCACGCCCAGCTTCTGTCCCACCCAATCCATCAGCGCGATATCGATCGCCGCCTTGCCCGCCCACTCGCCTTCCACGCGGCCGAACACCTGTTGCATGACTTTGGCGAACTGCCACGGATCGGCCGCCGCCAATAGCTCGCGCACCGATTCCACGGCCTGCCGCGCGCCTTCCGCATTCTCGCGATAGCGCACGATCGGCGCGCCCTCGCCGTGGCCCGTAATGCCGTCGTTGGTGTATGCCACATGCAGCGTGTCCCGGTAGTCGCTCGATGACATCGTCGTCGTCCAGGTGTGCCGCAGCTTCAACCGCTTGATCTCCGTACGCACTGTCGCGCGCGGTGCGGCGTGCCCCGGGCGTGCCAGCAGCGCGGGCCATCCGGCCTGCGCCAGGAAGAAGTCACGGCGGTTCATTTGAGCCTCCTCGATGCCACCAGTAAGCGCGCCCAGTGCGGGTCGCTCAGATCCGAGATCTGCACCACGGGCCGCACCCAAGTTGTCGCGCTGATGAATTTGCCATCCCCGATATACATGCCTGTATGCGTAATGCGATCGGCGGCGCTGCCGAAGAAGACCAGATCGCCGGGCCGCAGTTCCTCGCGTTTCAACGCCGTCACCCCCTGCCACGCGGCCTGTAAGTCGGCGTCCCGCGGTATCGTCGTGCCGCGCCGCCGGCACAGCATCTGCGTGAAGCCGGAACAGTCGTAGCCGAAGCTGGATGTGCCGCCCCAGGTGTACGGCAATCCTACAAAGCGGCGGCTCAATTCAATCGCCGCTTCAATCGACAGTGGCTGCGCGTCGAAGGAAACGTCGCCGCGCTGCACCCACCCGGTGCGGTCGTCCGGCAGGCGGATTTCGAGCCATCGCGGATCTTGGCCAGGCTCGCCAATCACCTCCAGGCGCGTCTCGAACGGTACCGTAATCAACGGCCGGCGCTGTGTGACATTCGGCTCGCGATAGATGTGCGCGAACAAGCTCTCCACATGCGCCACGCGCCCGCCCTCCGCGTAGTGGGTCCCGCTGCGCACGTCTCCGTCCGCCATCCAACCCGTGTAGTCGTCGGGCGTGCGCACGCGCAGCCAGCCCGGCCGCGTCTCCACCACTTCGATGCCGGTTCCGTAGATCGCCTGCGAAACTACCTCAGAGTCTTCCGCCGGTTGCGCGTACATATTGGCGACCGGCTTAAGGACCACGTGGGGCAGGCTCGCAGCCTGCGGCGGCCTCGCAGGCCGCCCGCCGCCAATCCAATCCGCGATATCGCCGATAACCTCCCCAGCCACGTGCCCGCCCTTGCCCTCGCCCGCCACGAACAAATGGTTCAGCATCGGATAACTCCGCATGGTCACGTCCTTTTTATGACCTAACCCCGCCTTCCACAAGTCGAAATCCGTCATACGCACCTGGTAGTCGCGCTCGCCTTGCAGGATCAGCATGGGTATCGGGCTCGCCGCTGCCAAGGCCGGCGGATCGTAGCCCTTCAAATCCGCCTTGTACCTCTCCGTGACGCCTGACATAACCACCCACGGATCGTGCCGGATTTCCGCCAATCGCGCCTGTTGGGCCGCCGTAGGCTCGCCTTCAAGACTCGCCAGATACTCAGTCTGCTCTACGACCAGTTCTTCAAGCGGCCGCGCGTTGCCCGCCATCACCACCACGCCCGCCAGAGTGGCATCCGCCCGCATGATGCGCGGCATCATATAACCGCCCTGGCTATGGCCCAGAACGAAGATACGCCGCGCATCGATGCCATCCTGTTTTCGCAGCCAAGCCGCCGCCAGCACAGCGTCTTCCACCGTCTCCTGGGTCATGGTGAAGTTAGGATCGGCCGCGCATTTCTGCGGGTACACCTTGGTGCGCTTGTCATAACGCGCCACCGCGATGCCGCGCGTCGCCAAACCCTCGGCCAAATCGCGGAACACTTTGACGCCGCCCACGCTCTCGTCCCGATCGTTCGGTCCCGATCCGTGCACCAGCACTAAGGCGGGCCACGGTCCTTTCCCCTTGGGGACCGTCAGCGTGCCCGGCAGTTTCCACTCCTCCGCCCCCACGCTGATGTCGTGCTCTGAAAACGAATCGGGCTTGCTGTAGGGCGGTGTCTCATACGCCGTAGCTTCCGGCTCCGCCGGGCGAAACCAGGTGCCTTGAAGCTGTCCCGCGGCATTCCAACTCGCTATGAAGTTCAGCGCCGTCCCGGACCAGTGCACCTGGATTGTGACTGTCGCCGCATCGCCGATGTGGCGCGTCCGCGGCGCGTCCTGGCTTTGCGGCCGCCCCAGCGCGCTCAAGATCCGGCCCGCCTCCGCCGCGTAGGTTTCGCGCGGCATAGCCTTCTTCATTTCCGGCGACCACTGCGCGTAGAACGCGTCGTACCTTCCCGCCAGCACCGTCTCCAGCGCCTGCTGCGTCCGCTCTTCTGGCGTCTGCGCCGCGGCGGACCACCCGCCCGGCGTCGCCACGAGGGCCAGCGCCCATACTGTGAGACGATTCAGGCTCCGCATACACCTATTGTAAGAGCGTACAGGCGGCCAGCCGCGCCCGGCTTTCGCGCGATAATAAAAATATAGGTGTTGGAGTTCACCTTGAACCGCCCCTTGGGCAGATGACTCCTACGAGAAATCTTCCCAATGGCTACCCAAAGTCGGTTGAACGAAGCGCAGCGCCGCAGGCTTCTTGGCAACGCCCAGTACGCCGACAAGCTCCTGTCGGATATCGAGCAAATCGTCAACGCCGCGGAATCGAAATCGATTTTCCCGCAGTACATTGCGGATCTTTCTCTCCCTCAAGCCCAGTTGATTCGCAGCTATATCGCCCGCTTCCGCAATCAACTGGCGCGCGCCATGGACGGTTTGAATATCGTGTCCGGCCGTCCCGCCCTCGGCTCTCTCCACTCCATCCGCGTGACTCTGGCATTCGTGCGGGTTGCGGTCCAGGAGATGGCGCCCCATTACCTGCGCGGCTATGGCGAGCTGCCTGAGAGTGCGACGCCCCAGCTCCAAGGGCTTTGCGCCGAACTGGAAGGGTTGCTGGAAAGACTGAGTGCCGCCCTGGCGGATGCTCCGGCAGCCGACCTCCAGGCCCGCCTGGCGCGCCTGCAGCAAGCCGCGGGGGGACTCGATGCGCTCCGCCTGCTCGATCGCATCGTCGCCGATCGCGGACTGGTGGAATTGCGGCCTCGTCTCGCGATGATCGTCGAACGCCTGGAATCCAATCGGTTTGAGATTGCCGTGTTCGGCAGAGTCAGTTCGGGCAAGTCGTCCCTGCTGAACCACGTTCTTCATACCGCGGCATTGCCTGTGGGCGTGAATCCCATCACGGCGGTTCCCACCAGGCTGATCCACGGCGGCCAGGCGCTGCTCACCGTGACCTTCGCGGATCGCGGCGTGGAGGCGCTGCCGATCGAGCGCCTGCCGGAGTTTGTGAGCGAACTGCATAACCCGGCTAACGGCAAAGGGGTCGTGCGCCTGGTGGTGGAGCTGCCTTCCGAACGCCTGCGAACCGGGCTCGCATTTGTTGATACACCAGGGCTCGGTTCGTTGGCGACGGCGGGAGCCGCCCAGACGCTGGCGTATCTGCCGCAGTGCGATCTGGGTGTGGTCTTGATCGGCGCCGCCAGCCCCCTGAACGACGAGGACCTTTCCACCATCCTGCGCCTCTATGAGGCGGCCATCCCCGTGAAGGTTTTGCTGAGCAAGGCGGACCTGTTGTCGCCGGCCGATTTGGAATCCGCGCTCCAGTACACCGCCGGCCAGCTTCGCGCGCATTTGGGCGTGGAGATCGCCGTGCATCCCGTCAGCACGGCCTCGTCGCACGCGCATCTCCTGGAGCAATGGTTCTCCGAACAGATCGCGCCTCTCTACCAGCGGCAACGCCAACTCGCCGAAGAGTCCAGCCGCAGGAAAACCGCTGCGCTGCGTGAGGCCGTCGCCGCGGCGCTCCAGGCAAAACTGAACGGAAGTGGAACCGGTCCGGCGCTCGAGGACTCGGAACTCCTCGCCCTGGAGCGCGACTTGCGCGAGGCGGCCGGCAAGCTCGAAGAAGCCCGCGTGTTCTGTCTGCGCGCCTCCGGCGAAATACGCGGCTCGACGCGGCATGCGCTGGCCGCGGCGGCAGATGCCCTCCTGGAAGTGTGGAGTAGCGCCGCCGTCGTCAATGCTATCGCGCAAACGGCCTCCTCTGCCACTCAGGTGTACGCCCATCTCCAGGATCTCGCCCGCGCACTGGCGGCGGCCTTGCAGCGTACCGCCCTTGCGCTGGGCAGCCCCGACGCGCCACCCGAGGAAGAGCTCCTGCGCGCCGTTCGTGAGATGCCGCCCTTCGACGCCCCACCCATAAACGGCGCCCTCGATCGCCCGTGGATCCGGTTTCCCAGAGCGTTGGCGCGAAAACAAATCTACGGTAAGCTGCAACTCGTGCTCGAAGAGCCGCTCTCGCAGGCATTCACCACCTACGGACGGCTCGTCGAGAACTGGACCCGCGGCGCGTTGGCCGAACTCCAGTTGAGGTTCGATTCCGCGGCGGATGCCTATCGCGCGCAGATGGCCAGGTGGATATCCCGGAGCGCCGTGACGACCGAAGAGCAACAGGCCATTCGCGACGACTTGATCCGCCTCGGTGAGGTCGGCGGATGACTACCATGCCGATCCCGGACCGCGGCGCCGTCGATTCCCGGCAATATCGTTTCGCTTTCGCGATAGACGCGTTCTCCGCGGTTCCAGCCGATTTCGTTTTGCCGCCCGATATTGACGCGTTCGACGCCGGCGTGTTTCTTCCCCGCGACGATGCGGACTGGCTGGGCCGCCGCAAATACCCTCCGCGCATTCTGCTGCTGCGCGGCCGTGAGGTTCTGATCGTGCCGCATCCAGCCGCCGGAGAGCACCCAGTCCGAATTCCACTGGACCGTATCGAGCGGCTCGAGTGGGGCCGCATCCTGCTGATCGGCTGGATCGCCCTGACCTGCGATGGCGGCCAGATACGGTTGCAGTACAACACACGCTCGCGAGGCCCGGTCGAGCAATGCATCAAGGCGCTCCAGGATCGCTGGCTGCCCCCAACCCCAACGAACCTGACTCTTTTCGCGGGCGCCTTCGACGTGCCGCTCGACCTGAAGTTCAAGTACGCGCGGTCCGCGGAACTCCTCGCCGGAGAAACGCCGTTGGCGCAATTCTTCCAGCCGCCGCCCGCCGCCGATCTGGTGTTACTAACTTCGCGTAGGTTATTTTGGATCACCGAAAGGCGCAAAGGGAGATACGAACGCTACGGCACGGTAAGTCGCTCGGCTAGATTAACATCGGTGACAGGAGTGACGTGCGTCGACAGTAAGTTGGCCATGTTATTCAAATCTGGTGACTCATGGTGTATTCCCCTCCGCGAAGAGCAGAGACAACAAGTACAACAGTTCGCAGCCCGGTTGGAGGGCGGGCTTTAGCCCGCGTGGGGCTTAAGCCCCACTGACCCGCAGCCGCCGCAAATCCTCGCGGATGCGCGGCGTATCCCGTCCAGCCGATGCGATCAGCTTCTCGATGGTCGCGATCAAAGTGTCCAGCCGTCCGATCGAATCCCTTTCCAGCGTGACGAGCGCCCCGCCCGCCGCCTCCTCCCACTGGGACGCCAGGCGCGATAGGTTCATAAACACGACATCGGCCACTCTGCGTTCGAAGTGTCTCTTCACCGCGACTTGTAACAGTGACATAGGCACAGCCGCCGACACTAACTCCCAGTTATGATCGAAGATTCGGCCGACCCTTATATCCGGCGATCGCGGCTCCTGTGTAGTAAGTTCCACTTGAGTCGTCTCCAAAGGTACGCCCAGAGTCTCCATTGCCTGCTTCGCCAGCCGGTTCCGAAAGTCCTGAAGGCACTGCGAGAGCTGGCGGCTGGCGCGCCGGGCCGGTTCCAGGAACTCGCCGCGATGCTGCCGCGACAGGGCGGCCATTTCTCGCGTCACGCCGGCGCGCAGCCATTCGTCGAAACGCTCCATCGCCACGCTAAGGCTGCGCGTCCACGCCGGGAACTCCCGCTCCAATCCGTCGAGGAGCCGCTGGCGTACAGGCGCTTCATCCCGCCGCAGGATCTCTTCGCACTTGGCCCGCGCGCCCGCGGCCGCATGCCGCGCTGCCAGCCGCAACGCCAGACGCGTGTCGTCGAGCGACTCCTTCTGGCCCACTACGCGCTCGCGCAGTTGCTCACGATCGGAATCGGCCGCCTCGGCCGCCTTCAGCGCCACCTCGAGATAGCCTCGGCACTCCGCTGCGAGCGACTCACTCTTGTGCCTCAATATAGCCGCGTGCTGTTCCCCGGCTCCAGCGCGCGCGCGCGCCAGAAGTTGCTGCTCGAGTCGCTCGCGCAGACTCTCGAAGCCGGGCCGGATCGAGTAAGGATACACCGGCACCGCGCCATTCCAGTAACGTCCCAGTTGCGCACGCACGAAGCCCTCCACCTCCGTCCGCTCATCGGGGGCCAGCGTATCGACCTTGGTCAGCAGCACCGAGATGTTGGGAGTGAAGCGGCTTAGGTCGCGAATCAGCTCGATGTCGTGCGCGGAAAGCGGCGCATCGGCCCCCACCGCCACCAATGCCAAACCCGTGTTCGGCAGCCACTCCGTGGACGCATCCGTGTTGTGCGCGAACACGCTGTCGAGCCCCGGCGTGTCCACGAAACAGATGCCGCGATAGCGCTCCATCGCGGGCAGTTCCACTTGCACCGCAGCCACCTGCTTCACATTGGCCGGATTGGCCGTCTCCGAGACGTACTCCGCGATCTGTGTGGGCGCAATCGCCGCGGCGTGTCCATCCAGGAAGCGGACTTCGGCGCGCTCTTGCGGGCTGAACCCGATTTCAGTGATCACGGAAGTAACTGGTACCACTCCCACCGGGAGCAAGGGCGCGCCCAGCAGATGGTTTAGGAAGCTGCTCTTGCCGGCCTTGAAGCGTCCGAAGATTGCGATGTTGAGAGTCCCGGCGCGCGCGAACGCGCGGCAGCTCTCCAGGAAGTACCGCAGGTCCGCGATCTGGTAACGTTCGCAGAGTTCCGCCGCCATCTCCAGCACGGGAATCGGCGGTCCGCTCATTTCAGTCCATAAACGCCGGCAGCGCGTCCATGCGCAGCGGCACAAACCTGACGTGCCTGCCCTGCCTGTACTCGGGCCGCGCGGCCAGGCGGCACATAGTCACGATCTGTCCAGGGTTGCCCCGCGCGGAGTGGAGCACTTGCCTTCGGAAACCGTCCAAATCCAATTCGTCCAACTTGTATGCCGCAACGGCGGCCTCAAACAGCCCGGCAGCCTCGGCGCGTTTAAGCGGCTGCAAAGCGATCTCTTCCCGCGGGTCCCATAACAGCCGCCTAAGGTAGCCCAGGGATTCCCGCGACCGTGCAGTCACAATCAGACAATTGTCCGGACTATGATAGATGCCCTGTAAGAACCGGTACATGCGCGGGTCGGCTTCCGGCGCATCATCGAGAAACACAGCCCGCGGCGCGTGTGCTAGCGATTCCAGGATGGCCGGCTTTAGCGACATGCTGGTGGCGCCGCTGCTCACACGGCAGGCCAGCATTGCCGCTAGCTGCACCAGAAGATCGTGTAACACACACGGACCGCGAATGAGTAGGTGAGGTACGGCGCATACGGAGACGGGCTCCGCCAGTAGCCGGGTCTTACCCATGCCAGGAGCGCCGGTAATCAGCCGCGATTGCCGCGCCCGCAGCGCGCACACTAACTCCCGGACCTCATCCCGCCGGCCTCCCAGCGGAATCGGCCGATCGTCGATGGTGCTCCAGTCAGCCGCCTTTTTCATCCGCAGCCGGCGCCTTCTTTTGCACGCGAACTAACCGCACATCGGAGATCGCCATCAGCCCCGTGTCCATCATCTCCTTCACCACTGGCGCCAGGCGGGCCAGGTTATCCTCAGTGTCTACAATCGAAATCAGGATGGGTTGATCGTGTCGCGTCAGATGATGCTTATGCATCTCCGCTGTCTCGCCGTATCCTTCCAAACCGCGGAAGACCGTCGCCCCGGCAATCTTCATCTCCCGGCACTTACTCACAATCGCCTCATACAACGGCTTGCCGCCATAGCGGTCGGATTCCCCAATATGGATGCGCAGCAGCTTAGCGGGTTGTCCCGGCAGCATCGGGTGCCTCCATCGCGGTCTTGCCGCGCACCAGCCTGACCATCTCTACATCGGAGGTCACGATCAGGCCGTCTTCCAGCATGCCTTCGATCGCTTCCGCGGCCGCCGCGATCTTATCGGGCGCGTCGATTACCGAAAGCATGATGGGCAGGTCCCGCATAGGGTGAAAGACGCTGCGCTTGTGCGCGTGACCCTTGGCCCCATATCCCAGGATGCCCCGATACACTGTGGCGCCGGCGATGTCCATCATGCGCAGCTTGTTCACAATGGCGTCGTATAGCGGCTCGCCATGCCACTTATCCGCTTCGCCCAGGAAGACCCGCAGCAGCGTGGCCGGCCCCTGCTTGTGTTCGTGCGGCAGTTTCGGCTCGGGCTTGGCGGGCTTGTGCGCGAACTTCACCACTGTGGTGTCTTGCACCTCGATTAGCCCGTCGCTCACCATCTCATACAGCGTGGGCAGGATCTCTTCGACCTTCGCCGCCGTCTCGATGAATTCGATGCGGATCGGCAGATGCTGCGCCAGCACCTCCACCTTGGGCGTGTGCATCAGTTGGTGTGCACCGAAGCCGGAGTAAGCCCGCGTGGCCGTCGCTCCCGAGACTCCCTTGTGCATCAGGTAGGTCATGATGGAGTCGTGCAGCGCCATTATGTGGTGCTGCGTGTCTTCGTTGATGAAGATAGTGACCTTCTTAGCGGGACCCTTAGTCAGCATATCCCCCTCCTGCGTTACCGAGCCACGGCCGTAAGGCAGCGGTTACTTGCCTCCTGCCAGAACCGACCCCAGCCACACCCCGAGATAGCCGAGCACCACGCTGCCCCCCACGTAAACCAGACCCAGCCAGCGCTCGCCGTCGCGAAC
>Ga0181526_10000625_pt1 | contig 36806 bp, 31 predicted proteins | sample PEATcosm2014_Bin_35_FD_119750 | JGI IMG/M metagenome (GOLD analysis project Ga0181526, IMG submission 119750) | Peatland microbial communities from MTU Mesocosm Facility, Houghton, MI, USA - PEATcosm2014_Bin06_30_metaG | ecosystem: Environmental > Terrestrial > Soil > Wetlands > Peat | place...
GATCCGGTTCCGGGTCGACGGCAACCTTCGGGAGATCCTGGCGTTTTCGCGGAAGCTCCACAAGGCGCTCATCTCCCGAATCAAGATCCTTTGCAACCTGGACATCGCAGAGTCGAGGATCCCGCAGGACGGCAGGTTCTCGCTTCCGATCGGCACCCAGACGGCGAATTTCCGCGTCTCGACGATCCCGTCGGCCTACGGGGAGAAGGTGGTGATCCGGATACTGGCGATGTCGGGCAAGAAGTCGATGATCACGCTGGAGAAGATGATGATGTCGCAGTCGATCCTGCAGCCCTTCAAGCGCCTGATCCAGAACCCGAACGGGATCATCTTCGTGACGGGCCCGACCGGCTCCGGGAAGACGACGACGCTCTACTCGGCGCTGCACGAGATCAACACCCCGGAGCTCAACATCTCGACGATCGAGGACCCGATAGAGATCCAGCTCGAGGGCGTCACGCAGAGCCAGGTGAACGCGACGATCGACCTGAAGTTCGCCAACCTGCTCAGGGCGCTCATGCGGCAGGATCCCGACGCGATCCTCATAGGCGAGATCCGGGACCTGGAGACGGCGAAGATCGCGACCGAGGCCGCGCTGACCGGCCACATCGTCTTCGCGACCCTGCACACGAACTCCGCCCCCCAGGCGATCACCCGGCTGATCGAGATCGGGGTGGAGCCCTACATGGTCGCCCCCTCGGTCATAGGCGTCCTCGCCCAGCGGCTTGCCGCGCGGATCTGCGAGAGCTGCAAGGAGGCCTACAAGCCGACGCGGGAGACGCTCGCCAAGTATTTCAAGGAGGACGGACTGACGGACGTGACCTTCTACCGGGGCAAGGGCTGCCCGAAGTGCCGCGGCACCGGCTACAAGGGCCGCGTCGCGATCCACGAGCTCGTGCTGATCACCGAGGAGATCCGCGCGCTCATATCTGAGGAGCGCAGTGTCCAGGAGATCACCCGCGCCGCGGCCAAGGTCGGCTACAAGCCCCTCCGCTACGACGGGCTCAAGAAGGTCCTCCTCGGGCTCACGACAATCAACGAGATCGAGCAGAACACGTCGTTCGAGTGGGCGACCTGAGGCTGCTCCAAGCACCACCCGATAACCAACAATCCAACGTGCCCGACACCCCATCAATCGACCCCGGCGCCATCAGGAACCTGCGCGAGCTCAACCCGGGCGACGACGGCGAGTTCCTCAGGGAGATCATCGGAATCTACATTGACGACACCCCGAACCGCATCGCGGAGCTGAAGAAGGCGATGGCCACCGGCGACGTTCCCCTGTTCACGCGCGCCGCCCACACGATCAAGGGAAGCTCGGCGAACGTCGGCGCGATAGCCCTTAAGGGCGTCGCCGAGCGCATGGAGATGCTTTCCCGCAGGGAGGGCCTGGGGGGCATGCCGCCGCTTGTCGCCGACTGCGAGGCCGAGTTTGCTCGGGCCGCGGGCGAACTCCGCCGCATCGCCACCTAGGGCGCCGGGTCCGGGGCTACCGGTAGAGGGCCGTCCTCGGGACGGCGGCCAGCACGTTGTACTGCCTCATCGCGAGGCGCCACCACTCGGCGAGGGAGTCCGAGGGCAGGCTCCAGAGCTCGCGGTGCAGCCTTATCATCGACTGGGGATCGAGCAGGAGCGCCATCTTCTCCTTAGACGTGAACCGGCCGGGGCCCTCCCGGAGAAGGCGCGCCTGGAGCTTGGCGAACCACTCCCTTGCGCCCGCGCTCGGGCGCCTCTGCCTGAGGAGTGCCACATGCATCGCGTTGATGTAGGGATCGAGGACCGCCTGCATGAGGCCGTAGTCCGCCCGCAGGGGCTCGAACGGCGGCAGGTGGCGGTAGCATTCGGCAAGGTTGTGCTCGAGCAGGCGCAGCTCCGCCGGCGGGCTCGTCTCCTCCGGGGTGAGGAAGATCCCGAGGGCCCTCGCCCTCTGCCCGAAGCCCGTCTTGCTGAGAAATATAGAGATCGGGATCGAGCAGACGAGGCCGGCGAGGACGGGAAGCAGCCACGCGAAATAGGCCGGAATCAGGATCAGGGACGAGATGCCCCACACCACGCCGAAGATCGTCTGCAGGCCGTGCGTGATTATCGCCTCCCTCCAGTCCGTGCCGTCCTCGTCGGCGGCCCGCTTCTGCGCGACCCATCCCACCCCCTGGCCGAGCAGCGTGAAGATGACGAACTTCGTGTTGAAGATCATGTTTATCGGCGCGAGGAGCATCGAGACCCCGGCCTCGAGGACCGCGCTCGCCACCAGCCTGCCGCGGCCCCCGTACTGCTCCACCTCCCCGGGGCGCCCGAGCATGACCACGACGCTCACGAACTTCGGGAGGAAAAGCAGGAGCATCGTGAGCGAAAAGAGGGTCAGCGCCTCAGGAAGGGCGACCGTGTAGCCGAACAGGGACGTCGTGTCCGTGTACTGCGGCGAGCCGCCGGCGGCGGCCCGCTCGGTCTGGTTGACCATCTCGACGGTCCCGAGGATCAGGAAAAGGAGCCAGAGGGGCGAGGACACGTAGGCCATGATCCCCATAAGCAGGTGAAACCGGTTCGCCGGCCGGAAGCCCCGTGCGGTCAGGAGCCAGGCATGCTGGAGGTTCCCCTGGCACCAGCGCCGGTCGCGCTTGGCGCCCTCGATCAGGGTCGGCGGGCCCTCCTCGTAGCTGCCCTCGACGTCGTGCGCCAGCCAGACGGCCCAACCCGCCTTGCGCATCAGCGCCGCCTCGACGAAGTCGTGCGAGAGTATCCGCCCGCCGAAGGGCTCGATGCCGGGCAGCTCCGGGAGGGCGCAGTGCTCCATGAACGGCTGCACGCGGATGATGGCGTTGTGGCCCCAGTAGTTGCCCTCGTGCTGCTGCCAGTAGTTCAGGCCCGCGAGGTAGAGGGGGCTGTAGAGCCTGTTGGCGAAGGACTGCAGGCGCGAGTAGAGCGTCTCGCCGCGCACGACCCTCGGCGCCGTCTGGATGATCCCCACGGTGGGGCTCGCCTCCATCATCGAGACCAGCCGGGTGAGCGCGTCGCCGGTCATGACCGAGTCGGCGTCCAGAACGACCATGTACCTGTAGTTCTTGCCCCACCGCCGCAGGAAGTCGGCGACGTTGCCCGCCTTCTTGTTAATCGCCTGGCGGCGCTTCCGGTAGAATATCTTGCCGAACCCGTCCACCTGCTTGCAGAGCTCCACCCATGCGACCTCCTCGCGGATCCACTGGTTGGGCTGGTTGGAGTCGCTCAGGATGAAGAAGTCGAAGCTGTCGGCCCCCCCGGCGTCCTGGACCGACTTGAAGACCACGCGCAGCCCCTCGAACACGCGGCTGACGTCCTCGTTGAACACCGGCATCACGACGGCCGTCGAGGCTAGGCGGGGCGCCAGCCCGGCCGGCGCCCCCGCGGAGATCCGGCTTATGTCGCCCCCGCGGTTGATGACGATGAATCCCGCGAACGCGGTGCAGAAGCCGACCGCAATGTGCGCGAAGAGCGGGACGAACAGGAGGAGCAGGACGATCTCGAGGCCGCTCAGCCCGTCGTCGCCCCAGTAGAGGTCGGCGACGAACCAGGTCGCGAGGCTCGTGAGGACGAAGACCGCCGAAAAGAAGATGAAGCGGCGCCGGTTCAGGCGGGCCTTGTCCAGCTGCTCGGTCGCGATGATCCGCATGGGGGCCTTCAGCGGGTCAGGTAGAATATCCCCGCCAGCGCGACGGCGAAGACCAGCCAGAGGAGGAGCGCGCGCAGGATGGGCCACTGCTCGAACTTCTCGAGGGTCTCGCCCGCCGCCTCGGTGATCCGGCCGAGGTCCATCGGCCGGGGAACCATGCTCGAGACCGCGAGGTCGGGGCCGGCCTGGAGGCTGCTGCTCCTCATCGCCCGCGAGAAGTCGCCCGGGATTCGCTCCTCGTCCAGGAAGGCGTAGGGCCAGCGCTCGGGGCCGTCGCACAGGAGGAGCGCGACCCTCCCCTCGACGGCCAGCCTGTCGTGCGGCTCGCCCTTCTTCTCGAGAACCTCGGCGAACCAGGCGTCCATCAGCGCCTCGGTCTCCTCCGCGGCGATCGTCGTCGGGTCGAGCGCCGGGTGGGCCTCGTGGAGACGGGCCGCGCGCTCGAGGATCTTCTGGATCAGCCGGCTCTGGTGGAGGCGGTTGTGGATCCTGTGGGCACGCAGGTAGTCCTCCACGCGGACATAGGCGGAGTTCCACGACTCCATCGTGCCCGTCCTCGGCCTGAACGCCTCGGGAAGGCCTACCTTTGGCTCCCCGTCCCGCCCCGCCCCCGTCACGGCTGCCAAAGGTAGCTCCATGTCTCCGTGAGCACGTGCGGCGGCTTGCGCAGGAAGCAGCGCAGCTCGACGGGCCGGCCGCTCCCGTCGGGCTTGAGCGCGAAGGCGACCCTCCACGTGCCGTTGAACGGGTTCTTCTGGACCGTGGCGTTGATGAGGGCGGCGCCGTCGCCGACCGTGACGACGGGCTCTATGGCGGGGTCGGGTCCCTGCTTTCCAAGGTAGGCCCCGCCGAAGTCCACGACAAAGCGTTCCAGCTCAACCTCCTGCGTCCGCGTCCTGCCGTGCCGCGTCGAGACCGCAAAGCCGGCGGGCGGATGGATCTGGTCCATGAACCAGTGCAGCCGGTAGCTCACCTCGATCGGCTCGCCCGTGCGCGGGAGCGCCTCGGGGACCCAGAACGCCGAGATGTTGTCGGCCGTCTCGTCCGGCGCCGGCAGCTCGACGAGCCGGACCGCCCCCCTGCCCCAGAGGCCTATCGGCTCCACCCAGGCGCTCGGGCGCATGTGGTAGTAGGCCTCCAGGTCCTGGTAGTTCTCGAACTGGCGGTCGCGCTGGATCAGCCCGAAGCCCTTGGGGTTCACGTCGGAGAACGAGGCGACGCGGGGCGACCCCGGGTTGGTGAGCGGCCTCCAGATCCACTCCCCCGCCCCGGTGAACACCATCAGGCCGTCCGAATCGTGGACCTCGGGCCGGAAGTCGTCGTAGCTGACGTTGGTGTTCTTGCCGTGCCAGAACATGCTCGTGAGCGGGGCGAGCCCCAAAACCCCGGGGTCCGTCCGGCAATAGACGACCGCGTGGACCTGGGTCACGGTCTCCGCCCCGGGCGTGATGAAGAACTTGTAGGCGCCCGTCGCGCTCGGCCCGTCGAGGAGGGCGTACACCGTGAGCGTCCTCGCGTCGGCCGCCGGCCGCTCGACCCAGAACTCCCGGAAGACCGGGAACTCCTCGCCGCCGGGGCCGCCCGTGTTTATGGCCAGCCCCCGGGCCGACAGCCCGTAGACCGCGCGCTGGCAGATGAACCGGAAATAGCTGGCCCCCAGGAAGGCCCCGAGCTCGTCGCCCGGCTTGTTGAGGGGATAGAGGATCTTCAGCCCGGCGAATCCCATCCTGGACGAGACGCTGGGGACGCGGTTCGACCCGTAGTCGAACATCCCCGGGGAGAAGGAGACCGGGTCGACGGACTGGCCGTTGATGATGCTGATCTGGACCGTCCGGTCGAAGTTGAAGCCGGGATGAAAGAACTGGAGCTCGAACGGCAGGCGGTCCCGGTGCCAGAGGCCCTCGTCCGCCCGGAAGCGGATGTCGCGGTACTGGTCGTAGGTGAGCTTGAGCAGCGCCTCGGGGACCGTGCTCCTGCCGGGGGAATAGGGCCTGTTGGCGAGCATCTTGGCCTGGTAGCGCAGTATCTCGAAGTCAAAGCCCTCGTCGGCGTGCCCCATCGGGCAGATTGCGGCAAGGGTGGCTGCGAAAAGGAAGCGGGCGGCTCTCATTGCGAGTTGAAGAAATTCCGTTGCTTGTCGGAAATCGCAAGGCCCGCCCTCTCCATCACCTTGAGCAGGTCCTCCCAGATCAGGCGCTTGGTCCGGTTGGTCGGGTTGCGCAGGACGTAGCTCGGGTGGTAGGTGACCATGAGGGGCCTGCCGCCAAAATCGTGCCATCTCCCGCGGACCTCCCCGAGGGCGCCGAACGAGCGCGGGCCGAGCAGGCCCTTTGCGGCCGTCGCACCCAGCGCGACCAGGATCCGCGGGCCGACGATGTCGATCTGCGCCCTCAGGTAGGGCAGGCAGTGCGCCATCTCGGCCTCGGTGGGGGGCCGGTTGCCGGACTGGACGCCGTCGGCGCCCGTGGGCAGCTCGGGGCGCCAGTTCATGATGTTCGCGATGTACACCTGCGCCCGGGAGAGCCCCATCCCGCCGATCATCCGGTTGAGCAGTTGGCCGGCGGGCCCAACGAAGGGCTCGCCCTGGATCTCCTCCTCGGCGCCCGGGGCCTCCCCGACGAACATGATGGCGGCGTCGAGGCTGCCCACCCCGACGACGGCCTTCCTTCCCGGGCGGATCCGGGCCGCGCAGGCGGGGTCGGCGAGCACCATCGCGCAGAGGGCGGACCACCGGGAGGCCTTGTCGCCGCCGGGCAGGACGACGACCGGGGGCGCGGGTGCCGCCGGTCCGGCGGCCTTTGCCGCCCCGGCGTCTCGCACCGCCTGGGGGCGGGCACCCGCCACGGACCTGCGGAGGGCGTCCAGCCCCTCCTGGGACACGGACACGCTCCCCACCCCGCCGGCCTTCAGGCGGCGCAGCTCGTCGGTGAGTGCGTTCAGGGCGAGGCGCATGGGCGCATGTTCAGGGTTTCCGGGATCGAACCAGCTTCTCCACGCAGTTGCCGAGCATGTCGAATTCCAAATTTTCGGAGCCTAGCGCAGCTTTATCCTCAGGACCGCCGTGTCGCCCCCGCGGCTCACGAGGAATACGGTCTCCGCGCGCAGCGGGTCCTTCTCGATCGCGGAGAGCCTCTCCACGGCGGCGGAGAAGTCGGGTATCTCGGCGCCGTCTATCTCCTTGATCCAGTCGTCCGGCCTCAGGCCGGCTATGTCCGCCGGGCTGTTGGGCTTAACCAGGTGGGCCACGATCCCGTCCAGCTCGCTGGTCCTCGCGTGACGAGCGACCGCGTCGCCGTAGACGAACTCGCGGGCGGTGAACCCGATCTTCTCGAAGTACCTGCGGTCGGCTTCGCGGACGAGGCGGGGCTCCTCGGCGAGCGTCGCCCTGAGCTCGAGCCGCTCGGAGCCGCGCAGGATGGAGAGCGCCATCGTGTCTCCCGGCGCCCGGGCCGCAATCAGCCGCTCGACGTAGTCGACGACCACCCGGTCCGGCCGGAACCGCGGCAGGGGCGTCCCGTCGACCCCAAGGATGATGTCGCGCGCCTTCATGCCCGCCTTCTCGGCGGGGCTGCCCTCGAGCACCTCGCTGACCACGGCCCCCGACTGCGAGTTGAGCCTGAGGAACGCGGCGACCTCGCGGTCCATGGGCTCCAGCCCGTAGGCGCCAAGCCACGAGAGGGGGCGCCCCACCGCGGTCTTCGGGATGCGCCCAAAGTAGGGGAGAACCTCGGAGGCGACGAGGAAGGCGCTGCTCTCCTCAAGGTTGACGAGCATGATGGGCGCGCCGCCGCGCTCCTCCCCCGAGAATTCCAGGAAGGTCTGGCCGAACGAGCTTGCGCCCAGGCCGGCGAACCGGCCGTCCTGGTCGAACACCGGAAGGCCGGGACCGGCCACCTCCTGCTGGGCGATCGCCGTCTGCTGGGGCAGCGCCTGGACCAGGGCCACATGGCTCTGCAGGATGTACGGCGTGAAGTCCTCGTCCTTGTTGCGCAACCCGATCCCCCACACGAAGGCGCCGAGCTCGGGCGCTCGCGCGGCGCCCGTCCCGGCGAACGCGGTCACAGGGACGATCCGGGCGAGGATGGATGCGTCCGCCCTCACGAAATGCCAGCCCGTGAAGGCGTCCCGCCCGAGGTACTGGGCGGGATGACCCTCGGGGTCCCCGGGGATGTAGACCTTGAAATCCCGGATCTGGCTGGGAGAGACCCTCAGGTCGACGGCCGCGGAGGGCAGGATGATCGTCCCCGCCGAGTCGACGACCGTGCCATAGGCTATCGTCGGGCGTCGCTCGAGCTCCGTCTGGGTCACGTACTCGACGGCCACGGTGCACTTCACGCGCTCCGCCCAGAGCGCGGTCAATTCGGAGGCCGGGGCCCGCGCCGGGCAAAGGCACGCGGCGAGCGCCAGGGGTAGCGCGAGTCTCTTCACGGCTTCAGGACGATGAGCGAGACGCGGCGCTCGCGCTGCACCTCGAAGAGCGTCGGCCCGGGCCTCGCGGCGTACGCCGTGTCGACCGCCCGGACCACGTCCAGCGATGTCACCGGGCTCTGGTTGATCTTGGTCACGATGTCGCCCCTTTCCAGGCCGGCCACGTCCGCCGGGAACCCCTGCTGCACCCCGATCACGAGGGCCCCGTTGTCGTCGGGAAGCTGGTTCTCCCGGGCGAAGGCCCTGGATATCTTCCTGAGCCCGATCCCCCAGGCGTCGGACACCCACTCCTCACCCATCCGGCTCTCAAGCTTCGCCGTGACCAGGGTGGCCGTGGACTCGGTCGCGCCCCGCTTGTAGGTCAGCACGAGGGAAGAGCCCACCGGCTGGCTCGCGATCATGTTCTGGATCGGCGGCAGCTGCTCGGGAAAGCGCCCGTCCACCGCCTTGCCGTTCACCGAGAGGATGACGTCCCCGGCGCGCAGGCCGGCGGCGGCGGCGGGCGAATCCGACTCCACGCTGTCGACAAGGACCCCCGTGTTCGTCGCCACCTCGTAGAAGCCCTCCAGGTCCTGGAGCGCCTTCGGCACGACGCCGATGTAGCTGCGCGTGATCGACCCGTCGCGCACCAGTCCCTCCATGACGCGCCTGGCGGTGCTGGAGGGTATGGCGAAACCGAGGTTGTTCGCCCCGAGGTACGCGCGCGAGGTTATCCCCACGATCCGGCCGTCCTCCGTCACCAGCGGCCCCCCGGAATTGCCGGGGTTTATCGCCGCGTCCGTCTGCAGCCACGTGTTGAAGTTCCCCGTCTCGTACCCGTCGACGCCCTCGGTGTCCTCGAAGTAGCGGTTGTTGTTCGAGATGATCCCGCGGGTCACCGTGCGGGTGAGGCCGTGGGGCGTGCCGACGGCGTAGACGGTCTCGCCGACATAGAGCTTGTCGCTGTCCCCGAAGTCCGCGTGCTTGAAAGCGAGGCCCCGCCTCTTGGCGTCGTCGAGGTTGATCCTGAGCAGCGAGAGGTCGGTCCAGTGGTCCCAGCCGACCAGCCGGGCCCCGACCCTCTCCAGGTTCGAGAGGGTCACGTTGATCTCGACGGCCTTCGGGCCGGCGACGTGGGCGTTGGTGAGGATGAGCCCGTCCTGGGAGAGGATGACGCCCGAGCCTATGCTCGCGTCGATCCGGCGCACACCGTCCTCGAAGTTGAGCTCCCGGACGTCGATGCGCACGACGGAGTCGAGGAGACGGTCGAACCCGCCGCTCATCGACGCGCGGGCCGCCCCCCCCGCCGCGAGGAGAACGGCGGCGGCCAAGATTGACCGGGGAAGTGATTGGTTCACAATGGCAGGTTCTACACGATGGTCACCGAGAGCAAAGACTACGACTTTCACGAAATCGAGCGCCGCTGGCAATCTTTCTGGGAGCAAAACCGCTCTTTCGAGGCCGGGACGGACCCCTCGAGGCCCAAGTACTACGTGCTCGACATGTTCCCGTACCCCTCGGGGTCGGGCCTGCACATCGGCCACCCGGAGGGCTACACCGCGACCGACATCATCGCGCGCCACAGGCGGGCCAGGGGCTTCAGCGTTCTCCACCCGATGGGCTGGGACGCGTTCGGGCTCCCCGCCGAGCAGCACGCCGTGAAGACGGGCACCCACCCGGCCGCGAACACCCAGAACAACATCGCCAACTTCAGGCGCCAGATCAAGGCGCTCGGCTTCTCCTACGACTGGGGCCGCGAGATCGACACCACGGACCCCCGGTACTTCCGCTGGACCCAGTGGATCTTCCTGCAGCTCTTCCGAAGGGGCCTGGCCTACGTGGACGAGCGCCCCGTCTGGTGGTGCCCGGAGATGCGCACCGTGCTCGCGAACGAGGAGGTCGTCGACGGCAGGAGCGAGGTGGGGGGCTTTCCGGTCGAGAGGCGCAACCTGCGCCAGTGGGTCCTGCGGATCACGGCCTACGCGGACCGCCTGCTTGCCGGGCTCGACAAGCTGGACTGGCCCGAGTCGACGAAGCGGATGCAGGCCGCATGGATCGGAAGGAGCGAGGGCTCCGAGGTCTCCTTCGCCCTGGAGGGCGAGGGTCTCGCCCCGCTGAAGGTGTTCACCACGCGGCCCGACACGCTTTTTGGCTGCACCTACATGGTCCTCTCGCCCGAGCACCCCCTTGTGGACGCGCTCACGGCCCCCGCCGAGCGCGCCGCGGTCGGGCAGTACCGCAGGCTCTCCGCGTCGAAGAGCGACCTCGAGCGCACCGACCTCGCGAAGGAGAAGACGGGGGTCTTCACGGGCTCGTACGCGATCAACCCGGCCAACGGGGCGCGCCTGCCTGTGTGGGTGGCGGACTACGTGCTCACCGGCTACGGCACGGGGGCCATCATGGCCGTGCCGGCGCACGACGAGCGCGATTTCGAGTTCGCCAGGCGCTACGGGCTGCCCGTGGTCGCCGTGATCGCGCCTCCCGGGGCGGCCCCGGGATGGGAGACCACCAGGCTGCCCTACATGGGCGACGGAACCCTAATCAGGTCAGGAAGATACACCGGACTTGATTGGCGGGAAGCCAAGCGCCAAATCACGGACGACCTGGAGGAGAGGGACGCGGCCAGGCACACGGTCAACTTCAAGCTGCGCGACTGGCTCTTCTCAAGGCAGCGCTACTGGGGGGAGCCGATCCCCATCGTCTGGGTGAGCGAGGAGGACTACCTGCACGCGGCGCCCCTCCTTGGCGAGGCGCTTCCCGCGGATCCGGTTTCCTGCGAGCAGGAGGGCGGCGTCCGGTTTGCCCTGCCGCTTCCCGAGTCCGCGCTGCCTCTCGAGCTGCCGCCGGTCAAGTCGTACCTGCCGAGCGGAACCGGCGAGAGCGCCCTCGCCAACGTCCCGGACTGGGTGGGAGTCTGGTACAATTTCGAGACCGGCGCGTCCGTGCCGGGGTCCGGCCCTGCGCCTAGCGGCGGGAGGTGGCTGCGCGCGCGCCGCGAGACCAACACGATGCCCCAGTGGGCCGGCTCGTGCTGGTACTACCTCCGGTACACCGATCCCCTGAACGACCGCGCGTTCGCGTCGCCGGCGGCGCTCGCCCGCTGGGGCGGGCCCGACCTCTACGTCGGGGGCGCGGAGCACGCGGTGCTCCACCTCCTCTACGCCCGCTTCTGGCACAAGGTCCTCTTCGACATCGGCGCCGTCCCGGACGACGAGCCCTTCCGGAGGCTCTTCCACCAGGGGACCATCCTCGGCGAGGACGGCGAGAAGATGTCGAAGAGCCGCGGCAACGTGGTCAGCCCCGACACCATAATCGAGAGCCACGGGGCGGACAGCCTCAGGCTCTACCTGATGTTCCTCGGCCCGCTCGAGGCGGTGAAGCCCTGGAACCCGAGGGGGATCGAGGGCGTGCACCGCTTCCTCCAGAAGGTCTGGCGCGACTGCATCGGCGAGGACGGCAGGGCCAACACAAGGATAGTGGACGGCGCGCCGGACGGGCCCGGCCTGCAGCGGCTCCTCCATGAGACGATCCGCAAGGTCGGCGACGACATCGAGGCCCTGAGGTTCAACACGGCCATCTCGCAGATGATGATCTTCGAGAACGCGCTGCACAAGGAGCCCGCGGTCAGCCGGGCGTCCGCGCTGGCGTTCATCCAGCTGCTCGCCCCGTTCGCCCCCCATTTCTGCGAGGAGGTCTGGTCCCGGCTGGGAGCGCCGGGACGCGCTGCCGACGCCGCGTGGCCCGCGTTCGACCCCGCGGTCATCTCCCCCGCGGAGGTCCGCCTGGTGTTCCAGGTGAACGGCAAGCACCGGGGCGACCAGCTTGTGCCCGTGGGGATGTCGGCGGAGGAGGCCGTCGCGCTCGCAAAGGACCACCCCAAGGTCTCGGCGTTCCTGGCGGGCAGGACGATCTCCAAGGTCGTCTACGTGCCCGGGCGCATCCTGAACCTGGTGGTCGCGCAGGCCTAGGCGATTGCCGGCCCTTCTCCCGCCGGCGGCGCCAGACCGGGCCGCAGGCATAAGCATTTATACCCCCGAATGTAGGCGTTTATACTCTCTTGCGAAAATCGGCGGAAAAACGTACGCTGCCCGCGTGAAAAGACCCCGAACATCGCTTCACTTCCTCATCGCACTTCTGTGCGTCGGCGCGGTCGCTCGCGCCCAGGGGCAGGGCAAGAACCCCGCCAGCAAGCTCTTCATCGCCGAGACAAACGGCGACACCCAGATCGACACGGGCAAGGAGATCGACGACCTGACGAAAAAGTCGGTCTACCGGGCTGAGGGCACGGTCATCGAGACCAAGCCCAGCTCGAACGTGTCCCTGGTGCTCTCCAACGGCACCGGCATCTACGTCGACGTCAACACGCGGCTGGAGATCCGCGGGTTCCAGCAGGAGCCCTTCAAGCCCAACCGGACCGACATGGACGACGAGCCGTCGGTCTCGAAGACCCACCTCTACCTCGACTTCGGGGTGATCGGGGTCTCCACGAGCAACCTCGCGGCGGGGAGCACGATGATATACGAGACGTCGCTCTCGACGGCGACCATCCGGGGCCGCCAGGCGGTGATCCAGGCCGGCGACAACATAACCGAGATATCGATGATCGCGGGAGACGCGACCGTCCAGGGGGGACCGCTGGACAGCCCGCACGAGATCCAGGCGGGCCAGCAGATAATCATCCAGCCGGGCAAGCCGGGAGAGCCCAACATCGTGCTTATCCAGGGCATACCCGCCGGCTCCGCCGAGGAGGCGCAGCAGTGGCTCGAGTACCGCGTCCTCACGGCCGATGACGCGAGGAAGCTCGTCTACTTTGACGTGCAGGCGCGCAAGGACGGCTCGGTGACGGTCTTTGACGGCGCGGCGCCAGCGGACACGGGCGACAAGGAGATAGTGGCGGTGCCCGTCGTGCCGGTTAACCCGCCCGTCCAGCCGACCGTGAGCGCGGCGAACCTAACCAGCCGTTGATCCGGCAGCCCCTCCTGCACGGAGTCCATGAAATTCCAGCATCGATTGCACACGGCAGCAGCCGTGGCGGCGGTCGCCGTTTTCATGCCGGGCGCTCTCGCGCTGGTGTCCCTGGAGGACGGCAGGGACCACCTGTTCGTCGACGGCACGGTCGACATGGCCTACGACTCGAACGTCTTCACGAACGCGATGAACCAGGGCAGCATGGTCTACGAGGGGTCGCTCGGCACGGAGTTCGTCCGCAGGGCGGGCTGGATAGGGGTCAACGCCACGGCCTCTCTGGACTGGGCCCGGTACGCGAGCTTCAGGAGCCAGGACTACATGGACCCCAAGTTCACGGCGGAGTTCACCAAGCAGTCGGGGCGGACGACCGGGTCGCTGACGCTTGGCATCCAGCGCGAGGACCGGGCCGACGTGGACGTCAACACGCGTGACATATCCTGGAACTACAACGTGGGACTGAACTTCCAATACCCGGTGATAGAGCGCTACTCGATTTCCGGATCCTTCGCCTACAACCGGGTGACCTACCAGGACCAGGCCCTCTTCACCAACCAGACCACCTACTCCGGCAACCTCTACCTCTACTACATCCTGAACGAGGTGAGGGACCTCTTCGTCGACTACCGCACGCAGTACACGGACGAGGCGAAGGGGGTTGGCAACGAGGTCGACCAGTCCCTCTCGGTGGGAGTGAGCGGAAAGGTCTTCGGCCCGTTCAACGGCTCGCTCCAGGTCGGCTACGACGTGCGGTCGCCGGACGGCGCCACCGGCGTGGACTCGGTCAAGTCCGACAGCTGGAGCGCGAGCGGCACGCTCACCTGGAACATGAGCCGGAGGATGACCCTTTCCTCCGCCCTCTCGCGGGAGTTCTCGACGACTGCGGAGGCGGCGTCCATCGACACGAGCCGGCTGGGCCTCACCTTCCAGGACTCGCTCACGGCGAAGGCGAGCCTGACACTGGACGCCTCGGTCGGCGAGAACGCGTTCCTCGGCACCTCGGGCGAGATCGCCCCGGGCGGCGAGCAGCGGGTCGACCGGTTCCTTTCCCTGAGCGGCAGCTACTTCTACACGCTCGACAAGCACCTTAAGGCCTACGTGAGCTACGACTATTACCGGAGCTGGTCCACCCTCCCCTACGCCGAATTCCCCAGGGACCAGCTCGACGTCGGCCTGACGACACACTGGTAACCCGAGCCGCCATGAAAGACGCCCTTAAATTCATGATAGCCGCGGCCGCGCTGCTCTCAGCCGCGCCGCCCCCCGCCCGCGCCGACAATGGGGATGCAAGACCCAAGGAAAACCGGGCGCCCGCGTACACGATCCGGTCGACCGACAAGCTCAGCATACGGGTGTTCCAGGAGGACGACCTGACGACGATCTCGAGGGTCGACTCCAAGGGAACCGTCAATCTCCCGCTTGTCGGCGAGGTCCGCGTCTCCGGGCAGACCCTGAGCGACGCCGAGCGCACCATCGAGGCCGCCTACAGGGACGGGCGTTTCCTCCGCAATCCCGAGGTGACGGTCTCGGTCGAGGAATACGCACCGCGGGAGGTCTCGATCAACGGACAGGTGAAGAACCCGGGGCGCTTCCCGCTGCCCGTGGAGTCCACCATGACCGTCCTCGACCTCGTGACCAAGGCGGGCGGATTCACCGACACGGCGGAGGGGACCGAGGTCCGGGTGACCCGGAACCTCCCCGACGGCACGACGAAGGTGATAACGCTCGACGTGGAGAGCCTGATCAAGGGCAAGGGCAACGCAAAGAGCACCCAGGAGAACAGCGAGCTGCGGCTGGAGCCCGACGACATCGTCTATGTCCCCGAGCGCATCATCTGAAGGGCCGTCCCGCCCGTAGACCGCAAATGGCCGAGACCAACCAGCCCTTCAAGACGCCGCGGCACCAGGCCCCGGCAATCGACGAAGACACGATCGTCGAGCGCCGCACGCTGCGCGACTACTACATCATCATGCGCGAGCGGGCCTGGGTCGCGCTCCCGGTCGCCCTGGTCGTCTCCCTCGGCTTCTTCGTCTGGCAGAAGCACAAGACGCCGATCTACGAGGCCGTGGCCTCGCTCCAATTCGAGAAGCCCGAGGTGGTCGTGACGAGCCAGGACGTCGTGGACCCCTCGGTGAGGTCCGACCAGGACATCGCCACCTACATCCACGACATCCAGAGCAACCAGATCCGGACGAGAGTCATCGACTCCTTCACTCCCGAGGAGCGGATGATCCTCCAGCGGGCGGCGCTCAAGCGGCTCCCCCCCGGATCGAGCCCGCCGCCGGTGGGCTCGGTACTGGGCTCCGTCGACGCCGAGCCCCTCAGGAACAGCTACCTGATCACGATAACGGTCCGCCACGAGGATCCCGAGGCGGCGGCGCTCGTCGCCAACCGGTACGTCGACCAGTTCATGAACTACCTCTTTGAGAGCGTGGGCGGCAAGAACGAGGACGCCGTGGTCTACCTGAAGTCCCGCTCCGAGCAGCTGGGCAGGGACGCCGAGGACGCCGAGAGGAAGCTCGAGGATTACATGCGCCAGCACAACCTGGTCTCGCTCGACAAGAGCATGAACATAATCTCCGACCGCCTCAAATCGGTGAATTCCGCCGTCACGAGCGCGCGGCTGGACCTGCTGAGCGTGGAGGAGCTCGAGAAGGAGGTCGTGGAATTCCGGAAGGAGGGCAAGAACCTGCTGGAGATCTCGTACATCGCCAACTACGGCGCCGTGCCGACGCTCAAGGCCCAGCTGAGCGAGGCGGAGCAGACGCAGGCGCTCCTCATGGAGAGGTACCTGGAGAAGCACCCGAAGGTCATCGACAACGCCGACAAGATCAGGGTCATCAAGGCCCAGCTCCAGAAGGCGGTCGATCTCGCGATCGCCGACCTTGAGACGCGCCTCTCGGCCGCCCGCGACAGCGTGGCCGCGCTCCAGAAGGAGTACGACGACCAGGAGCAGAAGGAGCTCAGCCTGCGCGCGCTCAGCGTCGACTTCAACTCCCTCCAGGACAAGGCCAACGTGGCGAAGGGCTACTACGTCGAGATCCTGGAGCGCCTGAACCAGACGCAGACGTTCAAGAACCTGGACAAGATCTCGCTCCACCCGCTGGACCGGGCCCAGGTTCCCGGGTACCCCAGCTCGCCCAACATGGGGTCGGTCACCCGCACGAGCGTCGGGCTCGGGATCATGGTGTTCTTCGGCATCGCCTTCACGCTCGGCTTCATCGACGACCGCGTGAAGAGCGCATGGGACGTGGAGTCGTTCATCGGGGTCCAGCTGCTCGGCATCATACCCCAGCTCTCCACGCTGAAGGATGACGAGAAGGTCAGCCTCACGTCCCTCACGACGGGGAGCGAGTCGGGGAACGAGGCCTTCCTCGGCCTCTACAGCTCGGTCAAGATCCAGTCGAAGCTCGACTTCCCCAAGTCGATGCTGGTGACGAGCACGATCCCCGGGGAGGGAAAGACCCTCATATCGTGCAACCTGGCGGCCTGCTTCGCGCGCCACGGCAAGAAGACGCTGATCATGGACTGCGACCTGCGCAGGCCCATGCTCCACAGGCACTACCGCCAGCAGAACACCTCCGGGATCATTTCGTGGTTCGAGCACGGCGCCCAGCTGGACGGCGACATCCTCACCAACCCCCAGCTCGGGATCGCGAAGCTGGCCGAGAACCTCTGGATACTCACCTCGGGGGGCCGTTCGAGGAGCCCGACCGAGATCCTCGAGAATCCAGTCTTCCCGGCGCTGCTCGAGCGCCTGAAGAAGCAGTTCGACCTCATCGTGATCGATTCGCCCCCGATGGGCGCCGTCACGGACGCCATGCTGATCGCCGAGCGCACCGACGAGGTCGTCTACGTGTGCCGGTTCAACCGGGCCTACCGCAAGCACATCAGGCTCTACATAAAGGCGCTCAGGGAGGGGAAGAACGAGATCCTTGGGATTGTCCTGAACGGCCTGTCGCCGCGGCGCATCGAGTACTACTCGAACTACCGCTATTACAGGAGCTACAAGAAGTACTACGGCGCGCAGACCTAGGGGGCCGAAGTCCGTGCCGAAGATCCTGTCAGCATACCTGCCCGAGTCGTTCGATCCCAAGCGGCCCGTCGCGCTGATCGCGGGCCAGGGAATCTACCCGCAGCTGGCCGCCGGGGCGATGCGCGCGGCGGGCGTCCCCGTCCGGCTGATCGCCTTCGAGGGCGAGACCGCCCCCGAGCTCGTCTCCTCCTTCCCGGAGGCCGACCGCCACAGCGTGCACGTGGGCCAGGTGGGCAAGACCCTCAGGCTCCTCGAGAAGTTCGGGGCGGGCTACGCCCTCATGGCGGGCATGGTGACCCCGAGGCGCCTGTTTGACGGGCTGCGACCGGACATGAAGGCGGCCCAGATCCTCCTATCGCTCAAGCTGCGCAACGCCGAGACGATCTTCGGCGCGGTCGCCAAGGAGATCGAGGCCCTCGGGATCCGCCTGCTGGACGCCAGGGCGTTCCTGGACGACCAGCTGGCCACGCCGGGCTGCATGACCGGGGGAAAGTTCCCCATCGCCGGGGCCTCAGTCGAGCACGGGGTCCACATCGCCACCGAATGCGCGCGGCTCGACATCGGCCAGGGATGCGTGGTGCGCAAGGGCACCGTCCTCGCCGTCGAGGCGTTCGAGGGAACCGACGAGATGCTCAGGCGCGCCGGCGCCCTCAAGTCCGGCGAGACGCTCTTCGTAAAGACCGTGAAGGCCCGCCAGGACTTCCGCTTCGACGTGCCGTGCCTCGGCCTGAGGACGCTCGAGGCCATGCGCGACGCGGGCATCCACTCGGCGGCCCTGAAGTCGATGGGGGTCATCATCCTCGACAAGCCCGCCGTGCTCGACAGGGCCCGGTCCTGGGGAATAAGCCTCCTCGGCTTCTGAGGTCGGAGGCCCCCGGGGGCGCCGGGGGGCGGCCATTCGCGCCGCTTGCCCTTTGCCGGAGCCGGGCTCAGATTTACCCGGTCAGCAGGAAGGGGAAGCAACCCATGCAAAACGACGTCGTCGCCGCCACCGTCAAGGGAGTGATGCCCACCCCCAATTGCTGCGCCGTGTTCCTCGGCAACGACGAGAAGACGTTCGTTATCTATGTCGACCACTTTGTCGGGAACGCGATCCAGATGTCCCTCGACGGCGTCAAGAGGGACAGGCCCCTGACGCACGACCTCATTGGCAGCATCCTCCTGGGCCTCGGGACCCGGCTGGAGCGGATCGTGATCAACGACGCCCGCGAGAAGACCTTCTTCGCGCGGATACTCCTCACGATGGAGAACGAGCTCGGCACCAAGATAGTCGAGATCGACGCCCGCCCAAGCGACTCGATCGTCCTCTCCCTCCAGCACAAGCGCCCGATCTACGTGGCCCGCGCCGTCTTCGACGCCGAGGAGGACCGCACGGAGACCCTCGAGCTGTTTCGCCGCCAGCAGGCCGAGGACGAGCCCGGGGAGGAGCTGGCCTGACGCCGCAGCGCCAGATGCCCGCGCCGATGGCGCAGGGCCAGCCGGCCACGGCGCTCGCGCCCATGCAGGACGTGACGGACCTCGCCTTCATGCGCGTCGTCGCGGCCTACGGTGCCCCCGACTACTTCTTCACGGAATTCTTCCGCGTCCACGCGCAGTCGCGCCCGGAGCGCCACATCCTGCGCAGCATTGACGAGAACGACACCGGCCGGCCCGTGTTCGCCCAGCTGATCGGCGAGGACATCCCCCACCTGGTGCGCACGGCGCGGGAGCTCGCCAGGCACAGCGTGGCCGGAATCGACCTCAACCTGGGCTGCCCGGCCCCGAAGGTGTACCGCAAGAACGTGGGCGGCGGTCTCCTCCGCGACCCGGAGAGGATCCGGGCCATCCTCGGGGCCCTCCGGGAGGCGGTCCCGGGCCTCCTCACCGTCAAGATGCGCATCGGCTTCGATGACGATTCCGACCTCGACCGGATCCTCGACATCGTGGGCGCGGCCGGGATCGACCTCCTCACGGTCCACGGGAGGACCGTGCGCGAGATGTACAGGAGCGAGGTGCACTACGACAGGATCGCCCTGGCGGCCTCCCGCGTGCGCTGCCCCGTCCTGGCGAACGGAAACGTGACCTCCGCGGCCAGGGCGGCGCGGATCGTGCGCGAGACCGGAGCCATGGGCGTCATGATCGGCCGCCACGCGATCCGAAACCCATGGATCTTCAGCCAGTGCAGGGAGCGGTTCGCGGGGGCCGAGCCGTCCCGCATCTCGCTCGGGCAGGTCAGGGAGTACGTCGAGCGCCTCTACAGGGCGACGCGCGACCCGGCGGTCCCCGAGCGCGCGCACGTCAACAAGATGAAGAAATACCTGAACTTCGTCGGCCAGGGGGTCGACCCCGAGGGGGCGTTCCTGCGGGACATGCGCCGGGCGGAGTCGGAGCCCGCGCTTCTCGGGATCTGCGACCGCCACCTCCTCGGGCGCCCAGGCGACGAGTTTGCGCCCGAGCCCTACCCGGGGGTGATCGCCCGGCCCAACTGCGAGACCCCGGCCGCGGACGCCGACGGCTGCTCGCTCGAGACCGTCACGGCCTGACCGGCCGCGGGGGCTATTCCAGGCCGAGGGCCTTGCGCCCGTCGGCGGAGATCATCCGCGGGTTCCAGACGGGGTCCCAGACGATGTGGACCTTGGCCCGCTCGACGCTCGGGAGGGCCGCGATCTTCCTTCGCGCGTCCTCCGCGATCACCGGCCCCATCCCGCAGCCCGGAGCCGTGAGCGTCATCTTCACGTCGACCGCGTTCGCGCCGGAGGGTGTCTTCTCGATCGAGAGGTCGTACACGAGCCCGAGGTCGACGATGTTGACCGGTATCTCGGGGTCGAAGCAGGTCCTCATGGCGTCCCAGACCGCCTTCTCGCTGAAGTCTCCCGCCGGTGCCTCCTCGCCCCCGGAAAGCTCCAGGCCCTCGATCGCGGACGCGTCGGCGCTTCCTATCCGGAAGAGCCCGCGGTCCGTGCGCACGGTCACGCTGCCCCCGAGCGTCTGGACGACAACGACCTCCTGTCCGGCGGCGAGCGTCGCGGCATCGCCCGCCGGGATGGCCGTCGCGGGGCAGTCGGCGCTCAGCCTGTGGGAAGTCTGGGAGGCGGCCATCTACGGTCAGTGGATATCGAGGTCCATCGGCATCCTCGCATAGACGCCCACCGGGTCGTTAAACGAGCGCAGCTGCGAGAGCCCGGCCTCGATGCGCTCCTCGATCTGGCCGACAAGGCCCGCCTGCCGGGCCCGGATCGTGGTGGGCGACGCCTTGCCGAGCATCTCGGCGATGGCCTCGGAGAGGTTCTTCGACCTCGGGTACTCGACGAGCCGGAAATGCTCCCCCAGGCCCGCCAGCTTGCCCGCATACCTGATGGCGTCGTTGAGGCCCCCGATCTCGTCCACGAGCCCCAGTTTCCTCGCCTCGGTCCCGGACCAGACGCGGCCCTGGGCGATCTCCTCGACCCGGTCTATGGGGATCTTGCGGCCCTCCGCGACCTTCGCGATGAACTGGCCGTAGATCCAGTCGACCATCCGCTGGAAGACAGCCATCTCATCCTCCGTCTTGGGGCGCGCGATCGTGAGCGCGTCCGCGTACCTGCCGGTCTTGACGCTGTCGAAGGTGAAGCCGTGGTCGTTCGCGAGCCTCTGGATGTCGGCCTGGATCCCGAAGACGCCGATCGAGCCCGTGATGGTCGTCGGCTCGGCGAAGATCCGGTCCCCGTAGATGGATATCCAGTATCCCCCGGACGCCGCGTACGACCCCATCGAGACTATGACCGGCTTCGCAACGCGGGCGAGCCTGAGCTCGCGCTGTATCGTCTCCGCCGCCGAGGCGCTCCCGCCCGGGCTGTTGACCCGCAAGACGATGGCCTTGACCGAGGCGTCCTCGCGAAGCTCCCGGATCTCGCGCGCAAACTTGGCCCCGCCTATCTCGGTCGCATCGCCCTCCCCGTCCACGATGTCGCCCTCGGCGTAGACGATGGCGACCTTGCCGGGTCCGGCCTGCGACGGGCCCCCCACGGCGGTCCTCGCGTAGTACCCGAGCGTGACCTGCCTGAACGAATCCGTCGGCGAGGTGACGCCGGTCTCCTTCTTGAGCTCGTCGACGATCACGTCGCGGTATGCCACCCGGTCGACGAGGCCGCTCTTGAGCGCGGCCGCCGGCCTGATGATGCCCTCCGCGTCCACGGTCGCCTGGATCGACGCCGCGGGCATGCCTCGGGATTTCCCGATGTCCGAGAGGAGCGAGCCCCACACGTCGTCCAGGAGCTTCTGGACCTGCTCGCGGTTCTCGGGGCTCATGTCCTTCCTCGTGAACGGCTCGACGTACGACTTGTACTTGCCGACCCGAGTCACCTGGATCCCTATCCCGTACTTCTCGAGGGCCCCGGCGTAGAAGATGGGCTGGCTCGCCAGGCCCGGCATGATGATTATCCCATAGGGGTCGAGGGCGACGTTGTTGGCGACGGAGGCGAGGTAGAAGTCCCTGGTCGTCGCATAGTCGAGGTAGGCCTTCACGGGCTTGCCCGCGTCTCGGAAGTCGGCGAGCGCGGAGCGCACCTCCCTCATGGCGGCGAAACCGGACCCGTACCCCGACGGGGCGAGGTTCCCGATGAGGAGGATCCCCCGGATCCTGCCGTCGTGCGCCGCATAGCGGATGGCGCGCGTTATGGAGCGCAGCTGCACCGTGTCCCTCGAGCCGTTGCCGAGCTCGCCGAAGTCGACGGGCGGGGGCGAATCGGTGATGTTGGAGGAGAGGTTGAATACCAGGTACGACCCCGACACCACCTCCGGGGCCTTCTTCTGCTGGCCCATCGCCACGATCGCCCCGATGAAGCCGATCAGCAGGAGGACGGCTCCGGTGCCGAATATCACCAGGGCCACGAGGGCTCCCAGCATCGACGTGATGAAGTTCTTCATGCGTTGCAGGAAGTTACCCTGTTTCCACCCCACGACCAGAAAGAAAGAGCCGCCATCCGGAAGTTGCACAAGAACGGGTTGCAACCCCGTGCGTCCCAGACCAATGTCCCCGACCATGACAGAACAGAGGGATCTGCTGACGACGAGCCAGAAGGCGCTTACCATCAACCTGGACGCCCCGAAGTACGGGACGTTCGCGGAAATCGGCGCCGGCCAGGAGGTCGCGCGCGAGTTCTTCCAGGCCGGAGGGGCCTCGGGGACGATCGCAAAGTCGATCTCGGCGTACGACATGGTCTTCAGCGACGCGATCTACGGGAAGGCCCCGCGCTATGTCTCCCGCGAGAGGCTCAAGCTGATGCTCGACCACGAGTACCAGCTGCTCATCGACCGCCTTTCGGGCACAAGGGGCGACAGGACCAACTTCTTCGTGTTCGCCGACACCGTCGCCACGAGCAACTACAAGGGCAACAACGAGGCCCACGGCTGGCTGGGCTTCAGGTTCCAGACCGAGCCCAGGGGCGAGCCGAGCGAGATAGTCCTGCACGTGCGCATGTGGGACAAGGAGGCGATCCTGCAGCAGCAGGCCCTCGGGATCGTCGGGGTGAACTTCATCTACGGCGCCCTCTACTACCGGGACGACCTCGGCAAGCTGATCGAGTCGATGCGCGACAACCTGGGGACCGACAGGATAGAGATCGACATGCTCCGGTTCTCGGGCCCCGCGTTCGAGAACGTCGACAACCGGCTGATGTCGCTCTACCTCGTGAAGTTCGGCCTCACCAACGCGGTCATGTTCGGGCAGAAGGGGGAGGTCCTGCAGCCGTCCGAGGTGCTGCACAAGAAGGCGATCCTGGTGGAGAGGGGCAGCTTCCGGCCGGTGACGCTCGTCAACGTGGACATGCTCAACTGCGCCACGGCGCAGTTCGTGCAGGAGCCCCTCGTCAAGGGCAAGGACATGGTGGTCCTGATGGAGATAACGATGAACAACCTCCTGGCGGCGGGCACCCTCGACGCGCAGGACTTCCTGTCGAGGGTCGACCTCCTCGCCGACATAGGCTTCACGGTGCTCATCTCGAACTACTCCGAGTACTACCGGCTGACCTCGTACTTCCGGCGCTACACGAAGGAGATGATCGGCGTCGCGATGGGCATCAACAACCTCCTCGAGATATTCAACGAGAAGTACTACGAGAACCTCGAGGGCGGCATCCTGGAGTCGTTCGGCCGGATGTTCCGGAACTCGGTCAAGCTGTACATCTACCCCATGCGCAGGGACGCCTACGAGATGTTCATCTCGCAGGGCAACGGGTCCGCCGGCACGACCAACGCCTTCTCGTCGAGCGTCCTCATCAACGCGAAGAACGTGAAGATCGTCGACCACCTCTCGAACCTCTACGCCCACCTGCTCGAGAACCACTACATCGACTGCATCGTCGGCTTCGACGTCGACATCCTGAGCATCTTCTCGAGGGACGTGCTGCGCCGCATCAAGGAGAAGGACTCCACGTGGGAGAAGATGGTGCCGGCCCCGGTTGTCGAGGCGATCAAGCGCCGGGGGCTCTTCGGGTACGCGGAGGTGCCCGTCCTCGAGGGGAACCGGTAGCATGCGGTTCCACAAGTACCACGCGCTGGGCAATGACTACATCGTGCTCGACCCCGCGGACTATCCCGCGTGGGCGGCGCCGACCCCCGCGCAGACCCGGGTCATCTGCCACCGCAACTACGGCGTGGGATCCGACGGCATCCTGTGGGGCCCCCTCCCCTCCAAGAAGGCCGAATTCGCCCTGAGGATCTTCAACCCCGACGGGTCGGAGGCGGAGAAGTCCGGCAACGGCCTGAGGATATTCTCGCGCTACCTGTGGGACCAGGGGAGGTTGAAGGCCTCCCGGGTGACGATTGAGACGGCCGGCGGGGTCGTCAGCGCCGAGATCGGCAAGGGCGGATCCCCGATAACTGTGGCCATGGGATCCGTGAGCTTCGACAGCCGGAGGATACCCGTCGGCGGGCCCGCGCGCGAGGTGCTCGGCGAGCCGATCGAGGCCCAGGGGCGCAGCTTCACGTACTCGGCCGCGACCATCGGCAACCCCCACTGCGTCATCCCGGTCGAGGACCTCTCGCCCGAGATTGCGAGGCGCTACGGCCCCGAGATCGAGGTGAACCCCCTTTTCCCGAACAGGACGAACGTGCAGTTCCTCAAGGTGCTCGACCGCTCGACGATCCAGATCGAGATCTGGGAGCGCGGCGCCGGGTACACGCTCGCCTCCGGGAGCAGCTCGAGCGCGGCCGCCGCCGTCGCCCGCCGGCTGGGACTTGTCGACAGCCCGGTCTCGGTCCGCATGCCGGGCGGCACGATCGGGATCGAGATCGGCGACGGCTACTCGATCCTGATGACGGGAACGGTCAACCGGGTCGCCGACGGCGAGCTCCACCCCGAACTCTTCGGGGTCTCCGCATAGAGGGCGGCCCCGGTCAGTACTTCACGGAGCAGCCGTAGGCGCGGCTCGTGGCGACTGCGACCGGCTTGCCGGCCCTCAGGGCGTCGAGAGCGGCCCTCACGTAGTTGGTGGCCTGAGCAATGTCGGCCGGGTCCGCGGAGGGGATGCTGTCGATAGCCCCCGCGTAGACCAGCGTGCCGTCGGCGGATATGACGAACATGTGGGGAGTCGCCTTCGCTCCGTAGAGGTGCCCCACCCGGCCGTCGGGATCACGCATGTAGGCCGTGGGCGCGGCGCCGGTCGAGCTCAGCCACTGCGCCGCCTGCGCCGGGGCGAAGTCGCCCTCGGCTCCGGGATGGCCCGAGTTTATGGCGAGCCAAACGGCCCCGCCCGCCGTGGCGTACTTCTGGAGGGAGGGCATGTTCCCGCTCAGGTAGTGCTTGCGCACGATCGGGCACTCCGGGTTCGTCCACTCGAGGACGACCGTCTTGCCGCGGTAGTCCGAAAGCTTGCGGACCTGGCCATTGATGTCGGTGAGGCTGAAGTCCGGGGCGGGCTGGCCGACGGCGACGCCGCCAAGGGCCTCCTGCGAGGGGATCGCGGCCAGCGCCGAGATCGCCAGAAGGCTCAGGGTTCGAAATGCGGGAATATTCATGGCGGTGCGGATTAAAGGCACGAACCTACACCGGTTCCGCCGTTCCCGCCAGCCGGTTTTGGCCGTTGCGCGCCGCGCCGCACCCGGGCTTTACTGGGCGCCCGGCAAAGCAACCCGCCCATGGACGAACCCAAATACGAGCTTCCCGCATGGCTGCCTTGGGCGACGACGGCGTGCCTCGCCGCCCTGGTCGCGTGCCTCGGGGAGCTCTGGATCATCGAGAGGTCCCGGTCGGTGCTCCTGCGGGAGCAGGTGCAGCTTGCCGAGGCCGCGGTGAAGGCGGCGCAGAACCAGCTGGAGGCCGAGCGGATCCTGGACGCCAGGCAGATCCAGAACCTGGGCGCAAACGCCGGCCCCGGAGGTGCCCTCCAGGTAGCCGTCCTCCTGCCCTCCGCCCCGGGAAGCCCCGCGCTCGGGGTGGCCGTCATTGATCCCGCGAGCGGCCGCGGCCAGCTGCGGCTCTTCGGCGGATTCGCCCAGCCTGACGCCAGGGACTACCAGCTTTGGATCGAAGGCGCGGGGCCCGGGCATCCCAGCCGCTGCGCCGTCTTTCATGTCGCGCAGGGCGGCGACACGGGCGCATTCCCCATAAGCGTGCCGGCGATGGACGCAGGCAGCCGCCTGGTTCTCATTGACGGCGAAAGGGGCGGGAGCAGCTCCCTCGGACAGGCCGAGGCCAGCGGCCCAATCATCCTTGCAAGCGCCCCCACCAGCGGGAGAATTTCAGGCCGATGATCATCAAGCCCAAGGTCCGGGGATTCGTATGCGTTACCGCCCATCCCGCAGGGTGTGCCGCCCATGTCGGTGAATGGATAAGTTACGTAAAATCAAAGGGTTCAATAGCCAACGGCCCGCGCAAGGTGCTCGTGATAGGCGCGTCGACGGGCTACGGGCTGGCGTCTCGGGTGACCGCCGCATTCGGCTCCGGGGCCGCGACCCTCGGGATCTTCTTTGAGCGCCCCTCCGAGGAGGGGCGCACGGCGACCCCGGGCTGGTACAACTCGATCGCCTTCACGAGGGCCGCGCGCGCCGCCGGCCTCTACGCCGGAAACATCAACGGGGACGCGTTCTCGGACGCCATCAAGGCCCAGGCCCTGGACACGATCAGGAAGGACCTCGGCCAGGTGGACCTCGTCGTCTATTCCCTCGCGTCGCCCCGGAGGGTGCACCCGAGGACGGGCGCCGTGCACAAGTCGGTCCTGAAGCCCGTGGGGGCGACCTTCTCGAACAAGACCGTCGACACGGACAAGGGGATCGTGAGCACCGTCACGATCGAGCCCGCGAGCCCCCAGGAGATCGCCGACACGGTGGCGGTCATGGGCGGGGAGGACTGGGAGATGTGGATGGGGGCCCTCGCGGACGCCAAGCTCCTCGCGCCCGGGGCCCAGTCCGTGGCCTACTCCTACATCGGACCCGAGGTCACCTGGGACATCTACAAGAACGGGACGATCGGGCTCGCGAAGAACGACCTCGAGCGCGCCGCCAAGAACATCGACTCGCTCCTCAAGCTGAACGGCGGCGGCAGGGCCTTCATATCCGTCAACAAGGCGCTCGTCACCCAGGCGAGCTCGGCGATACCCGTCGTGCCCCTCTACATCTCGATCCTCTACAAGGTCATGAAGGCGAACGGCACCCACGAGGGATGCATCGAGCAGATGCAGCGCCTCTTCGCGACCCAGCTCTATGCCCCGTCGGGGCCTAAGTTCGACGGGTCGGGGCGCGTCCGCGTGGACGACCTCGAGATGACGCCCGAGGTCCAGTCCGCCGTCGCGAAAACGTGGCCCGGCGTCACGACGGAGAACCTCCCGGGCCTGACCGACATCGCGGGGTACCGGAGCGATTTCCTGAAGCTCTTCGGGTTCGGCCTGGCGGGCGTCGACTACGGGGCGGAGGCCGAGCCGCACGTCCCGATGCCCTGAGCGCCCGCCTTTAGTCCCCGAATCCCTCCACGCTGGCCGAGCGCCCGTTGTCGCCGGGCCCGAGGCCCAGGATGAAGGGGGCCGCCCTCTTCGCCCACTCGCCGGCCTTGGGATACGAGGCCGCGCCCTCGGAGAAGCACGCGCGAAGCATGTCCGTGTCGATGATGCCCGGGTTGAGCGGCACGGCCGCCATCCCCGCTGGGAGCTCCTCGGCGAGGGCCTTGGTGAGGCCCTCGACGGCCCACTTTGTCGCGCAGTAGGGCGCGACCTGCGGCGCCACGCTCCGCCCCCAGCCCGAGCTCAGGTTCACGATCACGCCGCTTCCCCGCTCCACCATGGCCGGCGCGAACGCCCGGACGACGTTGGCGACGCCGACGATGTTCACCGAGACCACCTTCGCAAACTCTTCGGCCGGCACCTTCCAGAGCGGCGCGAGCGCGTTCACGAGGCCGGCGTTGTTGATCAGGAAGTCGGGCGCCCCCATGGAGCCGAGGACGCGCTCGGCCCAGAGGCCCACCTTGACCGGCTGCGTCACGTCCACGGCGTCAAAGCTGTGCGGCTCGGGATGGGTGAACCGGAGATCAAAGATTGCCGGGCCGCTCCTGCCGCAGCCGGCGACGGTGTGCCCGTTGGCGATGTACCACTCGGCGAGGGCGCGGCCGAGGCCGCGGGTGACGCCGGTGATGACGATCTTCATCGCCGCCTAGCGCGACTGGAGGCTGAACTTGTTCAGGCCAGAGGCCCTGCACGCGTCCATGACGAACGCCAGCTTCTTCAGCTGCGTCGTCTCGTCCGCCTTGATGAGGACGGGGATGTCCGTGTTCACGTCGTGGACCTGCTTGAGGAGCGGCAGCAGCTCCTCGTCGGCCACGTTCCTGCCGTTGAACGAGATGACGCCCTTGTTGTCGATCCCGAGCGTGACCGTCCCCTTGTACTCGTTCTTGCCCGCGGTCGCGATCTTTGGGAGCGTGATGTTGAGCATGGTCGCCGAGCGGAACTGCATCGTCACGAACGCGAAGAAGATCAGCATGACGAGCACGTCGATCAGCGGCACCAGGTTGAGCTCCGGCCGCTTGCGCTGCCTCTGGAAGATCCCGCTCACTTTTGGCCCCGGTGGATGATGCGCTCGATCAGCACCTCGAGCTCGGCCGCGTAGTTGGTGACCTTGCGCGAGAGGTAGCCGGCGCCGACGAGCGATGGAATCGCTATCGAGAGGCCGAGCACGGTCGCCGAGAGGGCGAGCGCGACGCCCTTCGTGAAGACCACCGGGTCGGGTAGCCCCGTGTCCGGGGAAATCTGCGAGAAGACCTGGAGGAGGCCCGTGACCGTGCCGGAGAGTCCGATCAGGGGGGCCGCCGCGTAGATCACGTCCAGGTAGGGTACCCCCCGCTCCATCCGGTTGACCTCCAGCTTGGCAAACGCCTTCAGGGCCTCGGGGTTGTTATTGTGCTGCTCCGCAAACTCGACGACGCGGGCCAGGACCGTGTGGCGCCCGCCCAGGAGCGGTTTGCCGGCCATGACGGCATCCACGAGGTCCTGGGGCATCACGGCGACCCTCCTGAGGGCGTAGGCGCGCTCGAAGATTATGAACACGGCGATGGCCGAGCATAATCCCAGCGGATAGATCAGGAGCCCAGCTCCCTTGAAAACCTCGATCATTCCAAGTGTCATGAGGGTTGGTGCGCTAGTAAGACGCTGCGTTTCACAAAAAGGTCCCTGAATCTGGGGACAACGCCACCGGCCGCCAAGCTGATAACAGGCGGCCCCGGGCTTTCCCACACTTCCGACACATCCCCTTTCAGGCCACCATGTAACGCAATCCCTTGGCGACCTTCGCGGCATCCCCCGCACCGTCGATCAGCTCGCCGATCGGGTCCCAGCGCCCGTTGACCAGGGCGTCGCGCGCGCTCTCCCTGATCGAGACCTTGGCTATGCGCCCCGCGAACGAGACGCTCTGGCCGGCGATGTCGATCGAGACCTCCGTCCCCGGATCGGACTCCACGGCCCCCGCTATCCTGAGGATGTCCTCCCTGCTCGCGGTGACGCAGGGCATCCCCAGTGTCACGCAGTTCCCGAAGAAGATCTCGGCGAACCCCTCGGCAATGACCGCCCGGATCCCGAACTTCTGGAGGGCCTGGGGGGCGTGCTCGCGGGAGGACCCGCATCCGAAGTTGACGCCGGAGAGCAGGATCGAGGCGCCCTTGAACCGCGCCTCGTTGAGCGGATGGGCCTTCTCCGAGCCGTCCGCGTTCCTGCGGACGTCGTAAAAGAGGTACTCGCCCAGCCCGTCGAAAGTGACGCACTTCATGAAACGGGCCGGTATGATGCGGTCGGTGTCGATGTCGTTGCCCGGGACGTGGACGGCCCGGCCCGCGACGCGTGTGATCTTCTCGAGTGCCATGGTGGGTCGGTGGGTTTAGTTGGCGCTCACGCCGAACACGTCGCGGGCGTCGCAGACGGAGCCGGTGACCGCGGCCGCCGCGACCATCACCGGGCTCATGAGGAGGGTGCGCCCGGTGGGGCTTCCCTGGCGCCCCTTGAAGTTGCGGTTGGACGAGCTCGCGCAGAGCTGGTCCCCGACAAGCTTGTCCGGGTTCATGGCCAGGCACATGGAGCAGCCCGCGTTTCGCCACTCGAAGCCGGCGTCACGGAAGACCTTGTCGATCCCCAGCTCGGCGCAGAGGAGGCCCACGCCCTGCGAGCCCGGGACCGCTATCGCCTTCACGCCCGGCGCCACGCGCCGGCCCTTGATGAACCGCGCGACCTCCTGGAAGTCGCTCAGGCGGCCGTTCGTGCACGAGCCGAGGAAGGCCACGTCGATCTTCGTCCCCTTGATGGGCGCCCCGGGCGAGAGCTTCATGTAGGCGAGCGCCTCCTCGATCGAGGCCCGCTCGTCGGGGCTCGCCGCCCTGGCGGGGTCGGGGATCGAGGCGGTGATCGGGATCCCCTGCCCCGGGTTGATTCCCCAGGTGACGGTGGGGGCGATGTCGGAGGCGCTTATCCTCACGATGTCGTCGTAGGCGCAGCCCGGGTCGCTGGCGACCGCGCGCCACTCGGCGACGGCCGCGTCCCACTGGGCCCCTTTCGGCGAATAGGGCCTGCCCTTCAGGTAGGCGAACGTCGTCTCGTCGGGGTTCACGTAGCCCGCCCGGGCGCCCCCCTCGATCGACATGTTGCAGACCGTCATCCGCTCCTCCATCGAGAACCGGTCGAACACCTCGCCCGCGTACTCGTAGGCGTAGCCCGTTCCCCCGTTCACGCCCAGCGAGAGGATGATGTGGAGGATGACGTCCTTGGCGTACACCCCGGGGCGCAGCCGGCCGTTCACCTCAATCCGCCTGACCTTGAGCTTGCCCAGCGCCATGGTCTGGGTCGCCAGGACATCGCGGATCTGGGTGGTGCCGATCCCGAACGCTATGGCCCCGAAGGCCCCGTGCGTGCTCGTGTGGGAGTCCCCGCAGGCGATCGTCGTGCCGGGCTGGGTGATCCCCTGCTCCGGCCCCACGATGTGGACGATCCCCTGCTTGCCGGTCGAGCGGTCGAAGAAGGTGATCCCGAACTCCGCGCAGCTCCTGCGCAGCTCCTTGATCATCGCGTCGGCCAGGGGGTCGGCATAGGGCTCGCTCACCTGGTCCGTCGGAACGATGTGGTCGACGGTCGCGTACGTGCGTTGCGGCATCGCGACCTTCAGGCCCAGGTCGCGCATCATCCCGAAGGCCTGCGGGCTCGTGACCTCGTGGATGAGGTGCGTGCCCACGAGGAGCTGCGTCTGGCCGTTCGCAAGCGTGCGCACGGCGTGCGCGTCCCAGACCTTCTGGAATAGGGTTCTTGCCATGCCCCCTTATAACATAGAGTTGCATTGTCCGGGAAATACTTGTTTCGCTATCAACGATGCCCAGGGAGTATCAATTTCCGTTCGAACTCAGGCACCTCGTGTATTTCCGGGAGGTGGCGCGCCGGCTCCATTTCAGGAAGGCGGCCGAGGCGATCGGGGTCGCCCAGCCCGCGCTCAGCCGGCAGATCGCCCAGCTGGAGGCGGCGCTCGGCGTGCGCCTCTTCAACCGCTCCAGCCGGCGGGTCGAGCTCACCGCGGCCGGAGCCGCTTTCGCCGAGCGGGTGGAGCCGGTCCTCTCGGCGCTCGCCCGCGTGCCCTCCGACATGAGGGCCGTCGCCGAGGGCCAGGTCGGCCGCCTCAGGGTCGCCTTCACCGGCCTGGCGATGGCGACCGTCCTCCCCGACATCCTTCGGGGCTTCCACCGGCGGTTCCCCGGGATACGCCTGGAGCTCAACGAGTCCCCGACCGTGTCCCAGATCGCCGCCCTCCAGGCCGGGGAAATCGACTGCGGGTTCTTCCATCCGGACTCCCCGGCGCCTGGCATCGCCACCACGCTCCTCCTGCGCGAGAGGAACGGCGTGCTGCTTCCCGCGGACCATCCCCTCAAGGGGCGTCGCTCCCTCAGGCTCAGGGACCTGGGCGGAACGCCGTTCGTCCTCTTCCCCAGGGCCAATAACCCGGGATTCTACGACCGGGTCCTCGCCGCGTTCGCCCAGGCGGGGGTGGCGCCCCAGATCGCCGAGGAGGTCTGGCCCCGCTCAAACGGCGTGGGGCTGGTGCGGGCCGGCGTCGGCGCCACGTTTGTCTGCCCGTCCGAGGCCCGGAACCTTCCCGAGGGGGTCGCCTTCAGGAGGCTCACGGGGCCCGCGCCGGAAAGCCGGCTCCTCGTGGGGTGGCGGACCACGCCGGCTCCCGCTCCCGCCCTGGCCGCGCTCCTGGAGGCCGCGTCGCGCCTAGCGGCGCACTAGGCCCCGGCGCCGATCCGGTCGTCCAGCTGGAACGACCTCAGCGCCAGGGCAAGCGCGACCAGCGAAAGGGCCGACGCCTCGTAGAAGGCGATCCCGGGCACGTGCCATCGGGCATTGTCGGCGATGCATCCGCTGAAGCTCCAGGCGGCGATGACCGGCGCGAACACGGAGGCAAGGCTCGTGAGTCCCGTGAGGGACCCCTGCACGGCCCCGTACTCGTTGGGAGGAACGTGCTTGGTGATCAGGGACTGAGCCGCGGGGCCCGAGATGCCCCCCCAGGCGCCGAAGAAGATGAGCGCATATATCATCCAGCCGTGCGTGGCCGAGCCGTATCCCGCCATGGCCGCGGCTGAGATCACGATGCCGAGGACCAGCCCTCTCCTTTCGCCCGCCCAGGAGATTATCCGCTTCACGAGGCCCCCCTGGACGACGACCGCCATCACCCCGATAAACGTTAGCGAAAGGCCAACCTCCCGCGGGGACCAGCCGTAGCGGTAGTTCGTGTAGAGGGCCCAGACCGTCTGGAGCATCGCCTGGCCGAAGATGAGTATGAAGTACATCAGGGCCAGGTCGAAGACGCCCCGGAACCGGCGCAGCGCCATGAGCGAGCTCACCGGGTTGGCGCGCCTCCATGAGAAGGCCCTGCGGTTCTCCGGCAGCAGCGACTCCGGCAGCACGAACATCCCGTACAGCGCGTTCACCCCGACGCATCCCGCCGCGGCGAAGAACGGAAGGCGGGGGTTGTGGTTGCCGAGGAGCCCGCCGACCGCCGGCCCGATGACAAACCCCAGGCCTATGGCCGCCCCGATGAGGCCGTAGCCCTGGGCCCTCTTCTCGGGCGGCGTGACGTCCGCGACATAGGCGTTGCACGTGGCGAACGCCCCGGCGGTCACGCCCGAGATCGTGCGGCCGACGAACAGCCAGCCCAGGGTCGGGGCCCAGCCCATGATCACATAGTCGATGGCCGTCCCGGCGAGCGCCACGAGTATCACCTTCCGGCGGCCGAAACGGTCCGAGAGCGAGCCCAGGATCGGCGACGCGAGGAACTGCATCGCGCCGAAGATGCCCATGAGCCAGCCGTACGAGCCCGAGCTCTCCGAGATGCTGCCGCCCTTGAACTGGGTGACGAGCGCCGGGAGGACGGGGATGATGATCCCGACCCCGAGCATGATAAGGACCATCGTTATGAAGATGAATCCCAGGGCGGGCTTGCGCGCAGCGGGGGCGTCCATTCCCGCCCATCCTCCATCGGCCTGCCCCGATTTGGAAGGACGAAGAGGGCCTCAGTCCTGGAGGGTCGCAAGGAGCCGGTCCATGTCCGTCGAGATCTGCGTCCCGGGCTGGACGTCGAGCGCGGCGCGCGCCCGCTCCACGGCGTCGCGCGCCTGGGGCTTCATGTTCACCTTGGAAAGGTGCTCGGCGAAGGCGGTGACGATCATGTCGAAGAAGATCGCGCCGCCGCCGTGCCCGAACTGGGCGAGGATCGCGTTGTAGGTGGCGATCTGGTCCGGAATCGCCTGCGTCGCCATGCTCCTGGAGAGGATCGACGAGGCCTGCTGGATAGCCAGGTCCGCCCGGTCTCCCCTCAGCCTGTCGGCGATGCCCCGCTCCTCGTAGTCCGCCAGGCTTGTCTCGCCGCGCGCGCGCAGGCTCGCGCAGACCCGGTTCTCGTAGGAGATCATGAGGTCCGGGTAACGGGCTAGGGCCAGCGCCGCCTCGCGCAGGACGGCCTCCTGCCCCGCGGGCCCGATGTTGAGCCGGGCGTCCGCGTCTATAAGGGTCTCCCACGCGTCCAGGTTGCGCCGCTCGAAGTTGACCGCCATCCTCGCGGCCTTGGCCGCCGACGCTGCGTCCGCCGCCTGCAGGAAGTCGAGGGCGAACTCCTCGTGGACCCGCGACTGCATGAATGACGGCAGCGCCCGGAACCTCTCGGACAGGAACTGAAGCTCGTGGTCGGAGATCGACTCCCACGTCTGCGGGTCGAAGGCGACCCCGGTCACCAGCCTCTGCTCGGCATACCGGCCGGCGTCGAGCCTCCACTTGTGTTCGGAGTCCAGGAATCCGAACCAGGCGTGCCGCCCGTCCTGGCCGGCCCCCATGAACATGAGGGTCGGCACGCCGTGCGCCTTTCCGACCTCCGACGCGAAATAGGACTGGTCGATGCAGATTCCCCCGTCCTCAAGGATCGCCTGGAGGGTGTACGGCGTCCCCGACCAGACCATGCGCGACTCGTTTGTGCTGCGGTCGTCGCGGTACTTGACCATCGAATAGGCGCCCTCCAGCTGGTCCAGCGGGAGGGTGACCGCCCCCAGGGACCATTCCAGCTGCGGGACCGGCGCGGCCACGTCGACGACGAACTTGAGCTCCTCGGCGCGCAGCTGCGCCAGGTTGAAGTACGAGCGCCCCTGCATGTCCTCGCGCGTGAAGTAGTCGAAGACGGCGCCGGGGCTCTGCAGCCCCCTTTTCAGGGCCTCGTCGCTCACCTGGTGGTGCGGCCAGTAGGGGGGCGGCGGAACGTCATAGACGACCGAGATCGCAAGGGCCAGGGAGTGGTAGCGGGCGAACTTCTCGGGATCCGCGTCGTGGAGGCCCTCGAGGATCGCGAACACCTTCGGCACGTTGTCCACCTTCTTCAGGATCGAGAAGAATTCCTCGGAGAATTCCGGGTTCGAGATGAGCCAGTCCTGCATCCCCTGCGAAAGGTTCCCACCGATCGGCTTGTCGGTCGGGCTGTAATCCCCGGCGACCCCGGGGTAGTTCAGCTTCGCGGCAACCATAGCGTCGATCCAACCCCCTATGAACCGGTCCTCGGGCTCCGAGAAGAGGACCGACCACTCGTAGGCGTGGAACCAGGCGTCGGCAGCGGCCAGCCGGCCCTGCCCGTAGGCCCGGAAGGCGGCGGAGCGGAGCGCAGGCGCCGTCGGGAGCCAGCCTGAGGCGGCCGCGACGGCCTCGACCTGCGCCAGGCGCTCCTGTGTCGGCGGGTCGCTCGTCTCCGAATCCGGTATAGACAGCACGGCGTCCTGGGCCCGGGCCATCCAGAAGGGCGCGCAGAGGGCCGCAGCGAGAAGTGCAAGATGGACCGGGTGCCGCATGAGATTCATTGCGCGGTCCGATAATGGGACGCTGCGCGCACCCGGCGACTGAAAACCAACTTTTGCCCAAGGGGCATCCTTCCTCCAGGCACCGGAAACCCATCGTCGGGCGCGCCCAGGCTGGATCGGTTGAATTTAACCCGCTTCACCACGCTCAACCTGTGAACGGAGGGCCCTCACCTCTCCTCGACCCGCTTGGACTGCCAGTCCCGGTACACCCATGCCAGGCCGCTGGCGAACGAGAAGGGGCGGACCGAATTGTGGTTTTGGCCGGGGTAGATCGTGAAGCGGTAGTCCAGGCCGGCCGGTTTGATCTTTTCCAGGATATTGAAGAAGGCGCGGTCTTCCTTGGTATTGTCGTTCTTGTCGGCCGCCGAGAGATCGAGCCGGGTGTGGAAGGTGCGGCCGTTCAGCAGCCCCGGCGCCGCCTTCAGGAGAAAGCCGTTGTCCCAGCCGAAGGTGGAACTCGCGGAAACCACACGCTGGAAGAGCTGGGGGCGGTGCAGAAGCGCATACATGGCAAACAGGCCGCCGTAGGAATGGCCCAGCAGCGCGCGGTCGGACGGGTCCGTCCGGTAGGTGCGGTCGATGTAGGGAATCAACTCCCGCTCCATGAAGGCAAGGAACCTGTCCGCACCGCCGCAATGCGGATTGCCGGCCACGCTCGTTGGCGTGAGATCGCGCTCCCTCAGGTCCATCACGTTCTTGGCGCGGCCGTAGCTCACGTTCACGACTATCATCGGCGGCATCGTCTTTGAGGAGTCGCTGTAATCCGCCAGGGCGGCCACGAGGGGAAAATGCCAGCCGTCCAGGACATAGAGCACGGGATAGGCGCGCTTCGACTCGGCGTAGCCGCGCGGCACCGCGATGAGCAGCTGGTAGGTCTGCCCAAGGACGATGCTCGAGGTGATCTCCCTCATCTCGGTGTTCACGAGGGAGACCTCCGGCGGCGGGGTTTCGCCCCGAAGCGAGAGCGCAAGGACCGAGCAAAGGAGCAGCGGCGATCGAAGGCCGCGACCTCGTAGAGCTTCCACCATGTTCCAGCTAATTAGGCTGGTGCCCCCGCCGAATCCAGAAGAACCGTCGACGAAAAGTGATTGGGCCGACTGGTTCGGGGTTGCGCAGATGCGTTCCGCACATTCATCACCTACGACTCCCGCCTGCGAAGACCCGTGGAGGCCGTTGGGCTGAAACTCCCGGTTCCGTCCAAATGAGCCGTCCCGCGGGGCTCTTCCGCCCGCTGCGGACCGGGCACCCTCAGGGAGCCACGCCCGTCGCCGCGGGCGGCGTCTTCTGCTTGAAAATGAGCGTCTCGCCGTCGCGCCCCACGAGGACCGACTCGCCCTCCTTGACCTCGCCCCTCAGGATGGCCTCGGCCAGCGGGTCCTCGAGGTAGTGCTCGACCGCGCGCCTGAGCGGCCGCGCGCCGTACTTCTCGTCGTAGCCCTTCTCGATAAGGAGCTCCTTCGCCTCCGGCGTGAACTCGAGGTCGATCTTCCTGTCCACGAGCCGCTTGGCGAACTTGCCGATCTCCAGGTCGACGATCCGCACGAGGTCGTTCTTGTCGAGCGGCCTGAAGAAGACGACGTCGGAGATCCGGTTCAGGAATTCCGGGCGGAAGACCCGCTTGGCCTCCTCGAGCACCTTCTCGCGCATCTTCTCGGCGTCGTTGAAGCTCGTCGCGGCAGCGGCGAAGCCCATCGACGTCTGGCGCTGCAGGAGCTGGGCGCCCACGTTCGAGGTCATGATGATGATCGTGTTCCTGAAGTCCACGGTGCGCCCCAGCGAGTCTGTCAGGCGCCCGTCCTCCAGTATCTGGAGGAGGATCTGCAGCACGTCGGGGTGGGCCTTCTCCACCTCGTCCAGCAAAACCACGGAGTACGGCCGCCGCCGGACTGCTTCGGTGAGCACGCCGCCTTCGCCGTAACCGACGTATCCGGGAGGCGAGCCCTTCAGGGTGGAAA
>Ga0181526_10000626_pt1 | contig 36787 bp, 37 predicted proteins | sample PEATcosm2014_Bin_35_FD_119750 | JGI IMG/M metagenome (GOLD analysis project Ga0181526, IMG submission 119750) | Peatland microbial communities from MTU Mesocosm Facility, Houghton, MI, USA - PEATcosm2014_Bin06_30_metaG | ecosystem: Environmental > Terrestrial > Soil > Wetlands > Peat | place...
ATCCGCCGCTGGGCGCTGGCGGCCGGGGAGCTCGACAGCGGGCTGACGCTGGCGCTCGACGGCGTCCAGGACCCGGGCAACGTCGGCACGATCCTGCGGATCGCCGACTGGTTCGGCATCGGCCGGGTGCTTCTCTCCCCCGGGTGCGCGGACCTGCACTCGCAGAAGGTCATCCAGGCGAGCATGGGCTCGTTCGCGCGCGTCCGCGCGCTCGCCGCCGATCTCGGCGGGGCGCTCGCCGGGCTGCGCGTCCCGGTGATCGGCTGCGAGCTCGGGGGCCGCGACGTCCACGCCCATCCGGCCGTCTCCGACGCCGTCATCGTGATCGGGAGCGAGGGGCGCGGCATCTCGGACGGGGTGAGGCGGCGCCTGGCGTATTCGGTGACAATACCCAGGGGCGGAGCCGCCGAGTCTCTCAATGCGGCCGTCGCCGCGGGGATCGTGTGCGACAACCTTTGCCGCCGGCCGGGCCGCCCCTAGCGGGCGCCTACTTCTCGGACTTGCCGCTCCTGCCCTTGCCGCCGCCGCCCGCCATGAGCACGGCGCCCGCGAAAACGCCGATCGCGAACATCCCGAAATAGATCTCCCACGCGTCGGTTGTCGCCTTCTTGTCCAGGAGGACGGGAAAGTTGAAGTCCGCCGACTGCCGGTTGTTCACGCCGATGTAGAGGATGACGAAAAGCGTGGCGAGGAAGACGATAAGCTTCAGGATTACTTTTACGCTCATGGGTGCAGGATGGTCAGGCGCTGGGGGCAGTCAATTCGTCGTAGGCCGCGCCCAGGACCAGCCCGAGGCGGTTCGGAAGCGGCGTGTGGAAGTCGGGAAAACCGGGGAAATTCTCCAGGGCGACGACCGTCGGCTTGTCGCGGCCCGCCGCAACCTGCTTGCCGACGTACTCCAGGACGGCCGAGTGGAAGTCGCGCATGACGAGGAGGTCCCCCCTGGTGCCTGTGACCCCGAACTTCGAGCTCCCGTGGCCGAAGATGTAGATGGCGTCGGCAGGATACGCCGCCGCCGAGTCCTCGAGCGCCTTGACCCAGCCCCGCAGGCTCGAGCCCCCCGGCCTGTCGACGACCGGGTACATTCGGTTGAACACCAGGTCACCCATGTGGACGACGTTGGCCTTCTCGAAGACGATGACCGCGTCGCCCCCCGTGTGGGCGGGCCCCCTGAACTCCGCGGTGATGATCTCGCCCCCCACCTGCCTGCGCCAGACATCGGTGAAGGTCGTGTCGGCGTAGACCTGGCTCGCGATGGTCGCGGCGGAGTCGACCTTGGGGCTCGCCTCCGCCCTCTTGGCCGCCTCGAACTGGAGCCTCGGCACGTTGGCCTGGGCGACAAGCGCCCTGGAGACCGGCTTGAACACACCGTTCCCCCCGGTGTGGTCCCGGTGGTGGTGGGTGTTGATCGTGGCGTCGATCGTGCGGCTTCCAATCCCCGGCAGGCCCGCGAGGCAGATCCGCGCCGTGTCCGGAAACTGGGTGTCGACGACGGCAAGGGCGTCCTTCGACGCGAGCCAGCCGATCGTGCCGCCCTTCCCGGTGAAGATTCCCACGTCGCCCCTGAGCGGGCGGAACAGGCTCGCCGGGGCCGGGGCCGCCAGGAGCGCCGCCTGGCCCCAGGTCCTGCGGGCCGCCGCCGCGCCAACGGAAAGGACGAGCGACGTGCGGATGAATTCGCGGCGGTTCATGTGGGGGGTCCCGGCTGGCCCATTGCCTAGATCAGGGACGCCCGGCATTCAACATCCGTCTGCGGCGCCCCCGGGGCGGGCCGTCGCCGGAGGCCCCCTAGCGCACCACGCGGGCGCCGCCACCCTTCATGAGCTTCTCGACCTCTTTCCTCGTCGCCATCGAGGTGTCGCCCGGCGTCGTCGATGCAAGGGCCCCGTGGGCCGCCCCGTACTCGACGGCCTTCTTCGGGTCGTTGAACTCGAGGAACCCGAACTGGAGGCCGCTTGCGAAGCTGTCGCCGCCGCCGACCCGGTCGAGGATCTCCAGGTCCGGGTACGAACGGCTCTCGTGGAACTTGCCGTCGTGGTAGAGGATGGCGCCCCAGTTGTTGCGGGTCGCGGTGATGACCTCGCGCAGCGTGGTCGCCGCCACCTTGAAGTTCGGGAACTCCGCGACGGCGGTCCTTATCATCGACTTGAATGCGTCGATCTCGATCGAGCCCGGCTGCTCGCCGGCTCCCGCGACCTCGAAGCCGAGCGACGCGGTGAAGTCCTCCTCGTTGCCGATCATCACGTCGACGTACTTGGCTATCTCGCGGTTCACCTCGCGGGCGGCCTTCAGGCCGCCGATCGTCTTCCAGAGCGAGGGGCGGTAGTTGAGGTCGTAGCTGACGATGGTGCCGTGCCTCTTGGCGGCCTTGACGGCGTCAATCGTGAGGGCGGCCGTCGTCTCGGAAAGCGCGGCGAAGATCCCGCCCGTGTGGAACCAGCGGGCGCCCAGCCTGCCGAAGATGTTCTCCCAGTCGAAGTCGCCGGGCCTGAGCTGGCTCGCGGCCGTGTTGCCGCGGTCCGGCACGCCAACGGCGCCCCGGACCCCGAAGCCGCGCTCGGTGAAGTTGAGCCCGTTGCGCACGGTGCGCCCGATGCCGTCGTCCTCCCTCCACTTGATGAAGCCGGTGTCCACGCCGCCCTGCATGATGAAGTCCTCGACGAGGTGGCCCACCTCGTTGTCGACCAGCGCCGTAGCGACCGCGGTCCGCAGGCCGAAGCACTTCCGGAGCCCCCTCGACGTGTTGTACTCGCCGCCGCCCTCCCAGACCGTGAACTTGCGCGCCACGCGGATGCGGGTCTCGCCGGGATCGAGGCGGAGCATGACCTCGCCGAGCGAGATCTGGTCATAGGCGGCTTCCTTGGCGGGCTTGATGGTGAGGCTCATGGAAAGAATGGGGTCAGGCCGCCGCGGCGGCCTTCACGAATTCCCGGGCCCGCGCGGTTATCTGGGCCCAGTCGCGCGCCTTGAGCGCAGCGGCGGCGATCAGCGAGCTCCCTGCGGCGGTCGCGAAGGCGCCCGCCTTCAGGAACTCGCCCACCGTCTGCGGCGTGACGCCGCCCGTCGGCAGGAGCTCGATCTTCGGGAATGGGCCCCTGAGGGACTTGATGTAGGCCGGGCCGAAGAACTCGGCCGGGAAGATCTTGATGACGTCCGCCCCCATGTCCCAGGAGTTGGCCACCTCGGTCGGGGTGAGCGCCCCGGCTAGGACGGGCACACCCAGGCCGCGGCAGGCGGCGATGACATCGGGGCGCACGCAGGGGGTGACGATGAACCCGGCTCCGGCGGCCACTCCCTCCCTCGCCACGCCCGCATCGAGCACGGTTCCCAGCCCCAGGTTGATCCCCGGGAGCTCGCGGGCCACCTTGGCGAGCACCGCGATGGCGTTCGGGGTCGTCATGGTCAGCTCGATCGTGCTGAGCCCGCCTGCCAGCAGCGCCCGCGCGCACTCAAGCAGGCTGTCCGAGCTGTCCGCGCGGATGAGGGCGATGACCTTCTCGTTTCTGATGCGCTGGAGTATCTCGGCTTTGGACACGTGTGGGAGGGGTTTTTCGGATACGGCCCGGGGAGGGCCGTGCGGACGGCCATTTCCGGGGCGATCACTTTGGCGGGCGCCCGGCCCCGGGGCCACACGATAATTGCGCGCGCCGCGCAATCGTCCCCTGGCCCGCCGGTTAACCAAATCTCATCGGGCCCATAAGCGCGGGGCCTTCTGTGCCGATCCCGTGACATCGCGTCTTATGCCCCAGATTCAAGTTGAGAAGCTGGAACAAGTGCTGCTACTTCCCGTCTGTAGTCAGCGATCTCACTTTGCTTTCAAGGAACTCCCAAGCGTTCTTTGAATCCTGTCCCGGCCGGCCCCTTCCGGCGGGACGACAAGGCTTCCGCCCGAAGCCCCGCGCTGAACCGGCCGGGCTGACCCGCCCGGTCTCGGATTCCCCCAAGACAACACTTTTGGCCGTTGGGGCCTCACCGCCCCGCCGGCCAGAACTCCCCTGAAGCCGCCGGCGCATCCGCGCCGGCGTCCAAGGGGGGTAACCATAAGCCAGAAAACAAAACTCTCCGCCACGCGCGGAGTTTAAAAGAAGCCATGAAAAACATAAGCAAGCTAGCACTCCTCCTCGGTCTGGGAGCGCTCGCGCCAATCGCCGCCTCGGCGAAGACGCTCGAGCAATCCTACATCGAGTCGTGCAAGAAAGGTCCCGACCTCGCGGTTCCAATCGCGGTTGTCGCGCCGATCACCCACTCGTGGGACGAGGGCCAGGAGGTCAAGATCGGGTTCGTCGTGAACAAGGCGGGCTACGCCTCGGACATCAGCATCGTGTCGAGCAGCGACTACGATCTGGCCGAGGCCGTCGTCACCGCCGTCAAGCAGTGGAGGTTCACGCCGGCGCAGGTCAACGGGGTCCCGGTGGAGACGAGGGTCGTCCTGCCGGTCCGCGTCGTGAAGAGCGACGACAGCAAGGCGCTGGCCCTGGACTGATCCGGGCGGGCACTGAATAAGGAAACAACAGGGGCGTCCCCGGCGGCGGGGGCGCCCCTTTCCCTTTCCAGGGGGGGGCGTTTCGGGCCTCCCCATGGGTAGTTTTTCGCCTTTGGCGCAAACATTCTTGCAGAGCGCGCATCGGGCATGCCACGCTGATCGTTTATTTCCTGACGACACCCTTCATGCCGATCCGCCCACGCCGCGCCCTTTCAGCCCTGATCCAGTGGTTCGATGCCGACTATGCCCCGGGCGGGGCCGCGGCCATGCGCGCCGAGCCCGACCGGGTCGACTGGGTGCGCTGCATCCCGTTCATCATCCTGCACCTCGGCTGCCTCGGCGTCATAGTGACCGGGGCCAGCGCGTTCGCGGTGTGGACCGCCGTGGCCCTCTATTTCGTGAGGATGGCCGCGGTGACGGGTGTCTACCACAGGTATTTCTCGCACAAGACATACAGCACCTCGCGGCCGATGCAGTTCATGCTCGCGCTCCTCGGCGGGACCACCGTCCAGCGCGGGCCCCTCTGGTGGGCGTACCACCACCGCCACCACCACCAGCATTCCGACGAGGCGGAGGACGCCCACTCGCCCCACGTCCACGGGTTCCTGTGGTCGCACATCGGGTGGATCACGAGCCGTCGCAATTTCCCGACAGACTATTCGAAGGTCCGGGACCTCGACCGCTACCCGGAGCTCGTCTTCCTGAACCGCTTCGACGCGGTCGTCCCGATCGCCTTCGCCCTGGCCGTCTTCGGGCTCGGCGCCTTCCTGGAGGTCCACGCCCCCGGCCTTGGCACCAACCGGTGGCAGATGCTCGTGTGGGGGTTCTTCATCAGCACAACCGCCCTTTTCCACGGCACCTCCTGCATCAACTCCATGGCCCACCTGATGGGCCGCCGGCGCTACAAGACGGACGACGACTCGCGCAACAGCTTCATCCTCGCCATAGTCACGCTCGGCGAGGGCTGGCACAACAACCACCACCGCTACCAGACGGCGACCCGAAACGGCTTCTTCTGGTGGGAGGTCGACATCACCTACTACCTGCTCAAGTGCCTTTCGTGGACGGGCCTGATATGGGGCCTGAAGTCCGTCCCCGCCTCGGTGCTCGCCGAGGGCGAGCGGCTCGATCACCATGAGTCCGTCGCCGCGGCGCGGGAGTCGCTGCACGCGCATCCCGAGCACTCCTCGCTGAAGAGGATAATCCCCGCCGCGGCCGCGATCGCCGCGGCCACGGTGAACGCGGCGCACCCCCTGCATCGCGCGAAGGCGGACGCGCCTGCCGCCCAACGCGAGGTCAGCGGGCTCGTGCAGTCCCCGCCCGGCGGGCCGGCGCCATAACTCTGCTTGAGCGGCGGCTGAGTTTCGCGCAGATTCGGCGTCCGGTGTCCATTTCCCCCGAGCCAATAGCTTCCGAGCCCGCGCAGACCCCGTGGCAGCGCCACGTGATCGACCCGATCGCGGCCCAGCTCACGCAGGGAATAACGCCCGAGAAGATCGCGCTCACGCTCGCGGTCGGCAGCGCCCTCGCGCTCTTCCCAATCTTCGGCACCACGACGCTCCTCTGCCTGCTCGCGGGGATCCTGCTTCGGCTCAACCAGCCCATCATCCAGCTGGTGAACGCGCTCTGCACGCCGGTCCACCTGCCGGTGATCTTCATCATGTTCAAGCTGGGCTACTGGATGTTCGGCGTGCCCTACACCCACCTCGGCATCCGGATGATGAACCACATGCTCTGGGACGACCCCAGGGAATTCTTCGAGAGGTTCGGGACCGACGCGCTGCACGCGATCGCGGCCTGGACGCTCGTCGCCCCTTTCTGGATCTCGCTCGTCTACCTCTTCGCCCTTCCCGTGCTCCGGGAGGCGCTCCGCCGCCGGATCGTGCCGATCGCGTTCCAGCCGCCGGACCACCCGGTGCCCTGAGCGGGGCCGTCAGCCCCTCGGTCCCCCGCCCGCGAATCGGCGCAGGTACTTGAGCGCGACCTCGAACTCCGCGGGAAGCGGCGAGGCGACCTCCACGGGCTCGCGGCTGCCTGGGTGGATGAAGCCAAGGGCGCTTGCATGGAGGGCGAGCCGGGAGATCAGGGGCCTCTCCTCGTCGCGCCCCTTGTACCCGCGCTTGAGCCCTGAAAGCAGGAGCGGCGAGCCCGGATCGCCGTAGTCGCGGTCATTGAGCACCGGGGCGCCGGCCGCGGCAAGGTGGACGCGGACCTGGTGGGTGCGCCCGGTCAAGGGCCGGCACTCGACAAGGGCAAACCTGCCGAACGACTCGAGCACCCGGAATTCCGTCACGCTTTGCCGGCCGGCCCGCCCGCGTGTCACGCGCATGAGGCCCGGACGCCCGGCATCCTCTCCCAGGGGCAGGTCCACGGAAAACTCCGCAGGCAGGGCCCCCGAGGCGTCCCGGGCCCGCGCCGGCGCGTCCGCCGGCCCCCCCGCGCCGAGCACCGCCACCAGCGCGACATGGACCTTCCGGACCGTCTTCGACTGGAACTGCCCGCTCAGGTAATCCAGGGCCGGCTTGGTCCTTGCGCAAAGGACGACCCCGCTCGCCTCGGCGTCCAGCCGGTGCACGTTCGCGACATTTTGGCCAAACCGGACGCGGACAAGGCCCATCAGGTCCGCCCCGTGCCCCCGGCGGCCGGCGACTACGGGCAGGCCGCATGGCTTGTCGACCGCGAGCACGAATTCATCCTCGAAAAGGATGCCGGGAAGGGCCTTGGGACGGGTCCGGGGAGTCGGGTGCCTGTGCACGGCGCCAATCGAATCGCATCCGGGATGCAACGCCAGCGTTTCAGGCGCAAATCTTCCCGCCGCGGCGGTGGGTCAAAACCCGGTAAGCTTGGGGCTTGCCGCCTGAATTCACTTGCGGCAATCGACTCCCGGCGGCTCCTGTGCTCTCATCGGAGCTCCTGAATGGCCGTAGTCCCCAGAAGTCTCATCACGTTAGGCACGAGCTTTCTTTCCGCCCGCGCCGCCAAACGCTTGAGGCGCACGGAAAAGGCCGACGGAGTCCAGCGAAAGACGCTTGCCAAGCTGACTGCAAAGCTGGCCCTCGGATCCGTCTGGAGCAGCTCCGGCGTCGAGGCGGGGATGCCCTACGAAGGGTACCGGGAGAAGGTCCCGCTCCAGACCTACGAGGACCTTGCGCCCTGCATCGAGCGGATGATGAGGGGCGAGGGGGACGTGCTGTGCAAGGGCCAGTGCCAGCTCTACGCGAAGTCCTCGGGCACGACTGCCGGGCGCACAAAGTACGTGCCCGTGACCGAGGAGATGCTCGGGCACTTCAGGCGCGCGGGGCTCGACTCGCTCATGTGGTACAGCGCGCGGGTCCGCAGCACCCGCGTATTCCTCGGCCGGCACCTCTTTCTCGGCGGGTCGACCGCGCTGACCCCGATCCCGGAGTCGGGCACCTTTGACGCCTACGCGGGCGACCTGAGCGGCATCGCCGCGCTCAACCTTCCCCGCTGGATCGAGGAGTATTTCTTCGAGCCCGGCGCCGAGATAGCGCAGATAGCCGACTGGCCGTCGAAGATCTCGGCAATCGTGGAGCGCACCTCCGGCGTCGACATCTCGCTTCTCGCCGGTATGCCCAGCTGGATCCTCATCCTGGCCGAGGCCCTGCGCGAGAACGCCGGGATCGGGTCGCGGCCCCTCCAGGACATCTGGCCCAGGCTGGAGTGCTTCGTCCACGGCGGCGTGCCGATCGGCCCGTTCCATGACGAGCTCCGGTCGCTCCTCGGGCCGGCGGTGAATTTCCACGAGGTCTACGCCGCATCGGAGGGCTTCATAGCGGCCCAGGACGGGGACTCGGCGGATGGCCTCCGGCTGATGGCGGACGCGGGGGTCTTCTTCGAGTTCCTCCCGATGTCGGCCTACGACGAGACCAGGATCTCGACCCTCGGCTCAAAGACCGTCCCGATCTGGGGCGTGCGCGCCGGCGTCGACTACGCGCTTGTGCTCTCGACCCCGGGCGGCCTGGCCCGGTACCTCATAGGCGACGTCGTCCGGTTCACGTCGACCGAGCCGGCGCGGATCCTGTACGTCGGCCGCACAAAGCTCCAGCTGAGCGCGTTCGGTGAGCACGTGACCGAGCGTGACCTCACGGATGCGCTCCTCGCCGTGTGCCGGCGCAATGCCTGGACCATCGTGAACTTTCACGTCGCCCCCCTCTTTGCGAGCTCGACCACGGGACGGACGCGCGGGCGCCACGAATGGTGGGTCGAGCTCAAGCCGGGCACCGTCCTGACGCCGACGGGGCCCATCATGGCCGTCGAGCTCGACACGGAGCTGAAGCAGCTGAACGACGGCTACGAGGCCAAGCGCAACGGGGGCAGCCTCGATCCGCCATTCGTCAGGCTCGTCATGCCTGGCGTCTTCGAACAATGGATGACCCACCACGGCAAATGGGGCGGCCAGAACAAGATGCCGCGCTGCAGGAGCGACCGGCTGATCGCCGACGAGCTTGGCGGCGCCCTTCAATTCGCCAAGGACTGAACGATGGCACGGGCAATGCTGTTAAAGAGCCAACCTGCTCAATGCAGGGTTTTGGGTAGCGTGATACCGGCCATGAGCCGGTCCGACTAATAGCGGGGCTGGCGTTAAGGGGTTATCGCCAGCCCCGCGCCGTCCCCGGGTGTCGCGACGCGGCTACGGCGCCCCAGGCTTGAGTACGGCCAGAACCCGCCTCTCAAAGTCCCCTGCCGGCACCATCCCGACCTTCCGGTCCCTTATCTGCCCGGCCCGGTCGATGATGAAAGTGGTCGGTATCGAGCTCACGTCGCCATAGGCGCTCGTGATGTCGGAATCGGCGGCAAGGACGACGGTGTAGTTGATGCCGTGTGCCTTCATGAACCTCTTGACGATCTCCGCCCCGTCCTGGTCCACCGAGACGCCGACCACGGCGAGCCCGTCGGCCGCGTATTTCCGCTGGAGCTCGATGTAGCCCGGAATCTCGGCCCTGCACGGGACGCACCACGTGGCCCAGAAGTCGAGCACCACGACCTTGCCCTTGAACTGGTCGGACGAGACCGGCCTGCCCTCGGGGTCCTTTAGGGACCAGCTCGGGGCGGCAGCCGTCGCCGGGGGCGCGGCGCGAAGGGCCCCGGGGGGGAAGCCGAGCAGCAGGACGACAAGGAGGGCGCTCAGGGAGGCTGGTTTCATGGGGCGGGGTGGCGGGGGAGCGCACGGTGGCACGCGTTCCCGCCGGCCGCAAGTCACGCGCCGCCGGCCTCGGGCAGGTCCAGCCCCAGGGTATCGATGAACTTCTTCATCGCAGGCGTGAAGACCCGGCCCTTGCGGTGCAGGATGGCGAGCGGGCGGGTGAACTCCACCCCCTTGAATCTAAGCACGGCGAGCGTGCCCTGCGCCGCCTCCTGGACGACCGTCGCCTGCGGCACAATCGCGATCCCGTGGTCGATCTCGACCGCGCGCTTCACCGTCTCGATGTTGTCGAATTCCATGACCGTCTCGATCTCCATGCGGTTGTCCCGGAATATCTGGTCCACCGCCTTGCGGGTCGGGATGTCCGGGTCGAAGCCGATGAATTTCTGCCCGGCGAGCTCGGCAACAGTGACCTCGCCGCGCTTGGCGAGCGGGTGCTGGGGATGGCAGATGACGATCAGGTGGTCGTTGCGGAACGGGATGCTCTCGATCTGGCGGACATTGGCGGGAAACGCCACGAGGCCGAAGTCGACGCAGTTGTGGACGATGTCCTCGTAGACCATGTTGGACCGCCGGTACTCGACGCGCACGTTGACCGAGGGGTAGTCGTGGAGGAACCTCTTAATGTAGGGAGGGAGCTCGTGGAGCCCTATGGAGTAGATTGTCGAGATCCGGATCGTCCCGCTAACCACCTTCTTCATCTCCTGGAGCTCCGAGACGAGCCTCTCATAGGCATGCAGGATATCCTTCGCCGACTCATAGACCCTCTGCCCCTCGCGCGTCAGCTGGAACTGCTTCTGGCTGCGGTCGACCAGTATCGCCTTGAAGTGCCGCTCCATCGCGCGGGCCTGCTGGCTCACGGCGGATTGCGTGATGCTGTTCAGCTTCGCGGACTTGGAAAAGCTCTTGGTTTCGACAAGGTCCGCGAAGATTTTGAAGTTGTCTATTTGCATGATTAGCGCGCGTTGTTGATTTCAGGCTACAGGGACGGCCATTCGCGTAAACCATGAAGTAGTTCCTCTAACAACCGCATGCTTCCGGATTATGATGAGTTCAAGAGGCGGGCCGATGCGGTCCGGTCCAGGATCGGCGATGCCTGCTCGCGCGCCGGGCGAAACCCGGCCGACGTCGAGCTGCTGGCCGTCACAAAGTCGCAGCCCGCCCTCGCGGCGGAGTATGCCGCGCGCTACGGCCTGCGGGCCGTCGGCGAGAACCGGGTCCAGGAGGCGGTCGCCAAGCGCGCGCAGACGACGGCGGCCGTCGCATGGGAGCTGATCGGGCACCTCCAGTCGAACAAGGCCCGTCTCGCCGCGCTGCACTTCGACCGGGTGCAGAGCGTCGACAGCGCCAGGCTGCTCGAGATCCTGGACCGCGAGTCCGGCGCGCTTGGCAAGTCGCTGCCCGTCCTGCTCCAGGTCAATGCCGGGCACGACCCCGCCAAATCCGGCGTGGAGCCTGCCGAGGCGCCCCGGCTCCTCGCCGCGGCGCTCGGCCTGAAGAACCTCCGCGTGGAGGGACTGATGACCGTTGCCCCGCTTTCCGGGGGCGCCGACTCCGCGCGGCGGGCGTTCGCCAGCCTGAGGGAGATTCGCGACCGGCTCTCGGCCGACTCGGGCGCACCGCTTCGCGAGCTCTCGATGGGAATGAGCGCCGACATGGACGCCGCGGTCGCCGAGGGCAGCACGATCGTCCGCGTGGGAACGGCCCTCTTCGGCTCGCGCGCGTAGCGTGTCGAGCGCAATTTGTTTTGATTTTATTCTTACGGTGTTGCCACACCCGGGCAAAGCGGCTTCCAATTCGGGGCGTGGAAACGGACACACTGCCTTCTGCCGAGAAAGAAGCCATGTTGAGCCTGCTCGACGATCCGAGCCCCCTGGTCCGCCGGGCGCTGCTGGCGCGCTTCACCGCCCGAGGCACAGCCGCCGCCTCCCTCCTGCAGGAGATAGCCCGGAGCTCGAACCGCGCGCTCGCCCGCCATGCGGCCTGGTTCATTGACGAGCTCAAGCTGACCGACCCCGTGGCCGAGTTCCGGTCCTTCATCCGCTCGCTCAACTACGAGCTCGAGACCGGGGCCCTCCTGCTTGCGCGCACGGTGACGCCGCAGCTCGACGTGGGCGAGTGCCGCGCCGCGCTCGACGAGATGGCGGCCCGCTGCCGCGAGCTGATATCGGAGCCGTCGGCGAACCGCGAGAAGTGCCGCGCCATCAACCGCGTCCTTTTCCACGAGTGGGGGTTCCGGGGCAACGTCGAGCAGTACACCGACCCGATGAACAGCCTCATTGACAAGGTGCTCGCCCGCAGGAAGGGCATCCCGATCTCGCTCAGCATCGTCTACCTGCTCGTGGGGGAGCGGCTGGGGCTCCCGCTCGAGCCCGTGGGCCTGCCCGGGCATTTCGTCGTCGGCTGCTACGCCGACGAGGCGCCCTTCTTCATCGACCCGTACGACCAGGGCCTCTTCCGGGACGCGGACGAGGTGTTTGCGCTCCTGCGCTCCAACCACATCTCGCCCAAGCCCACCGACCTGGCGCCCACGACCATCCGCGAGGTGCTCTGCCGCAGCTGCCGGAACCTGGCAAACCACTACTCGGCGTCGAGCGACCTTGCCCGAGCGCAGATCTTCTCGGAATTCGCGGACGAATTCGAGGCGACGCACGAGCGGTACCTGCAGTCCTGAATTCACCGTTCACCTTGCCCGACCTGGCGCGGTGGCCGCACGCCGGCACCGGGCTGGCCGTGATCGGCCACCCTATCGGCCATTCGGTGAGCCCCCAGATGCACAATGCGGCGCTGGCCGGGCTGGCGGGGACGGACGTGCGCTACGCCGCGTGGCGGTACCACGCGTTTGACATTGCCCCCTCCGACCTGCCGGCTGCGCTCGACCGGATGGGCGCGCTCGGCTTCCGCGGCATCAACCTGACCGTTCCGCACAAGGTCCTCGCCATGGAACTCGTCTCAAGGGCGGACAGGGAGGCGGCAGACGCGGGGGCGGTGAACACCCTCCTGCGGGAAGGAGACGGATGGTTTGGGACCAACACCGACGGCTACGGTCTGTCCGCCGGGATACGCGAGGATCTCGGCATCGCGCTGGCCGGCTCCCCGGTCGTCATCCTCGGAGCCGGCGGCGCCGCGCGCGCCGCCGCCGCCGAGTGCCTGCGTGCGGGCTGCGCGGAGCTCTGGATCGCGAATCGGACGCGCAAGCGCCTTGAGTCCCTGCTGGAGCGCATCACCCCGCTCGCAAAGGGGATCCCGGTGCGCGCCCTCGACCCGGGCAGGCGCCCCGCTGGCCTGGCAAAGGGGGCCCTTGTCATAAATGCGACGAGCGCGGGGCTCCGCGAAGGCGAACCCGCTCCCGCCGACCTCGCCCTGTTCCCGGGGCTGGCCGCCGTCTACGACATGATCTACAATCCGCCGGCCACCCGGCTCCTCGGCCAGGCGCGGGAGCTCGGCATCCCGGGCGCCAACGGCCTCGGCATGCTGGTTCACCAGGGCGCCAAGTCGCTCGAGATATGGACGGGGGTTTCCGCCGCCGAGACCGCGCCCGCGATGAGGGCGGCGGCGGCGAAGGCTCTTGGCTACTGAGGTTGTTCCGATCCAGACTGGCCCCATGACAGGCGCCCTTGCCGACGTGTCAGCGATGCACCCCTGGTTCTTCCCCGCCGTGGTCTTCGTCTTTGGCGCCTGCATAGGGAGCTTCCTGAACGTCGTCATCTACCGAGTGCCGGCCGGCAAATCGGTCGTCCGGCCGGGCTCCATGTGCGCCTGCGGGGCTCCCATCGCCTGGCACGACAACATCCCCGTGCTCTCCTGGATCATCCTGCGCGGCCGCGCCCGCTGCTGCGGGCGCCGCTTCTCCGCGCGCTACCCCATGGTCGAGCTCCTGACCGGCGCGCTCTTCCTCGCCTGCTGGCTTCGGCTTCCGCCGCTGGTGGCGGTCTGCGGGTGGATCTTCATCGGCTCGCTCGTCTGCGGGACGTTCATCGACCTCGACCACATGGTCATACCCGACGCGTTCACGATCGGCCTGGCTCTAGAGGGCATCCTCCTGTCGGTGCTCCTTCCGGCCCTCCACGGCGAGCACAGCGGGATTTTCCTGGTGGACAGCCTGCGCTCCTCCTCGGACTCGATAATCGGGCTGGTCGCCGGGTCCGGCGTCGTCCTCTGGATCGCCCTGATTGCCGAGGCCGCCCTCAAGAAGGAGGCGATGGGGTTCGGCGACGTGAAGTTCGTCGGTGCCATCGGCGCCTTCTGCGGGTGGCACGGGGCCGTATTCTCGGTCTTTGGGGGCGCCGCGGTCGGGACCGTCTGGCTCGGAGCGGCCCTGGCTTGGCAGAGGGTGACCGGCAGGAAGGGCTCCGCGGCGCCGAGGGCCGAGACGCCTGACGGCAAGGCGGCCGACCTGGGCCTCGGCGTCCACGTCCCGTTCGGGCCGATGCTCGCCATCGCCGGCGGGCTCTACTTCCTGTTCCTGAGGGGCTGGGTCGACGAGTGGTTCGCGGAGCTCACGTCCCTGATGTGACCAGGGAGGCCCCGTCGCCGGTCAGGGTGTGCAGGATCTCGGGCCTCGTCCCGAATTTAGCGAGATAGGCCTCCTTCACCCTCGCGGCGCCCTTCTCCCCGAAGGCATCCGAGGTGAGCGCCATCACCGCCCCGCCGAAGCCGCCGCCGGTGAGGCGGGCGCCGTACACGCCCTTCTCGGGCTCGAGGCTGTCGACCAGGAAGTCGAGCTGCGGGTTGCTGTTCTCGAACCAGGTGCGCGAGCTCCTGTGCGACGCGAGGAGCAGCCTGCCGACGGCCGGCAGGTCGCCCGCCCGCAGGGAATCGGCGGCCTGCCTCACGCGGGCAATCTCGTCGATTATGTGCCGCGCGCGCTTGTAGGCGGGCCGGGGAAGCCGGGTCTCCGCCGCGGCCAGCATCCCGGGGGTCGCGTCGGCCAGGAGCGCCACACCGAGGATGCGCGCGGCCTCCGCGCACTCGCGGTGCCTCTCGGCGTAGAGGCCGTCGGCCAGCGTGTGCCTCGTATGGGTGTTGAACACCCAGAAATTCGAGCCGGGCGGCAGGGGCAGCGCCTCAAACCGCGGCCCGCGGCAGTCGATGTAGACAAGGTGGTCCCGGCTCCCGAAGGCGGACACCCCCTGGTCCAGGATCCCGCACGGCACACCCACGAACTCGTTCTCGGCCCGCCGCCCAAGGGCGGCGAGCGCCTCGCGGGAAACCTTCCCCCCCGTCGCCTCGAGGAACGCCAGGCACGAGGCGAGCTCGATCGCCGCGCTGCTGCTCAGGCCCGCACCCGCCGGGACGCTCGACTCGGCGAGGAAGGCGAAGCCCGCGGGCACGCCAAGGCCGGCGCTGCGCATCGCGCTCAGCACGCCGAGGGGATAGTTGGCCCACGACCGGTCGCCAACCTGCCGGTCGAAGCCGTCCGCGGGGAGCTCGACCCGCACCGCCTGGGTGCCGCTCGCGAACCTGCGCACCCCGTCGGCGCGCAGCGCAAGCCCCACCCAGACGCTTCGGTCTATGGAGGCGCCGATCACCGGCCCCCCGTTGTAATCGGTGTGGTTGCCGATGAACTCGATCCGCCCCGGGGCCCTCGCGACGATCTCGGGCTCGCCCGAGTACAGGGCGCGAAACCTCGAGGTGAGGGCCTCCTTCATGCCCTCAGCGGAGCGCGCGAAGGCTCGAGCCCGCCTTGAACCGCACAAGCTTCATCGCCGGAATCCTCATCGGTCTCCGCGTGTGCGGGTTGAAACCCTTCCGGGCCGACCGCTTCGCGATTGAAAACGTACCAAAGCCCACGAGGTGGACGACGGCGTCCTCCCTGAGGCCGCGCTTGATCGCCTTAAGGACCGACTCAGCCGCGCGCTCCGCCGCGGCCTTCGAGGTGCCGTCGCCCAGGAGCCTGTGCACCTCGGCAACCAGTTCGGTCTTGTTCATTTTTGTTGGGGCTTGCGCGGCAGGCGGGATGAAGCCCCGCTGCCAGAGGCGATCGGGAGGGTCCGCCCCCTGTCAGGCGCTCGGGACGACATCCAGCGAAGGCGGTATGCCCGAGGCAAGTGAAAAGGATCCGCCCGCCGCGGCGGAGGCGGGGACCAGGGCGAGGCCGCTGTAGCCCCGGCCCTCCGGATCCGCGGCCACCGAGCGCAGCTCCCCCTCCCTGCGGCCGCCGCGCCACAGGTCCGCCGGGACCGCGGGCGGCGCGCCGGCCCCCGCGACCCGGACGAGCGCCCGGCGGACGCGCCCCCTCGATTTCAGCCGCGCCATCACCTCCTGGCCGAGGTAGCAGCCCTTTGAATACGATATGGCGGCCTCCTCAAGGCCGCCCTCGTTCGGAAGGTCCGCCGGCCCGATGTCCCGGGGGACCAGGGGGATGGCGGACCCGATCCGCATCCGCTCGATCTCCTCGCGGGAGGCCCGGCGGGCGCCGGCGATTGCCGCGTCCACCTCCGCCGAGGCGGATTCCAAGAAGATCCATTCCCGGTTCTCCGCGGCGCAGCGGCGCCCCGCGAAGAGCAGGCCCGGGCGGGGCGCCTGCGCGCACCAGGCGCCAACCCCCTGCCCTATCAGGGAGACGCCGAGCCAGGACGCGGTGGTGTCCTCGATGACCACGTCGTCGGCTATGATGTGATCCTCGAGGCGGCGCGCGATGATTGCCGCGGGCGAGGAGACGCTCACTATCCAGAAGTCAGCGCCTTCCCCGGGCCTCAACACATGGCTATCGGCCATCACCCGCCCCCGGTGGTCCAGCCACAGGCCATATACGGCCTGCCCGGGGGACATGTTTCGTAAGTCGTTTGTAAACTGGCCCTGTAGGAAAGTCCAGGCATCGGGTCCGCTCGCCCGCAGCACGCATGCCGGACGGTAGGCAAATGTCACCGCGGAGCCGGGGAAATTCGTCATATATAAGAGCCTCAGGGCAAATTGCTTGAGCGAGAAGGCAAGGCCATTCGAGCACCTTTACTTGACGATAACCGCAAAACGGTTACTCATGGAACAACAGATTTTTCCACTTCTCCCGCATAGCGGGAGTTTTGGGGTAACTAAGAAAGCAAAGGCGGGCCGTCTAGGGGTAGGCGGCCCGCCACTTTTTTTGCCCGGATTCTCCCCCTGTTTGCCGGAGCGCCGCCAAAATCCCTTGCGACCCCGGCCGTTGCGGGCTTTTTCACGGGACCCGATGCAAAGAACGTCCGACATCAACGTCGTTGAGACACGGCCCCTGCCCTCGCCCGCGATGCTTCTCGCGGAGATCCCGAAGACCGTGGAGCAGGCCGCCTTCGTCACCAGGACCCGCCGGGACATCCACCGCGTCATCTTCACCGACGACCGTCGCCTGGTGCTCATCGTCGGACCCTGCTCCATCCACGACGTCGACGCGGGCCTGGAATACGCCCGGCTGCTTGCGGCGCTAGCCCGTGAGGTTTCGGACCGCGTCATGGTGGTCATGCGCGTCTATTTCGAGAAGCCCAGGACCACCGTCGGGTGGAAGGGCCTCATCATGGACCCTAGGCTCGACGGCTCGAACGACATCGCCGCCGGGCTGCGGATCGCCCGCCGCTTCCTGCGCGACGTGATCGACCTCGGCCTGCCGACGGCGACCGAGCTGCTCGATCCGGTCACGCCCCAGTACATCGCCGACCTCGTGTGCTGGTCCGCGATCGGCGCGCGCACGGCCGAGTCGCAGACCCACCGCCAGATGGCCTCGGGGCTTTCCATGCCGATCGGCTTCAAGAACGGGACCGACGGCTCCGTCCAGACCGCGATCAACGCCATCCGGGCCGCCTCGCAGCCCCAGACCTTCCTCGGCATCAACCTCGACGGCGCCGCGTCGGCGGTCGTGACCGCGGGCAACCCCAACTGCCACATTGTCCTGAGGGGCGGGTCGCGGGGCCCCAACTATTCGCCCGCGCATATCGCGCGGACGCAGAGGCTCCTCAAGGCCGCGGGTCTCATCCCGTCGATCATGGTCGACTGCTCGCACGACAACTCGGCGAAAAGGCCGGAGCGCCAGCCGACCGTGATGCGGGCGCTCCTTAGGCAGGTGAAGGCCGGCCGCACCTCCATCATGGGGGCGATGATCGAGAGCAACCTCAAGGCCGGCAGCCAGCCCTTCCCCCAGCCCGTCGGCAGGCTGCTGCGCGGCGTCTCGATAACGGACGGCTGCATCGACTGGCCGACGACCGAGGCCCTGGTCCGCGAGGTCCACGGCGCGCTGGCCCGCCGATTCGCCTAGAGCCCGGGGGCCCGCCTCAGCCGGACCCGTCAGGCACCCGCTCGACCGTGCCCACCAGGAGGCCGTACGAGAGGGCGCCGACAAGCGCCACCGCGGAGATGAAGGCCATGGCGGACGCGAAGCCGCCGTATTTCACGATGACCCCGATCACGAACGGGATGACCATGGCGGCGAGGTTCCCGCAGAAGTTGAAGACCCCGCCGGTGAGGCCCAGGAGCCGCCTCGGCGCCATCAGGGACACGAACACCCAGGTGATCGACGCAAAGCCGTTGCCGAAGAACGCCAGGGTGAGGAAGAACTCGACCCACGCGGGATCGGAAACGAAGTTTGCGCCGACGACGCAGGTCGAGAGCAGCATCCCGCCGATGACCGGCCCCTTCCGGGCCACGGAGGCCGACACGCCTCTCTGCACGAGCCGGTCCGAGACGAGCCCCCCCGCGATCACCCCGCAGAAGGCGGCGAAGAACGGGAGGGACGAGAAGATCCCCTGCCGGACGAAGTCGACGTGGCGGTAGGTGACGAGGTACGTCGGGAACCAGGTGAGGAAGAACCAGGGGACGGCGTTCAGCGCAAACTGCCCGATGTAGATGCCCCAGAGCTTGCGCTTCGTGAGCACGATGCGGAGGTCGGCCGGACTGACCTTGAACGCCGCGCCGGGCCCGGGATGCCCGTCGACCCACCCTCCCCCCGCGCGGATGTGGTCGCGCTCCCCGGGCGACAGGCCGCGGCTCCCGGCCGGATCCCGGTACACGAGGTACCAGAACGCGGACCACGCCAGGCCAATCGCACCGGTTATGAAGAACACCGAGTGCCAGCCGAAGCGGTCCTGCGCGCGGACGAGCGCAAACGTGAGGAACGCGAGGCCCGCGTACTGGCCTCCCGTGTAGAACCCGATCGCGGCCGCGCGCTCGCCCTCGGGGAACCACGAGGTCGCGAGCTTGTTGCAGATGGGGAACGCGGGCGCCTCGAAGAGGCCGAGCGCAAGCCGGAGGCCGAGGAGGACGAGGAACGTGTGCGCGAGGCCCTGCGCCAGCGTGGCCAGAGACCACAGGGCGCAGACGCAGGCGTACAGCGTCCGCGCGCCGACCCGGTCGACAAGCCAGCCGCCCGGGACCTGGAAGAACGCGTACGTCCAGCCGAAGGCCGAGAGGACCATCCCCAGGCGCACCGGGTCGAGCCGGAGGTCACGCGCGAGCTGGAGCGAGGCGACCGACAGGTTGCTTCGGTCCAGGTAGTTGATCGCAACCGTGACGAACAGCATGCACGCCACCCTGTGGCGGACATGGGTGGTGGCTGCGCTCGGCATGCGGACCTGCTCGCCGCCTACCGCTGCGGGACGGGAAAGCGCACGGGGCGGCCGTCGCGGGTGGCGCGGTAGATCGCCGTGAACAGCTCCACCACCCGCCTGCCGTCGGCGGCGGTGACGGCCGGGGGCCGGCCGGCGAGCACCGACCGCAGGAAGTCGGAGACCTGAAGGCGGTGGAAGTGCTCCATGGGGTCGACGCTCGCGAAGAGGGCGGCGTCCTCCTCCTTCCACAGCGCCGGCATCCGCTCCTCCCCGGGGATCGTCCACAGGTCGTTGAAGGCGGAATCGGCAATCTTGGTCATGCCCGGGATGAACATCGCGCCGCCGTCCGTCTGCACGCCGACCGAGGCGCCGTTGGATCCGTGGACCGACACCCGGGCGTTTATGCCCGGGTTCTGGCTGTTGCTGACCATGATGTTCCCCAGCCCGCCGTTCCTGAACCGGACGACGGCGACGGCGGTGTCGTCGACCTCGATCGTGGGATGGTTGAGGTTTCCCCAGTAGCCGAAGACCTCCTCGATCTCCCCCATGTACCACAGGAGGAGGTCCAGCTGGTGCGGGGACTGGTTGACGAGGACCCCCCCTCCCTCGCCCGCCCAGCTGCCCCGCCAGGGGTCGCTCCGGTAGTAGGCCTCGTCGCGCCAGCCGAGGATCGTCGCGAAGCCGAGCGCCGGCGAGCCCAGGCGGCCCGCGTCCAGGGCGCCCCGTATGCGCTGGCAGGCCGGGTAGAACCGCCTCTGGGAGACAATGCCGAGGGTGGCCCCGCCGGCCGCGGCGGCGGCCATCATCGCGTCGCAGTCCGCCAGCGTGGACGCCATCGGCTTCTCGATCAGGACGTGCACGCCGGCGCGGGCGGCCGCGATTGTGGGGGCGGCATGGACGGGATGGGGCGTGCAGACGATGAGCGCCTCCACGCCCGCCTTGCCGACCATCTCCCCCACGTCCGTGAACGCCGTCACGCGGTACTTCTCGGAAAACGCGGCCAGGCGGGGGGTCGGCCTGCCGCACACGGCGACGAATTCCGACTCGGGCAGCGCCCGGAGCGCCGCCGCGTGGAGGTGGGATACCTTGCCCGTCCCTACCAGGGCCGTCTTGAGCGTTTTCATGGGTTTCAGGGCGTGAGCAGGACCTTCATCAGCCCCTTCTCGCGCGAGCGCAGGCGCCCGAACCAGCGCGCCCCCTCCTCGAGGGGCGCCTCGGCGCTTATGAACTCGGTCACGTTCACCCTCCCGCTTGCGATGAGGTCCAGGCAGGCCGGGTACTCGCCCGCGGAGGCGCAGGAGCCGATCAGCGTGATCTGCCGGGTCACGACGGACTGCAGGGGAAGCTCCACGCTCGGCTCGGCGTTGCCCACGAGTGTCACGGTGCCGCCCTTCCTCGCGCACGCGATGGCGGCCCCAACGGTCGCCGACAGGCCCACCACCTCGAAGACGGCGTCGGCCCCGCGCCCCCCGCAGAGGCGGCCGACCTCGCCGGCGAGGCCGGCCCTGTCCGCGCGGATCGCGGCGGTCGCGCCCAGCCTTTCCGCGAGCCTCAGGCGGCCGTCGTCCAGGTCGACGGCGACCACCGTCCGGCATCCGGCCGCCCGGAGGACCTGGACAACAAGGAGCCCGATCATGCCCGTCCCGATGACGGCGGCCGAGGAGTCCGCCCCGATGGGCGTCCTCCCCACCGCGTGGGCCGCAACCGAGACCGCCTCGACCATGGCCGCCTTCGCGAAGCTCAGGCCGTCCGGCAGGCGGTAGAGGACGCGCTCGGGGACGGCCACGAACTCCGCAAAGGCCCCGTCGCGCCTGAACTCCGCGCAGGAGACGCCGAGAACGCGGCGCTCCTCGCACAGGTTCACCTCGCCGCGGCGGCAGTGCCAGCACGCGCCGCAATAGATGGTTGAATCGAAGGTTACACGGTCCCCCGGCTTCCAGCGCGCGACCGCGGCGCCCACCTCGGCGATCTCCCCGGCCCCCTCGTGGCCCATGATGAGCGGCGGGATGCGCCTGCCCGTGCTCCCATCCATGCCGTGCACGTCGCTCCCGCAGATCCCGCAGGCGCGGACCCGGACGAGCACCTCGTCCGGCCCCGGGGATGGCCGGGCGACATCCTCGACCTCGAGGCGGCCGTACTCCTTGAGCACAAGCGCCCTCATGGGCCGGGGGTCGCGCGGTTGTTCATTGGAGGGGGCGGGTCGGGCCACGGTTCGATTGGGCGAATAACCACAATATGGATGCCGCTGCAATCTGCCAGACGATCCCCGCGGGTTTTTCCGCGGCCCCGCGATTTCGTCCGTGCGCTCCCCCGCGCAGGTGCTACATTGCCCCCTCCCATGAAACCCCCCATCCGCGTCGCAGTCACCGGTGCAGCCGGCCAGATCGGCTACTCGCTCCTCTTCCGCATCGCCTCGGGCTCCATGTTCGGGGCCGACCAGCCGGTCATCCTCCACCTGATCGAGATCGAGGCGGCCCTCCCGTCCCTCGGCGGCGTGGTGATGGAGCTCCAGGACTGCGCGTTCCCGCTCCTGAAGGGGATCACGCCCACCGCCTCGCTCGACGAGGGCTTCAGGGGGGTCGACTGGGCCCTGCTCGTCGGCTCGGTGCCGCGCAAGGCCGGCATGGAGCGCAAGGAGCTGCTGGGGATCAACGGCCGTATATTCACGGGCCAGGGCAAGGCCATCGCCAAGAACGCCGCCCCGGGCGCGCGGATCCTCGTGGTCGGCAACCCATGCAACACCAACTGCCTTATCGCCATGGGGAACGCCCCGTCGGTCCCGTCCGACCGGTGGTTCGCGATGACGATGCTCGACCAGAACCGGGCGGTGACGCAGCTCGCGCTGAAGGCGGGCGTCGACGTGACCGCGGTCTCGAACCTCGCGGTCTGGGGCAACCACAGCTCGACGATGTATCCGGATTTCACCAACGCCAGGATCGGCGGAAAGCCCGCGGTCGACGCGATCGGGGACGAGGCCTGGTTCAGGGACACGTTCCTGCCGACGGTCCAGCAGCGGGGCGCCGCCGTCATCAAGGCCCGCGGCCTGAGCTCCGCCGCGTCGGCGGCGAACGCGGTCGTCGAGACGGTGCGGAACCTCACGACCCCGACCCGCGAGGGGGACTGGTTCAGCGCCGGCGTGTGCTCGGACGGCTCCTACGGGATAGAGAAGGGGCTCATCTACTCATTCCCCATCCGCAGCGACGGCTCGAGGTGGCAGGTTGTCCAGGGCCTGCGCCTGACGGACTTCTCAAGGGCCAAGGTCACCGCCACCGAGAACGAGCTCAAGGAGGAGAGGGCCCTCGTCTCCGAGCTGCTCCCGAAGTAGCCGTCAGAGGCGGGCCTTGACGGCCCTGGCGAGGGCGAGCGTGTCCTCCAGGTCGTCGCCCTGCACCGTGAAATGCCCCATCTTCCGGCCCGGGCGCGGCTCCGGCTTCCCGTAGAGGTGCAGCTTTGCCCGCGGCTCGGAGAGAACGGCGGCCCAGTTGGGCTCGCCCGGCGCGGCGCCCCCGCGCGCCCACAGGTCGCCCAGGATGTTGACCATGACCGTCGGGTTGCGCGCGCCCGCGGGCCCGAGCGGGAGGCCGCACACCGCGCGCACGTGCTGCTCGAACTGGCTCGTCTCGCCGCCGTCGATCGACCAGTGGCCCGAGTTGTGGGGCCTCGGCGCAAGCTCGTTGACAATGAGCCGCCCGTCGCGCGCCAGGAACATCTCCACCGCGACCAGCCCCACGACGCCCAGCCGGCCCGCGATCTCCACCGCCAGCCGCCTCGCCTCCGCCTCGACCGCGGGGGCTATCCGCGCGGGCACGATGGAGATGTCCAGTATGTGGTCCGCGTGGATGTTCTCTGAGGCCGGGAAGGGCCGGGTCTCCCCGGAGGCCGTCCGGGCGCAGATCACCGAGATCTCGCGCTCGAAGTCGACCCACTTCTCCACGACGCAGCGCCTACCCCTGAAGATCGCCGCGGCCCGGGCAAGGTCGTCCTGCGACGAGATCCTCATCTGGCCCTTGCCGTCGTAGCCGAAGTCGGCCGTCTTCACGACGCAGGGAAGCCCGAGCTGCGCGGCCGCGGCCCCGATGTCCCCCTCCAGGGCCTCCGCATAGGGAACATGGGGAAAGCCGTTCGCCCCCAGCCACGCCTTCTCCCGCCAGCGGTTCTGGCAGGTCCGCAGCACGCCGGGCGACGGGTGCAGGCCGACCAGCTTCGCGATCGCCTCAAGGGGCTCCGCCGGGATGTTCTCGAACTCGTAGGTCGCCACCTCGACCGAGCGGGCGAACTCGCCGAGCGCGGACAGGTCCCCGTAGGCGGCGACGGTCTCCCGGTCGGCGACCGCGCCCGCCGGGCTCGGGCCCGAGGGCTCGTAGACGTGCACGCGATAGCCGAGCGACTGGGCGGCGTGCGTGAACATCCGGCCGAGCTGGCCCCCCCCGAGGATGCCAATCGCTTTGCCGGGGCCGATCACGGAAGCCGGGCGCCGAGGACCCTGGCCGTCTGGGCCGCGCGGAAGGCGGCCAGCGCACGCGCGATCGCCGGATCCCCGTGCGCCAGGACCGACGCCGCGAAGAGACCCGCGTTGACGGCCCCCGGCTTTCCGATCGCGAAGGTCGCGACCGGGATGCCCCCGGGCATCTGGGCGATCGAGCAGAGGGAGTCCATGCCCTTGAGAGCGGCGCTCTCGACGGGGACGCCGAGCACCGGGAGCGCCGTCAGCGACGCCGTCATCCCCGGCAGGTGCGCGGCGCCGCCGGCGCCCGCGATGATGACCCTGAGCCCGCGTGCCGCGGCCCGGGTCGCGTAGTCGAACATGAGCCTCGGCGTGCGGTGGGCGCTGACCACGCGCCTCTCATAGGGGACTCCGAGCGCCCCCAGCGTCTCCGCGGCATGGCGCATCGTCTCCCAGTCGGACGTGCTGCCCATGATCAGCCCGACGAGCGGGGTGCGCCCGCGGCGGGTTTTCCTGGGCTTTGGTCGTTTGGACGGCATCGGGCGTCGCGCACTCTGATACGCACCGACCCGGGATTTCAACCGCCTTCTCCTCAGACCAGCGAGACGCCCTTCGGGAGCCGGACGACCACGGTGCCCGCGATCTTGTCGTGCCACGCCTGCTTTTCCGGGTCGAATGCGATCCAGAAGAACCCGAGGCAAGCGACGATGAGCGAGAAGAAGCAGGCCAGGGCGCGCACGATCATGGTCACCCACTCCGGCGGCTTGCCGTCGACGCGGACTACCTTGAGGCCGAAGATGATCCCCCCGATGGTCGAGCCCTTCAGCTTCCAGAGGATTGCCCCGTAGATCGCGAGGATCGGCAGGAAGAAGCTGCACATGTGGGTCACGACGCCGACCAGGAGGGCGTCGACAAGGAGGGCCGCCATACGCACCCAGAAGCCCGCGCGGGGAAGGCCGGACTCGGCGACCGCCGAGAGCGCGGGCGCCACGGGGGCGGCCGGCTCGGGGACCACCGGTGGCTCGGGCGCAGCCGGGGCGGGGCCGGGCGACGCGGCCGCACCCGCAAGGGCCGGAGCTGCGGCGGCCGGAGTAGCCGCGGCCGGCGCCGGCCTCCTGGCGGACGAGAACAGCGTCGCAATGACGCAAGCGAACCCGAGGAATCCGACCATGAGCCAGAGGGCGCCGCCAAGGAACGGGACAAAATAGAGCACGGAGAAGAGGACGCCGCCGACAAGGACCCCGGCCGCGGCCGGACTCTGCCTGCCGATGATTGAGCGGCCGGCCATGGAGTAGATCGCCGTCTTCCCGAACAGGACGCAGGCGAGCAGGGACAGGGGAAGCACGCCCAGCGCCACGGGAATTCCGACGAGCGTTATCATGAGGACCAGGAAGAGCACGGGCAGGGCGAGCACGCCCAGGATCCCCGTGAGGAACGTGATGCCCGGCCGCTGCGCGAGCGTGTCGCCGCACTTCCCGACGGCCCCGGGGAATGCCAGGGCGAGCAGGATGCAGAGGGCGAACACGGCGAGGCCGAGGAGCCAGAACCCAAGGTGGTGGCCCCCCAGCGCGAAGGGGCGCCCCAGGCGCAGGCCGTGGGCGAGCCAGGCGTGCAGCTGCTCGTTGTGCGAGAAGTCCGCCCCCGTCCGCTTCTCCACCTCCCTGCCGTGGACGACTGCGGTCGCGGCGCGCGAGTACCTTCCCCCGACGCAGACGGCGTCCCCGTCGATCCGGGCGTTGGGCCCCAGCCTCAGGTTGCCGAGCACCGAGACGGCGCTGCCGTGGACGGTGCCGTTGATCGTGGTCGAGCCCAGGACGGAGACGGCGTCCTCGTCCACGGTCCCGTTCACGGCGACGGAGCCCATGACCGCGACCGCCGAGCCGTTCACCTCCTCGTCGGGCTCGACGGAAACCGAGCCCATGATCGAGACGCGGTCGTCGCCCTTTCCGGTGTGGCGCAAGGGATGGGACCCGTCGCTCGAATCCACTGTGATCCCAACGCTATCGGCGGCGCTGCCCTGGCGGGCGGCTGTCGGCGTCGGGGCGGAGTCCGGCGCGGGCGCCGGGTCGGCCGCAAACGCGGGGAAACCAAGGGTGAAAAGCGCCGCGAGGATCAGGCCCGATCCGACCGACTTGTTGTGGGGTTTCATGGGGTTCAAGAGGGTTGGCGCCCGAACGAGAGGGCGCGGTAGGCGGCGGCGCCGATGACGGCGAGCGTGGCGTAGCAGAGGGCGACCGCCCCGGCCGCGCCGTACAGCCAGAGGGGGGGAATTGCGCCGATGACAAGCAGGACCTTGGCGCCGATGGATGCGGCGACGTCGCGGGCCATCGCGACCCAGGCGAGCCGCTCACCCACGCCGGCGGCCAGCGCGTCGGCGCCGGCGGGGAGGCCCAGCCGCACAAGCCCGCCGACCACGAGCGCCGCCGCGACCGCGGAGCCCACGAAGAAGATCGCGCGGGCCGCGAGCGGCCAGTATGCGAAGGACCGGCGCCACCACGGCAGCGCCGAAAGCCGGCCAAGCTCGGAGAGGACGCGGCCCTCCAGCCCGGCCGGGGCCTGCCGGTCCGGGATCGACCGGAGCGCCCGGTGGATCGCGGCTTCAAGCTTTTCTGCGTCGTGCGGGTTCATGGTGGCTCAGGCGGGCTGCGCATCGCGAGACGCGCCGCCGCGGGAAAGGATCTTTGCAAGGGCGACCCGCGCGCGGAGGATGTCGGTCTTGACCTTGGCCAGCGACACCCGGAGCCGGCGCGCGATCTCGTCGTAGGGAAGGTCCTCAAAATGGTAAAGCACGAGAGGCACCCGCTGGTGGTCGGGAAGCTTCGCAAGCGCGGCCTCGACCCAGGCGCGACGCTCGTCCGAGTCGATCGCCTCGAAAAACGTGTCCGGCGCCGCGAAATCGACCGCGGGCGCATCCTCACCCGATTCGCCGGCGCTCCCCATCTCCGAGAAGAAGCGCCACCGGTTGCGATAGCGCTGGAGGTGGTTGAGCGAGAGGTTTGTCGCAACGGTCTTCAGCCACCCTCCCGCGGACGGGCTGGCCGACAGCATCTCGAAATGCTCGTGGGCCTTGATGAAGACCTCCTGCGAGATGTCCTCCGCCTGCGCGTCGTTTCTCACGAGGCGCGCCGAGGTGGTAAAGACCATGTTCTGATATTTACGCATGAAGGTCGTGAAGTCCGATTCTGGGCCTAACCCGGGGGTTGGGTGTTGCACTGGTGGCACATCGTTCATCTCCAAAACACCCCCGGGGGAGGCAAAGTCGCACAATTCCGGCGGACTAAGAAGCCCTCACTTCCAACGGCGGCCATCGGCAATTCATGCGCACGGCCGACCCAAATTGCAACCCCATGCCTTATTAATGGTTACATCACGGGGCCGCCCCCAGTGAAATCGCCGGCCCCCCAGTACCTTGCAAACGCCCCTGGCCCGGGAAACACTGCTGCAGGGACCCGCAAGGACCCCGGAGGACCATGACACCCGAAGCCTCATTTCTCCAGCCCGACCCCGCGATCGAGGCGGCGGTCCTTGCGAAGGGAGAGGCCCTGTTCGGCCTCATGGCCGCCCACCCCTCCCCGGGCATCTTCTCCAGGAAGGGCGCCTATGCGCGGATCATGGAGTGGTCGATGAGGGACCCGGCGTTCAAGGCCCAGCTCTTCCGGTTCGTCGACGTCCTGCCTTCCCTTGAGTCCCCGGCCGAGATCGTCCGCCACCTCCGCGAATACCTCGGGGACCGGGCGGTGGAGCTGAACCCGGCCATGAGGACCGGCCTCGCCGCGGCCTCGTTTGCGCCCGCGCTTGTCGCCGGGCCCGTGAAGGCAAACGTGACCTCGATGGCCGGCCAGTTCGTCGCGGGGGCGACTCCGGACGACCTCGTCAAAAGGCTTCTGGGCAACGCGGCCTCCGGGATAGCGACGACCATCGACCTCCTGGGGGAGACCGTCGTGAGCACGTCCGAGGCCGACCTCTTCCTGCGGCGCAACCTCGACGTCCTCGGCACGGTGGCCGGCGCCCTCGCCTCCTCAACCGGGCCGTGCTTCAGCGACCTCGGGCCGAACGGCCCCCTTCCGAGGGTCAATCTCTCGGTGAAGGTCTCGGCCCTGACCCCGGAGGTCCACCCGGCGGACCACCAGCGCTCGATCCGCGCGCTCAAGGAGCGGCTGCGCCCCATCCTCCGGAGGGCCGCGGAGCTCGGCGCATTCATAAATTTCGACATGGAGAGCTTCGGCTTCAAGGACCTCACCCTCGAGCTCTTCCGCTCGATCCTCGGCGAGGAGGAGTTCCTGCGGGGGCCGGCCGTCGGGATCGCGATCCAGGCGTACCTGCGCGACAGCGAGCGCGACCTGCGGGACCTCGTCGCATGGGCGAGGAGGGCGCGCCGGCCCATCGTGGTGCGCCTCGTCAAGGGCGCGTACTGGGACTACGAGACGATCCTCGCGGGCCAGCGCGGGTGGCCCGTGCCCGTCTGGGCCGTCAAGCCGGAGAGCGACGCGAACTACGAGAAGCTCACCCTTTTCCTCCTCCAGAACGCCGACATCGCCGCGCCCGCGTTCGCCTCCCACAACGTCCGGTCCTGCGCCCACGCGATCGCCCAGGCGGACCGGCTCGGCGTCGACCCGAGGGTGTACGAGTTCCAGGCCCTCTTCGGGATGGCGGACGAGCTCAAGTCCGCCCTTGTCGCAAGCGGGCGGCGCGTTCGCGAATACTGCCCGGTCGGAGACCTTCTCCCCGGCATGGCTTACCTCGTGCGCAGGCTCCTCGAGAACACGTCGAACGAGGGGTTTCTCCGGGCGAAGGACGCCGGCGGCGCGACCCGGGACGAGCTCCTTCGAAACCCGGTCGGCATCCTGGTGGCCCTGCCGGGGGCCCCCGCCGCCCCGGAGGAGCCGGCCTTCCGCAACGCGCCCAACACCGACTTCAACCTGGAGGGGAACCGGGCGCGCATGCGCGCCGCCCTCGAGGCCGCGGCCCGGGGCCTCGGCGGCCGCCACGCGATCGTCATCGGCGGCAAGCGGATCTCCGACCGGGAGATGGTCCCCTCCCTGAACCCGGCCAGGCCCTCCCAGGTCGTCGGCCTCTGGGCGCGCGCCACGGCGGCGGACGCGGATGCCGCGGTCGCGGCCGCCCGCGCGGCCTGGCCCGGATGGGCGTCCAGGCCCGCCGGCGAGCGCGCCTCGGTCCTCGACCGCGCCGCCGACCTCATCGAGGCCCGCCGCTTCGACCTGGGGGCGCTCGAGGTCCTCGAGGCGGCCAAGCCCTGGATCGAGGCGGACGCCGACGTCTCCGAGGCGATCGACTTCTGCAGGTACTACGCTTCGCAGATGCGCGGGCTCGGCCGCCCCAGGGTCACGCAGAGCGTTCCCGGGGAGCGCGACGTCCAGCTGTGGACGCCCCGCGGGGTCGGGGTGGCCATCGCGCCGTGGAACTTCCCGCTCGCCATCCTCTGCGGCATGACAGCGGCCCCGCTCGTCGCCGGCAACGCCGTCATCATGAAGCCCGCCGAGCAGACGAGCGTCATCGCCGCGGCGTTCATGGACATCCTGGCGGAGGCGGGCGTCCCTCCCGGCGTGGTCAACCTTGTCCCGGGGCTCGGCGTGGACGTGGGGGCGCGCCTGGTCGCGCACCCCGGGGTCGACTTCATCGCCTTCACGGGATCGCGCGCGGTCGGCTGCGCGATCTGGGAGGCCGCAGGGCGCACGCGCCCCGGCCAGGCCAACCTGAAGAAGGTGGTCTGCGAGATGGGGGGCAAGAACGCGCTCATCATCGACAACGACGCCGACCTGGACGAGGCGGTCCCCGCCGCGCTCTACAGCGCCTTCGGGTACTCCGGCCAGAAATGCTCGGCCCTTTCCCGGCTCATCGTCCTGGACGGCGTCTACGACCGCGTGGTGGAGCGCCTGGTGGCCGCGAGCGCCTCCATCCCCATTGGCGACCCCGCCGAGCCCGGCACGGTCGTCGGCCCGGTGATCGACGCGGAGGCCCAGGGAAAGATCCTCGCCATGATCGAGCGCGGGAAATCGGAGGCCAAGCTCGCGTTCCAGGCGGTGCTTCCTCCCGGCCTCGCGGCCGGCGCCACCTACGTGCCCCCCACGATCTTCACCGACGTTCCCCCGGCGGCCTCGATAGCGCGGGAGGAGATCTTCGGCCCCGTCCTTGCGATCCTGCGCGCAAGGGACCTGGACGAGGCCCTGCGCGTCGCCATGGACGTGGACTATGCGCTCACCGGCGGGCTCTTCTCCAGGAGCCCGAGCGCCCTCGAGCGCGCCGAGCGCGAGTACCGCGTCGGCAACCTCTACCTGAACCGGGGCATCACCGGCGCGGTTGTGGAGCGCCACCCGTTCGGCGGGTTCGGGATGTCGGGCGGCGGAACCAAGGCGGGCGGCCGGGGCTACCTCGAGAACTTCCTCTTCCCGCGCTGCGTCGCCGAGAACGTCATGCGCCGGGGGTTCACGCCGCCCCCTCAGAGCGACGTGTAGAGCCGGTAGAGCGCCTGCGTCCCCAGCTCCTCCCATCCCATCGAGGCGACCCTGTCGTAGAGCTTCCCCGCGCATTCGAGGCCCGGAAGTTCGAGACCCATCTCACGTGCCGAGGCGATCGCGATCCCGATGTCCTTGCGGATGTGCTTCACGTAGAAGCCCGGGGCGTAATCCCCGGCCAGGGCCCGGGGCGCCAGGTTCGTCATGGACCATCCCCCGGCCGCCCCGCCGCTGATGCTTGCGAGGACCCTCTTCGGGTCGAGCCCCGCGCCCCGCGCGTAGGCGAGCGCCTCGCACCACGCGACCATCCCCACGCACACCGCGATCTGGTTCGCCATCTTGCAGTGCTGGCCCGCCCCAGCGGGACCCTGGAGCGAGATGTTCCCCCCGAGCAGCGAAAGCACGGGTCGGGCGCGCTCAAAGGCGGCGGGCTCGCCCCCCGCCATGATGACGAGCCGCGCCTCCCGCGCGCCCACGTCGCCGCCCGAGACCGGGGCGTCGAGGGCCTCGAGCCCCCGCGCCGACGCGGCCGCGGAAATCCTGCGCGCCAGAAGGGGACTCGACGTCGTCATGTCGACCAGGAGCGCCCCCGGGCGGGCCCTATCGATGATTCCTCCCGGGGCGAGGTACGTCTGCTCCACGTCCTGCGGGAAGCCGAGCATTGTGATGACGACCCCCGCCTGCGCCGCGGCCGCCCCGGCCGAATCCCGCCACCGGGCCCCGGATTCCAGGAGGGGGAGCGCCTTCGCCTTTGTCCGGTTGAACACAAGGACCGGGTGGCCCGCCGCGAGGAGGTGGCCCGCCATGCTGCGCCCCATCACCCCAGTTCCTATGAAGGCGACGCCGGGCTTCTCCGGCCTGGGCTCGCTCAATGCTCCCATTTGTCCGTCGAGTCCCGGATCAGCTGCTGGAGCAACGGGAACCTGAGCTCCCCGTAATTCATCGCGTAGCGGAGCTTGCCCGCCCTGAACACCCACGTCGTCGGTATCCAGGAGATGGGTAGACCAAGGACCTCGTCCACCATGGCGCCCTTCACCCGGGATCCGTTCGGATGGAGCAGCAGCCGGAAGTTGAGCTCGGCCCCCACCCCGTTCCTCTCGAGGATCTCCCGCCCGTCGACCGGGCTCCAGATCGTCACGAAGACAAAGTTGACGTCGAGGTTCGCCGCGATGAACCCGCTCCACCCTCCATTTGCGAGCTCCGCCCTGCAGTTGGGGCACCACGGCGCCCAGAAATGCACGACCGTGACCGACGGCGAGCGGGTTGCCGCGGCGATCTCCTGCTCAATGGGCGCGGCCGGCTTCTCGTCGGCGCGGGCCGGGATCGCCAAAGCCGCGGCCAGGAGGGTGATGAGGGCTCCACGGGACATCCCCGCACAGTTGCACATTTCCGCCCGAATGCGAGGCGCATGCTTATGGGCCGGGAGCCCGCGGTTTTCGGGTTGATTTTCCGGCCCCTCAACAGGACGATCCGCGCCCGCCCTCCGATGGAATTCTATCACAGGTGGCTCTTCCCCGTCCTCTGGTGGTCGTGGGTCGCGTATTGGATCGCCTCGAGCTTTGGCGTCCTCAGGGCCAAGCGGGTGCTTCCCGCCCCCGGACGGCTCAGGATGGCTTGCGAGATGGCCTTCGCGTGGTGGCTGCTCGTGTCGACCAGTTTCCGGGGCACGTGGCTGGCGGCCCCGATACTGCCTTATTCCGAGGCGCAGTTCTGGATTGGCGGGGCGGTCACGGCGGCGGGCCTTGGGTTCTCCGTATGGGCGCGCGTCCACCTGGGCGTCTACTGGAGCGGCAACGTGACCCTCAAGGAGGGCCACCGGCTGATCCGTAGCGGCCCCTACCGCCTTGTCCGGCACCCGATCTACACGGGCATCCTTTTCGGGATGCTCGGATCCGCGATCGCCAAGGACCAGGTCCTGGGCCTCCTTGCGGTGGCCGTCACCGTCGTCTCCTTCGTCCGCAAGCTGCGCATCGAGGAGAAGTGGCTGACCGAGGAGTTCGGCGAGGAATACCTGCAGTATCGGCGCGAGGTCCGGGCGCTCCTCTGAGGCCGAGGCGGATCAGGCCAGGCCCAGCCACGCGAGTCCCGCCCTGATCCAAAGCGGGCACGTGACGAGTCCTACAGCCGTCGTCGAGAGGGTGACCTGCACGGCCGTGAGCGGATGCCCGCCGTAATGGCGCGTGATCAGGATGGGGATCACACCGGCGGGCATCGCCGCCTCGACGACAAACACCCGCCTCATCTCGACCGACCACGGCAGCCAGCCGGCGATGCCAAGCGTGAGCGCGGGAAGGACCAGGAGGCGCACGGCGCAGGCCCCGGCCGCCACGTTCCACTGCAGGAGCCGCGAGGGCTCATCCAGGTAATTCGCAATGTTGACCCCCGTCATGACGAGCCCGATCGGAACGGCGCACACTCCGAGCGACCGGGCCATGGTCCCGAAAAGGCCCGGGATGTGGGGCGAGAGCCCGGAAAGGTTTATCAGGACCGAGGCCACGAGGGTGACGAGCATGGGCGATACCAGGCGCAGCCATCCCTCGCGCGTCGAGGCCCCCGTGAGTATGATCAACCCCACGGACCAGATCGCCATGTCCACCCCCAGCCCGAAGAGAAGCACGACCCCCTGCGTCCGGGCGCCCCAGAGGGCCAGCACGATCGGGAGCGGCAGGTAGCGGTAGTTGCACACGCCCGCGGAAAGCGCGAATGTCCGCGGGCCGGTCTCCTCGCCGAAGCCGAGCAAGCGCGCGGCCACGAGGGCCACTCCCAGCCCGATCGCCGCCGTCGCAAAGCCCGCGAGCGGCGGCAGCAGCACGTTGCCGGGATCCCGGAGGGCCGGGTTGCCGACAATCGTGTCGAACACGAGGCAGGGCATGCACAGGCTGACGACGAGCCGGACAAGGCTCCTCTCGGCGTCCCCCTCGATGAAGTGGAACCTGCGAAGGCACGCGCCCACCGCGATCATCGCGAAGACCGGCAGGATGAGACTGAAGAGCGACCCGATAGTCATCTACCGGATGCGAGGCATGACGCATCCGCGCCCGAAGGCACGCGAAAAAGCCGGGCGGCCGGCGGCCCCGCGCCCGTCAGTTGGACGGGGGCGGGTTTGCGGCGGGGGGATTGGCGGCGGGGGGATTGGCCGGGGGAGTATTGTCGGAGGGGGCGCCGGGGGGAGGGTTCTGAGGACGCGGCCCGCGCACGGGAATCGTGTCGAAGATCTTCTGCTGGTCCGGCGTCAGTGCCGCGCGGATCTGCGACCGGGTGGAGTTCATGATCTCCCTTCCCTTCGCCCGCTTGTCGTCATCCGAGAGCGAATCGTCGTCGCGCACGACCTTCATCTGGTCGCGCCCCGCCTTGATGATGTCGCCGACCTGCTTCTGCTGGTCCGGCGTGAGGCTGAGCTTCTGGGTCAGCTCCTCGAGCACGTATCCCCCGCGCCTGCCGCGCCCGGGAGGCGGCGCCTGCTGCGTGCCGTCGGCGGGGGCGCCACCCGGAGGGGGCGGCTGCGTCCCATCGGCAGGCGGCGGCGGGGGGGGCGGGTTTGCGGTGTCCTGGGCGAGGGATGTACCCGCCGCAAATGCGAGTCCGATCGAAAGCAGCGAGAGTTTGAGGGCGATTTGGGGTCTCATGGGGTGTTAAGACGCACGCGGGGCGCTTTGGTTTCCTAATTTGATGCCCCGGACTTGCCCCGGGGGCATCCTGTATGCAGCGTCGCGTCCATGATTGAGGTCGAGGCGCTTCAAAAACGCTACGGGAACTTCACGGCCGTGGGCAACCTGTCATTTTCGGTGGGCCCCGGCGAGGTGCTGGGGCTCGTCGGGCCGAACGGGGCCGGCAAGACCTCGACCCTCAGGTGCATCGCCGGGGTCATCCCCATGAACTCGGGCGCGGTCCGCATCGCGGGCCACGACCTCGCCACGGACCCGGTCGCGGCCAAGCGGGAGCTCGCGTTCTTTCCCGACGAGCCCCGGCTGTTCGACTATCTCACGGTCCGCCAGCATCTCGCGTTCATCGCCCGGATCTACGGGGTCGAGGGGCACGAGGCCCTCGCGGCGCCCCTTCTCGAGGAGCTCGAGCTCGCCGACAAGGCCGACGTCCTTCCCGTGGAGCTGTCCCGGGGCATGAGGCAGAAGCTCGTGATCGCCTGCGGCCTCCTTCATTCGCCGAGGGTCATGTTCTTCGACGAGCCCCTCACGGGCCTCGACCCCCTGGGCATCCGCCGGATGAAGGACTCGATCGTGCGCCGGGCGCGGGCGGGGGCGGCCGTCGTCCTCAGCTCCCACCTGCTGCACCTGCTGGAGGAGGTCTGCACCCACGTCCTCATCCTGAAGAAGGGCGAGAAGGTGGCCGGCGGCACCCTCGTGGAGGTCGCGGCGCAGTTCAGCAACGGCGAGGCCAACGTGGGCCTTGAGGAGATATTCATCCGCGCGACGGGCGGCTCCGAGTCCTGACACGCCCCCGGCCATGCTCGGCGCGCTCCTCTACCTCCGGCTCACGTCGCTGCGCAACCTGGTCGCCTACCGGGTCCGCAGGCTGAAGCAGCCCAGGTACCTGATCGGGGCGGTGGTCGGCAGCGCCTACCTCTACTTCTTCCTCCTGCGCAGGGCGAGGGTGTCGGGGATCCCCGGCGCCGCCCGGGAGAGCGCGGGAGCCGTGATCGTGGCAACGGTCTGCGTGTTCATGTGCGCATTGGCCCTCCTGCGCATCGCATGGGCGTGGATTTCCCCGCCGGCGACGCCGGGCCTCCAGTTCAGCGAGGCGGAGATCGCGTTCCTCTTCCCCGCGCCGCTCTCCCGAAAGGCGCTCATCCACTTTCGGCTCCTGAGCACGCAGCTCGCGATCCTGCTCACGGCGGTCCTCATGGCGGTCGTCTTCAACCGGTTCTCATACGGCGCCTCGAACCCGGTGATCCGGGCCGCGGGGCTCTGGGTCATCCTGTCGACATTCGGGCTCCACGTCTCCGGGACCAACCTGACGGTCGCCCGCCTGAAGGAACGAGGAGCGCACCATCTTCTCTGGCGCGCCTGCGCGGTCGCCGCCATCGTGATCTACGCGGCCGCGGTAGTCTGGTTCGCCTTGGCCTACGCGAAGCTGGATTCGTCGGCCGACCTCCTGGACGGTGAGACGTTCGCCAGCCTCGCCCCCGGCCTCCTGGCCTCGTCGCCGCTGCGCTGGCTGATCCTGCCGTTCAGGATCGTCCTGGCCCCCGTCTTCGCCGCAGACCTGGTGGGATTCGCGCTCGCGATGGTCCCGGCCCTGGCCGTGCTGGCGCTGCATTATCACTGGGTCTCGAGCACCGAGTACCGCTTCGAGGAGGGCTCGATCGTCCTCGCCGAGCGGAGGGCGGCGATCAGGGCCGCGGCGCTCCGCGGCGAGGCGCCCAGCGTCGGCGCGTTCAAGAGAAGGGCCCAGCCGGGCCCGTTCCCGCTCTCCCCAACCGGTCCGCCTGAGATCGCGTTCCTCTGGAAGAACCTGCTCTCGATGCGCAGCTCCCTCCTGAGCCGCAGGACCGTGATTGTCGCGCTCGTGGCCACGGGATGGATGTCGTTTGCGCTGAGGCCCCTCCTCTCGCGCCCGGCAGGCCCGGGTGACATCGACTCCCTGGATCCGCTCATCGTCGTGTTCTGCATGATCGGGGCATGCTACACGCTGCTTCTCGGGCCGCAGATCGCGCGCCAGGACCTTCGGAGCGACCTGCCCAACGCCGACATCCTCAAGACGTTTCCGATCGAGGGCTGGCGGCTGGCGCTGGGGGAGCTCCTGGCGCCCGCCGCGGTCCTATCCCTGGTCCTCTGGTTCCTGATCATCGTCTGCTCCCTGACGCTCGATTCCAACGGCCAGATCGAATGGCTGACCCCCGCCGTGCGCCTCACCGCCGCCCTGTGCCTGGGCGCCGCCGCGCCCGTGGTCTGCGTCGTCCAGCTGATCGTTCCCAACATGATCATGCTGCTCCTGCCGGGATGGTTCCAGTCGTCGCGGTCGCGCGCGGGCGGCATCGAGCTCTTTGGCCAGCGCTTCATCCTCGGGATCGGACAGCTGCTGGTCGCGCTCATGGTCACCGCCCCCGGCGCCGTTGCGGCGACCCTGATCATTTTCTCGTCCCGCCTCCACATAGGCGTCGTCCCGGCCATCGCCCTGGCCGCCCTGGTCGTGCTTCCCATCCTGGCGGGCGAGGCGGCCGTCGGACTCTGGTTCATCGGCGAGCGGTTTGAAGGGTTCGACCCGTCGACGGAGATCAAATGAGGGACTCGAGGCTCGTGCGCATCGCGTCCGAGGTGGTCGCCGCCACCCTCAAGGAGCTGCCCCCCGACATTCGCAAGGCGGCGCGGGCCGTGCCCGTCCGCTTCGAGCCGGCTCCCGGCGCCGACCTGCTGTCCGAGGGATTCGAGCCCGACCTGCTCGGGCTCTTCGCGGGCAGCCCGCTCGGCACCGAGTTCTCCGGCGGGAGCCCCGACCCGCCCCGGATATTCCTCTACACGGCCAATCTCTGGGACCAGGCCGAGGGCGACATGGATTCGTTCAGGGCGGAGGCCAGGCTCACCTACCTCCACGAGCTGGGGCATTACCTTGGCTGGGACGAGGACCAGGTCTCGGCCCGGGGTCTGGGCTGAGGGACCCGGGGGCGCGCCCGGAACCAACCCCAATCGGCGCTTTCCAATTCCCCGGCACCCTGCTTGAATCTCCGCGGCGGCCCATAGCCCCGCCGATACCATA
>Ga0181526_10000627_pt1 | contig 36750 bp, 31 predicted proteins | sample PEATcosm2014_Bin_35_FD_119750 | JGI IMG/M metagenome (GOLD analysis project Ga0181526, IMG submission 119750) | Peatland microbial communities from MTU Mesocosm Facility, Houghton, MI, USA - PEATcosm2014_Bin06_30_metaG | ecosystem: Environmental > Terrestrial > Soil > Wetlands > Peat | place...
GAGTCGACTTGCGACCACGCAGCCCAGACCTCGGCGTTTGCCGGTTCGAGTTCGGCGGCTCTTTTGCAGAACCCATCCGCAATTCCGAGTTCCTCTGGGCCCAACTCGGTCTTGTTAAGTTGTTCCCAGACCTTTGCGACAAGCTGCTGCGCCTCTGAAACCGACGAGGCAACTTGAACCGCTTGGGTCGATTTCTCTCCCTTGCGCCACGGCTGCCAGATGACCAGGGCGAGACAAGTGATCACCCCAGCGACTGCCGGAAATATCCACGTGCGGGATGCTCTCGCAGGGCGCGGCCAGGAAGGGGTTGCCATTGCCGGGGCTTGTGGGCCCGCCTCGCTTGGTGGTCCGGCCAAGAGCTTCTTAACACGCTCGCAAAAAGCCGGCGGAGTCTCACCTCCGGGCAACTTGGTCCATTGAACAGCGAGGAAGGCATCAGGCACGAGGGCCCCCTGGTCACCGATCCTATCCACGTTTACCGGCACAATAAAGGGCCGGCCCTTGGCGATCAGGAGCGAACGCTGCTCCGCGAGATGCCATTCAAGGCGGAAATAGCCTTCAGCCCTTTCCTGGGTGTGCGCCGAAATGATCGGCATAAACAGGGCGCATTCCTTGATCTGCTTGCGGATGCTCTGGTCCCAAGCGTCACCGCCCCGAAGCTCACTCTGGTCGAACCAGACCTCGACCCCGGCAGCGCGAAGGGCCTCACAGATGCGCCTAGCGGCTTCAGCATCCTGTGAGGCATAGCTTAGGAAGACCGCACCTTTTGGGGTTGATAAGGTATCGGGCATCAAGTGGGGAGCAGGGGGAAAGCTGGGGAAGCTCGAAGCCAAAAACAAGCCATCACCGTTTGTTGGCGCCTGCCTAGACGCCGAAAATCCTGGAACTATTCCGGCCCTAGATTTGATTCCTGCCCGGCGGATCCTGTCGAATAGACAGTCGAACTCGCTGAAGTTCTTCGCTATAAAATGGGGCGGCCAACGGGACTCGAACCCGCGACCCCAAGATCCACAATCTTGTGCTCTAACCAACTGAGCTATGACCGCCGTAAAAAAAAGCCGAATGGGTACTTTCCCCACCGCCGAAAGTGCTGTCAACCCCGTTTCCCGGTTGTGTCCGTGCGGCGTGCCGCAGAGAATCTCTCCCGTGTCAATGCAGCGCCTGCGGCTCGTAACGTTCAACATCGCGCACGGACGCGGGCTCACCCCGATCCAGGGCCTCACCTCGCCGCGCAAGCTGCGCGTCAACCTGAGGAGGATCGCCGGTCTCCTCGGAAAGCTCGGCGCCGACGTGGTGGCCCTTCAGGAGATCGACGAGTGCTCGGTGTGGTCGGGAAGCTTCGACCACCTGGACTACCTTCGGGCGCACGCCGGCTTCCCCCACGCGGCCTTCGGTATCAACAACAGGCGCGAGGGGCTGGTCAGCCTGAGCTACGGCAACGCGATCCTCTCGCGCTTCCGGATCAACGAGACGGAGACGATCGCGTTCGGCCACCGCAAGCTGGGGGAGAAGGGCTTCCTGTTCGCGGAGATCGACGTCGGCGGTCGCGTGGTGCCGGTGGTCAATCTCCACCTGCACTTCAGCTCCAGGCGAAGGAGGCTCATCCAGATCGAGCACTTGGTCACGTGGCTCCGGGGCAAACAGCGCGAGCGCGGGCAGGCCTGGACGATCCAGCCCATCGTGTGCGGCGACTTCAACAACCCCGGCACGCGCAACGACGCGACGGCGGCGCTCCTCAGCCACCTGCACGACTACGGCGACTACGCCCTGCACCCCGTGATGGGGCGCACGTTCCCCTCGCCGCTCCCCGGGCGCGCCCTCGACTTCGTCTTCGTCCCGCCCGGCTGCAGGTTGGTGCACAGCGAGGTCGTTCGCTCGTTCCTTTCGGACCACAGGCCCGTCATGGTGGAGTTTTCGGTGGCGTGACGCGGCGATTTGCTCTTGAAACGATCCCCCGATGTCACGGATCAAGGATGCCTTCGCCCGCGCCCGCGCCCAGAACAGGGCCGCGTTTGTCGCCTACCTCTGCGCGGGCGACCCCGACTTTGACACCTCCGTGTCCGCCTGCCGAGCCGTGGTGGCCGCCGGGGCCGACATCCTCGAGCTGGGGGTTCCGTTCTCGGATCCGCTGGCCGACGGCCTCACGAACCAGCTGGCCGCCCAGAGGGCGCTCGAGGCGGGCGCGACCCCGGCGAGGGTGTTCGAGCTGGCCGGGAGCGTCCGGGCTTCGAGCGACGCCCCGATCGTCCTTTACACCTACTACAACCTCGTTTTCTCGAGGGGCGTCGGGAACTTCGTCAGGGCCGCGCGGGCGTCGGGCGTCGACGGCATGCTCGTCCTCGACCTCCCGCCGGAGGAGGCCCAGGAGGTCGTCGCGGCGTCGAGGGAGCACGGGTTGGACACGGTCTGCATCGTGGCGCCGACGACCCCCGATTCCAGGCTGCCGAGGATCGCCGCGGCCGCGACGGGCTTCATATACTACGTCTCCCGGGAGGGGGTCACGGGCGTCCGGGACCAGTTGGCCGCCGGCGTCCCGGAGGCCGTCGCGCGGATACGGCGTCACTCGGGGCTTCCCGTGGCGGTCGGGTTCGGGATCTCGACCCGGGCGCAGGTGGCTCAGGCGGCGGCCTGCGCCGACGGCGTCGTGGTCGGCAGCGCCCTTGTCAACGTGGTGCGCGACGGCCTGGGGGACCGCGCCGGCATCGCCGCGGCGCTCTCGCGAAGGGTAGCCGACCTAGCCGCGGGGACGGCAAGACGATGACCAAGGTGCTCGTCATCGACGACGACCGGATGCAGTTCCGGCTGGTCCAGGCCAATTTCAAGAACTTCAAGAGGGGCTCCTACGAGCTCGAGTGGTGCGAGACCTTCGAGAAGGGCCTAGACAGGCTGATGACGGGCGAATTCGCGGTGTGCCTGCTTGACTTCCGGCTGGGCGAGCGGGACGGCCTGCAGCTGATCCGCGAGGCCGTCGAGAACGGGTGCCGGACGCCGATCGTCTTCCTCACGGCCGAGGCTTCGGAATCCGTGGACATCCAGGCGATGGAGGCCGGCGCCCTGGACTACCTGGTGAAGGGTGAGATCACCCCCCGCTCGCTGGAAAGGTCACTGCGCTACGCGCTCAAGCTCGGCGACACCCTCGAGGCGCTGCGCCGGCTGGCCACGAGGGACGAGCTCACGGGCCTCCTGAACCGGCGCGAGTTCGACCGGATACTCGCTGAAGAGGAGGAGCGCGCGCACCGATTCGGCCATCCGGTCGGGCTCGTGGTCATCGACATCGACTGGTTCAAGGCCGTCAACGACACCTACGGGCACCCCGCCGGGGACGTCGTCCTCGAGGAGGTGGCCCGGCGGATCGCGGGAACGGTGCGCAACGTCGACAGGGTGGCCCGCATCGGCGGAGAGGAGTTCGCGATGATCCTGGTCCAGACCGACGGCACCTCGTCGCTCGACGTGGCCGGCAGGGCCATCGCGGCGGTGGCCGCCGGCAAGATAGCGCTCGGGGACGGGCGGGAGATCGGCGTCACGGCCAGCGCAGGCGTGGCGTCGCTTCCGGCGGACGCGAAGACGGCCGACGAGTTGTTCGCCGTGGCCGACAGGGCGCTCTACGCCGCAAAGGCGCGTGGGCGGGACAGGGTGGTCCCGGCATTGGAGGCGCGGGACGGGCCGTGAGCGGGCCGGGGGAGCCCGGGCGGACGCTTTACGTCCTCACGGGGTGCACGGCTGTCGGAAAGACCGAGTGGGGGCTGCGGTGGGCGGAGGCGAACTCGGCCGAGATCATCTCTTGCGACTCGCTTCTCTTCTACCGGGGCATGGACATCGGGACGGCCAAGCCGACGCCCGCGGACCGCAGCCGCGTGCCCCACCACCTCATCGACATCCGGGACGTCACCGAGCCGATGAACGTCTCGCTCTACTGCTCGATGGCGCTCGGCGCCGCACGGGACATCGCCGCGCGCGGGCGCGCGGTCCTCGTCGTCGGGGGCAGCGGGTTCTACCTCAGGTCGTTCTTCGCGCCCGTCGTCGACGCCCTGGACGTGCCGCGCGAGACCCGCGCCCGTGTGGAGGCCATGCTTGAGGCGGAAGGGCTGCCCGCCCTTGTTGGCGAGCTCAGGCGCGTCAACCCCGCCGGCCTCGGCGGGCTTGACACGGCCAACCCGCGTCGCGTCGCGGCCGCGCTCGGCCGCTGCCTCGCGTCGGGCAAGACGCTTGCCGAACTCTCGTCGGACTTCGCGCGCGCCTCCCCCCCCTTCGCCGGATGGGATGTCCGCCTCGCGCGCCTTGAGCGCGCGGGGGCCGACCTCGATGCGAGGATCTCCCTCCGTGCCGACGCCATGCTGCGGGCGGGGCTGGTGGGGGAGGTCTCGCGGCTCCTGGCGACGGGCCTGCGGTCGAACCCGAGCGCTGCCGGGGCGATAGGGTACCGCGAGGCGATCGACGTCCTCGAGGGGAGGGCGGACCTCGGCCGCCTGGCCGAGGCGATCGCGAGAGACACGCGTGCGCTCGTGAAGAAGCAGCGCACGTGGTTCCGCACCCAGCTGCCTGCGCACCGCGTGGTGGACGCGTCCGAGCTCGCGGACGCGGCCGGGCTATTCCTTGGGTGAGGGGCGCCTCTTCTGGTAGACGTCCTTGTAGTACACAAGGGTGTCGCCGACAAGGTCGACGACGCCGCTGTCGGGCGTGGAGAGGCAGATAACGCCGTCGTGGCGCCCGATCCGGTACGTGTCCTTGGTGTCGTTTATCGGGCCCTTTGCGCCGATCTCGTAGAAGCGGATCTGCCCGGGGGACTCGATCTCGATGATGCGGTCGCCCGTCCGGCTGCCGGTCGCGTATGTCCCCGCGAGCACGGCCTGCCTGGCCTTCAGCTCGTCCGAGTCGGTGATGAGCTTCACGTCCGGCTTCTTGTTGACGCTCTCGACGTAGAACACGGAGTAGAGGATGTAGCCGTTAAGCGCCAGCCCGACGAGAAGCATAGCGAACGCGATGCCGCGATGCGGGGCCGTCGGCGGGGGCTGGCCGGCCCCCTCCGGGGTGGGGACGGGGGTCGTGCTATCGGGGACCTGGTCGAGGCGCGCCAGAAGGGCGGGCACTGTCATCTCGACGGCCGGGGCTGAGTGGTCCCTCCCGTCGTACACCTGCAGCCTTCCCCGGCTCGTGCGGATGATCAGCTTGGCGGCGCGCCCCGTCGCCAGGATGTGGGGGTCGAGCTCCTCGTTGTCCACGGGGTCGATCTCCGTGAACGCGTCCAGGAGCACGGTGAGCTCGGCCGCGGTGAACTCGCCGCGGTCGGCGTTCTCGCTCGAGGCGCTCGCCCGTCTGCCGTCCGGGCCCAGGTGGAATGTCGTGATCTGGTACAAGCTAGTGCTCCAACACAAAGACCGGATAGTTTCGGTATCCGAGGAAAAAATTGCCCGTGCTCAAGTTGCCGTCGTCGAACTTGCGGTCTATGTCTGAGAGCTGGATCGAGTCCGACGTCACCTGGTTGGGGCCGACGGAGGCGATGATGATGACGGCCGCATAGCGGCCTCCCTGCTGCGGGCTCTGCGTCGCGAACTGGTAGTAGCCGCCGATGGGCGTCACGCGCCCCCAGTTGGTCTGGTTCAGGTAGCCCTCCATGCCCGGGGGAAACGCGCCGGGCCCCAGCCCGCCGGGGGGCCAGTCGCCGTGCTCTTGGGCGTAAGCCTGGAACGCCCCGGCATAGACGCGCAGGTCGTTCATCACGGCGCTCGAGCGCGCGTTGAGCGCGTTCCTCATGAGCGCCGGCACCGACGCGGCCGCCAGGATCCCTATGATCAGGACGACGACCGCGAGCTCGACTAGGCTGAACCCGGCCTCGCCGCCGGGCACCTCATTCCGGGAGGTTGATGCGGTAAAGTTGCAGCGAACTTCCCTCGAGGAAACGCAAGTCTGCGATTGCCGAGAGTAGATTGACCTTTGCCTGCAGCTCGCTGACTCGGGCCGTTTCAAGATTATTCTGAGCCTGTAGCACAAGGTAGCTGGTTGCAAGACCGGCGTCGAATTCGGCCTTCTGCAGCTCGTACGCCTTCTCGTTGAACCTCGTGTTTTCCGCCGAGGCGCGCACGCTTGCTATGCTGGTCTGGACGCCGCGGACTGCGGCCCTCACCTGGACGACAAGATTCTGGTCGGCCTGGTCATATGCGACCTCCTGGCTGCGCACGCCGGCCATGGCCTGGCGGTAGAGGGCCCGGTTGGCCTGCATCCCCCAGGGCACGCTCACGGTCACCCCCGCGTTCCAGTTGTACCCGTTCCAGCTTCCCGTCAGCGACTGAGCCGCGGTCGAGGCGTAGGAGTTGTACCCGAGGCCCCCGTTCACGTTGAGCTCGGGCAGCGTGTTGCGCCTCGCCTTGAGGGCGGCGAGCTTGAACTGGTCGATCGTCGCCTGGGCCACCGCGAGGTTCGGGCCGTTGTCCCTGGCGAGCTTGTACGAGCGCTCGAACGAAACGTCGGGCTCGCCTATTACAGGGAAGTCGATGTTGCCGACCACAGACCTGAACTGGCGGTCGCCGAGCAGCTGCAGGAGGGCGTCCTCGCTGTTGTGGACGGCCTGCTCGTCCAGGATGAGCTGGTTCCGAGCCGCGGCGACCCCGGCCCGGGCCTGCATGACGTCGAGGTCGGTGAGAACGCCCGTCTGGCGCTTTATCGTGTTCTCGTCGAGGAGCTGCTGGGCCTGCCTGAGCTCCTCCTGCTGCACCTTGTACTGCTCCCGCTGATAGAGGAGGTTGTAGTAGGTCGTCTCGACGTTGTAGATCATCGTGAGCACCGTGCTCTTGAAGTTGAGGTTCGCGATCCTCACGCCGAGCCTGGCGCTCTCGATCGCGGCGCGGTTGTAGTCGGTCCCTGCCCCCTGGAGGAGCGGTTGCGCCACCGAGATGGAGGCCGTGCTGCCGAACGCGGGGTTGGGCAGGAAGAAGGTGGGGATGTAGTCGGACCGGACAAGCTGGTAGCTCGCCGTGAGCGTTCCGCCCGTAACGACGGTGTCGCTCAGGGTGAAGGCTCCGGTGTCGATGACGGACTTGGGGGGCACGCCGAAGGCCTCCTCGTCTACCGCCGTCTTTGAGCTTTGCCGGCTCCCCGTGAACCCGAACGTCGGCTCAAAGGCCGCCTGCTGGATCACCACGTCGTCCACGGACTCGATCACGCTGAACTGCTGAATCCTTACCGTGAAGTTGCGGCCAAGCGCCATGCCGACGCAGTTCTGGAGCGTGACCTGCCCGGACAGGTCAACCGGCGTCGACGTGTCGCCGAAGGCCGGCAGGGGGGGGTAGCTGTCCGCGGCGCGGGCGCACCAAAGCGGCGAAAGCCAGAGCAGAGCGAGGCATGCGCGGACTATGGATCGGGGCATTGGAGGAAAGGGATGGGACGGTCGCCCGGTCATGAACACAGCTGGACGCCCGGAAGTTACTTCTTTTTCTACGTGCGGCGCGCCAAACCGGCGGGGCGGTCGAAAGCCGAGGTTGAGCGGCGCTCAGGGGATCGCCTTCTTGAGGGCTTCATCCGATCGCTTCAGCTCCTTGTCGGTGACCTCGGCCAGGATGGAGTACGAGTCGGTCTGGGAATAGACCGTGGCGAGCTGCGCCCTGACTTGGACATAGCGGGCGTTGGACTCGTTCAGGGGCGGAATCTTCTTGTCGGCGGCATACACAAGGTACCCCTTGTCGGCGGTGATTGCCATGTCCGACACGGCGCCCTTGTCGAGGCGGCCCAGCGCCTCGATGACCGACTGGTCGATGTCATGGGGCTGGTCGCGATAGGTGAACGGCGGATAGGTTTTCACGGCCAGCTTGACTGTCCCGCTGGCCTCCTCGGCCGCCTTCTCGAAGGTCTCCCCGGCCTTCATCCTGCGCTCGACGGAGGCCCTGAGGGTCCTGCCGAACTCGGTGAAGCGCTTCCTCTTCATGTCGTCGATCGCGTCGGCGCGGACCTTCTCGCGCACGTCGGCGAGCGCCGGCTCATGGGCCGGGAGCGATTCCTTCCAAAAGAGCACGACGGCGCCGTCCGGGCTGGGAATCCCCTCGGAATAGAACCGGTCGCCATTGAGCTCGAAGGCGGCGCTCGCGATCTGGCGCGATCCGCCGAGCTCCGCCGGGCCCGAATCGCGAGTGAACGGCGCCAGGCTCGAGGCCTTGAGCTTGCGTTCGGCGAGGAACGAATCCAGCGAGGGGCCCCGGGTGACCTTGCCCTCGTAGATGGCGTAGGCGAAGTCGGACGCCTCCTTCGCCGCGCTCTTCATCGCCCGCTCGCGCTGCAGCGCGGCCCTGACCAGCGGCTGGACGGCCTTGAAGTCCGCCGCGGGATCGGGCTTGGCCGCCGGCGCCTTCGCGGGGGCGGGTTTCGGGAATTTCGCCGGGTTGGCGTCGTAGTACTCCTTGACCTCGGCGTCCGTGGGCGCGCTCTGAGCCAGGAACGCCTCGGCCGGGAACTGGACGTAGTCGACCGAGACGCGAGGGGGAACCGTGTAACGGAACGCGTTTTCAGAAAAGAATTTGGATATCTCGGCATCCGTCGGGCTAACGCCGGGGTCAAAATCGGCGTAGTTGACGGTGGCGGTCTCGATGGTCCAGGTCGTGTCGGCCTTGATGATCAAGCTTCGGACCTCTCCCGGAAGCACGTAGCCCGGGCCCGCCAGCAGCTGCTGGATGCGACCCATCCTCGCATCCTCCCTGAGAACCCTCGCGATGTCCGACTCGGAGAAGAACCCGTTGTTCTTCAATCCGCTGCGAAAGAGGTTGTAGCGCGAGACGTCAAAGCGGCCGTCGGGTCCCGCGAAGACGCGCAGGCTCTTGATGTAATCGGTGACGTCGGCGTCGCTGATCCTCGGGATGCGCATCTCGTCCGCAAAGTGGAGGGCCGCAGCCCTTTGCAGCGCGTAGGCCTGGAGCCGGTCGCCCGTGACATCGGAGCCGTACTGGAGGAAGGCGCTGATGCGGGCGTCGCCGAGCAGCCCGGACAGCTCCTCCTGCGACGCGAGATTGCGGCCGAAGAAGTCCCGGACCACCACCCGGCGATCGGCGCGCCCGATGCCCGGGGTCGAACCGATCGTGAATATGAACGAAATGATGGTTACGGCCAGCAGGACGCCGAAAATGATCCTAAAGTGCCGCTGGAAGTACCGTTGTATCCACGAAATCATCTTAGTAAAAGCAGCGAAGGCTAGAGTGCCCCCCTGCGCTGGCAACGATTTAATTGGCGGCCGGCGCCTGCGCGATCAGCTCCTCCACCGACTTCCTGAAAAAGGCCTGCTCGCCCATGCGCCCGATGGCGTCGGAGAACTCGCGCACGACGGGGTCGATCGCGTCGAGGGCGTCGCCTGCCGGGTCGGCGCCCACGTTGTCCGCCGCCGTCTTCAGCTGGAGCAGCGTGATGCGGCTCAGCGGCCGCGCCGGCTGGTAGAGCATGCCCGAGGTGTGCCCGCCGTGCGTCTGGGGCACCGACGCCACGAATCCCAGGTCGACGATGCGGTTAAGGCACTCGTTGAGGATCTGGGTGGGCAGCTTGACGGCGTCGGCGAGATCGGCCGCCGACATCGGCGGCTTGCAGGCGTGGAAGCGGCGGCAGATCGCCATCAGGACCGCGAGCGAAAGCCGCTCGCGGTTGGCCGCGCTCAGGCTGCCCCAGGCAAGCTGGCTGTTCCGGACATGGGCGTTCTGCACGGCGTAGCTGATCTGCCCGCCTACCAGGACGATGAGCCAGAAGACATAGAGGCCGAGCATCAGCACCGGGATGATCCCGAGCGAGCCGAACATGCTCTTTGTGATGAGGACGCGCCTGAGGTACATGAACCCGAGGAAGTTGTTCGCCGTGAGCAGGAGGGCGACCGTGGTCGCGCCCACTAGCGCCGCGCCCCAGCCGACGCGGGTGTTGGGTATCGCCCGGTAAAACGTCACGAGCAGCCCCACCAGGACGACGAAGGAGAACGACGGGAGCGACCAGCGCAGAAACCGGACGATCTCGGCGCCGAAGGGCATCCTCCCGACGAACACGTTTACGAAGGCGCCGGCCCCGAGCAGCGCGACGGCCGCGAAGAAGACCACCCCTCCCAGCGTGAGAACCGTCCAGTAGAGCACGACGCGCGTCAGGATCGAGCGGCCGCGCCGGACGCCCCAGATGTCGTTGAAGGCGTCCTCGATCGACTTGAAGAGTAGCAGGACGATCACGACCAGCGACAGGGCGCCGACGACGCCGATCGCATCGGACCGGGCGCCCCTGATGAAGCCGTTTATCATCGCGACGAGCTGGGGGTCGACGGTCACGCCGCCGGCGGCGTTCAGGCTCTCGTACTGGCCGAGCTGCGGCGCGACGAACGTGATCACGCGGTTCAGGGCGTCTGCGGCCAGGTTGGGGTCGCGCTCGCCGAGCACGGTGGAGGCGATCAGCACGGCCACCGCGACAAGGGGGCCGAGCCCGAGCATGGAGCTGAAGCTCAGGTCCGCGGCCCGGCTGAGCGTCTTTGTCTCGAAGAATGAGTTGGCCGAGATGGAGACGACCCTCAACAGGGCGTACATCCAGCCCCTGGGCGAGCGCTCCGAAAGGAGCGACACCTGCCAGATGTCCTTGGTCCAGAGGAGGGAGAGCCGAGTTCCGAAGCCTTTGAGCGGCATTTCGGTCGGTCAGACGTTCAGCAGGTAGTACGACGTCCCGGCCATGCCGGCGATTCCGAGCAGCGAGACGACGATGACGGGAAAGACGTTTATGCACACCGTCTCCATGTAGAGTCCCGCGCACCCCCCTATGGCGGCGATCAGCTGCATGTCCTGGCCCTGCGTGTAGTAGACGAACCCGAACAGGCCCAGCCCGAGCGAGGCCCGGAAGCGGACGACGGGGTAGAAGGCCGTGACGCCGAGCCCGAGCATGATGGCCAGGAACAGGTCGAAGGCGCCCAGAAGGACGAGCGGCTGGTAGACGAGCTTGTTGACGTCCATGGCCTGGATCGCGTCGGCCGCGGGCAGGAGTTCGCCGGCCGAGGCGAGGACGAGGCACAGCACGGCGGCCCACATCCCGATCCGGGCGGCGTGCGCCTGCATGAGAAGGGGGCTGATCTTGCCCCTAGTCTCGGGGGTCCTTCCCTCCGCGCCCGCGAGCATCTCCTCCACCGTGATCGGCGGAAGCAGGTCGGAGCGCCTGGCCGGCGCCGCCGCGTCCTTCACCTTCATGCGCAGCTTGCGCTTCTCGGGGAAAAGGGTGCTCTTCAGGTCCTCGGTCGCGCCGATCGCCGTCCAGTCCTCGATGGCCGCGTCGTACCAGAGCGTCTCGACCGTGACCTGCCCGGTCTCCGCAAGGGAGACGAGCTGCTCGATGTTGAAGGGACCGCGCGCCTCGTTCTCCGACGCCTCGCGAATATAGTATTCCTGCGTGGCCATTAGAGGGGAAGGCTGGTCCGGGGCGCCAGGGGCGGCAAGCGCGTTTTGGATCACATCCGCTCGAGCGTGCGCAGCCCGAGCAGGCCGAGGCCGGTCTCGAGGACGAGGAGCGTGCGCGCGCAGAGCAGGAGCCGGCGTGCGCGGGTCGCCGGATCGGGCACGATCACCTTGTCGGCGTTGTAGAACGCGCTGAACTCGCCGGCGAGCTCGTAGAGGTACAGGCAGAGGAAGTGCGGCCGGAGCGTCTCGACGGCGAGCCGCAGCGCGTCGGCGAACTTCAGCAGCCTGCGCGCCAGCGCGACCTCGCCGGGCGTGCGCAGGTCGTCGGCCCCGGACTCCGCGGCCGGGTCGCCGCACTCGATCCCCTGGCGCCGGAATATCGAGCGGATGCGGGCGAGCGCGTAGAGCAGGTACGCGGCGGTGTTGCCCTCGAGGGAGATCATCTTGTCCCACGAGAAGACGTAGTCGCTCGACCTGTTCTGGGAGAGGTCGGCGTACTGCACGGAGCCGACCCCGACGATCCCGGCGATCGCCCTGCGCTCCTCCTCGGGGAACTCGGGGCTCTTCTCGGTGACCAGGGCGAACGCGCGCTGCGCCGCCTCGTCGAGCAGGTCCGTGAGCTTGACGTGGTCGCCCGTGCGCGTCTTGAGGGGCCGGCCGTCCTCGCCGAGCACCGTCCCGAAATCGACGTGCTCGAGCCTCGGCAGGGGGCGCCCGAGCTTCCCGAACCACTTGCGCGCGGTGAGGAACAGCTGCTCGAAATGGTCGCCCTGGCGCTTGTCGACCACATAGAGGATGACGTTCGCGCCAAAGCGCTCGGCCCGGTACAGGATCGTCGCCAGGTCCGTCGTTGCGTAGTTCGCCGCGCCGTCCGACTTGCGCACGATCATAGGCTGCGTCCTGAAGCGCGGATGTTCCGGATGAAAAACGACTTGCGCGCCCTCGCTCTGGGTCGAGATCCCGGCCGAGGACAGCTCCGCGTAGACCCGCTCCACCTTGTCGTTGTAGAAGCTCTCGCCGAGCGTCTCGTCGAAGCGGATCCCGAGGCGCTCGTAGACGCCCCCGAACGCGGCGAGGCTGGCCTCGTTTATTCGCCGCCACAGGGCGAGGTTCTCAGGGTCGCCCGACTGGAGCTTGACGAGCTCGGCCCGCGCCTCCTCCATGACGGCCGCGTCGGAATCGGCGGCGGCGTTGCCCAGCTTGTAGAGGCGCTCGAACTCGTCGACCGGGTCGCGCGCCAGCGCGGCCGTGTCGAGGTGGCGCTTGTAGGCCCAGATCAGCTTCCCGTACTGGGTGCCCCAGTCGCCGATGTGGTTGTCGCGCACGACGCGGGCACCCGTGAAGGAGAGGAGCCGCGCGATGGCCTCGCCGATGACGGCCGACCTCAGGTGGCCGACGTGCATCTGCTTAGCCGTGTTGGGCGAGCTGTAGTCGACGACCCAGGTCTCCCCGGCGTGCGCCGCGGAGGCCCCGGACGCCATGTCGTCCCGGGAGCGGTGCGCGCGCAGCCAGGCCAGCAGAAGGCCAGGCCGGGCCGTGAAGTTGACGAAGCCCGGGCCGGATACGGACACCTCGAACCCGGCCCGGATCTCGTCGGGCAGGGCGGCGGCTATCGCCTCGGCCATGGGCCGCGGCGCCCGCCCCGCCTTCTTGGCGGCCGCCAGCACGCCGTTCGCCTGGAAGTCGCCGTGCCTCGGGTCGGCGGTGCGCACGCCCGGCTCGAAGGGCCCGGCCTCGACGCCGGCGGCGGCGGATTTCAGGGCCCGCTCCAACTCGCCGATCAGGTCGAACGCAAGCTGCATCCGGCCAGTCCACCATCCAGCCGGTGGCGGGTGCAAGCGAAGAGTCGATGGGTCGTTTTGGCTCGACATTTTGAGCGAGGCGTATTGGCTCGTACGCTTTCCCCGTCCCGGGGGCCCCTTCCTCCCGCCATCAACTCCATGACGAGCAAACGCAATATTCCGGCACGCCGATTCACAAAGCCCACGTTTAACTTCTTGATTGAGAAGAAGAGAGATGGAGGAGAGTTCACGCAGGAGGAGATCCGGTACATCATCGACAGCACCCTCGACGGCGAAATGCCGCTCCACCAGCTCGCCGCCCTCGCCATGGCGATCTACTTCTCGGGGATGTCGGCGCAGGAGACTGCGGACCTCACCGAGGAGATGATGCTATCAGGCGAGGTGATAGACCTTTCCCATATCGCGAAGCCCAAGATCGACAAGTATTCGACCGGGGGGGTGGGCGACAAGACGGCACTAGTGCTCGTGCCGCTCGCCATGGCCTCCGGGGTCGTCGTCCCGATGATGTGCGGGGTCGAGCACGACTTCGTAATCAACACGCTAGAGAAGCTGGCGGCCATACCGGGCTTCAGGGGCCACCAGACAAACGAGCAGTTCGCCGCCCAGCTGGCAAAGATCGGCGGAGCCATTGTCGCCCAGAACGAGGACTTGGCCCCGGCCGACGCGAAGCTCTACGAGCTTCGCAAGGACACCGGCACGATTCCGAGCCTTCCGCTGATCACCGGCAGCGTGCTCTCGAAGAAGCTCGCCGAGGGGGCCGAGGGCCTCGTGATTGACGTCAAGTGGGGCAACGGCTCGTTCATCAAGGATTTGGAACAGGCGAAGCAGCTTGCCCGCTCGATGACGCGCGTCGGTCGCTCGATGAAGCGCCGCTGCGTGGCGCTCGTAACGGACATGAACCAGCCCCTGGGTGACTCGGTGGGAACCGCGCTGGAGGTCAAGGAGGCGATCCAGCTTCTCAAGGGCGAGGGCCCGGAGGATGTGAAGGAGCTCGTTCTCAAGCTCGGCATGGAGATCGTACGTCTCGCGGGCGTCGCGGGCTCGACGCTTTCCGCCAAGCAGACGGTCCAGAGGCACCTCACCGACGGATCGGCGCTCGAGAAGTTCAAGGAGCTCGTGAGGGCCCAGGGAGGAGACACCGCCTACATCGACCACCCGGAGAAATTCCCGCAGGCCAGGCACATCCGCAAGCTGCCGGCGCCCAAGCGCGGGTACGTCCACACCATCAACGCGGCGATGATCGCCCGCGGCGTTCACCTCCTCGGCGCGGGCCGGGAGAGCGCGCACGACAAGGTGGACCATTCGGTCGGCGTGTCGGAGATCAAGAAGGTCGGCACCCAGGTGAAGCAGGGCGAGCCGCTCATGATGATCCACTACAACGACGAGGCGAAGCTCGAGCAGGCGCTCGAATTCTTCAAGAACGCCTACCGGCTGGCCCCGAAGCGCCCGACCCCGCCCCCCGCCATCGTCGAGCGGGTGGCCTGAGCCACCTTCGCCGGGTCCGTGTCAGACGCAGTCGACCGTTCGCGCTGGCCGCGGCCCTGGGCGCAGCTGAAGTACGTCACCTTCCAGCCGGCCATCTTCTCGCGGCTTCTCGGCAAGGTATCGCCCGACGCCCGCCCCGGCGACTGGGTGAGCGTCTACGACAAGAACGGCGAGCGGGTGGGGGCGGGCCTCTTCAACCCGCGGGCCAAGATCCCGCTCCGGGTCGTCGTCCACTCCACGGAGCCGGTCGGTGAGGATTACTTCGAGACGGCGATCCGGCGCGCGGTGGAGCTGCGCCGGGGACTGCTGAGGCTCGACGCGTCCACGGACGCCTACCGGCTCATCAACTCCGACGGCGACGGGCTGAGCGGCCTCACGGTCGACCGCTACGCGGACGTGCTTCTCTGCGAGGTGTTCAGCCTCGGGATCGCGCAGCGGCTGCCGAGGTGGCTGCCTCTCCTGCACGAGCTCGCGGGCACCCGGTTCGCGCGCGTCCAGGTGGACCACGACCTCGGGAGCCTCGAGGGCATCAAGCCGTCCACGTTCAACGAGACCAACGCGGCCGCGCCGCGCGCCGTGAAGATCCTGGAGAACGCCGTGCGCTTCGAGGTAGACTTCGCCGGGGGCCACAAGACGGGGTTCTTCTGCGACCAGCGCGACAACCGCAGGGCGATCGCGCAGTTCTCGCAGGGGGCCCGCGTGCTCGACCTGTGCTGCTACACGGGGGGATTCTCGCTGTGCGCCAAGGTCCTCGGCGGGGCCGGCGAGGTCACGGGAGTCGACCTAGACGAGGTGGCCGTCGCCCAGGCCAGGCGCAACGCGAACCTCAACCAGGTGCGCCTCAACCTCGTTCACGCGGACGCGTTCGCGTACGCGAGGCAGATGTACCAGAACAAGGAGACCTGGGACGTCGTGGTGCTCGACCCGCCAAAGTTCATATTCACCCGGGAGGCGGCCGGCAACTGGGAGGGCCGAAGGAAGTACGAGGACCTCAACCAGCTTGCGGTCGGCCTGGTCAAGCCCGGGGGTGTCTTCGTCACCTGCTCGTGCTCGGGCCTGCTCAGCCTTGAGGACTTCGAGCAGCACGTGGTCAAGGCGGCCCACAGGCTCGGCCGGCGCCTCCAGTTCTTTTCCCGCGCGGGGCCCGGGCCGGACCATCCGGTCTACTCCAACTGCCTCGAGGGAAGGTACCTCAAGGTTCTCTGGTCGCGGGTGACCTGATCCGCGGCGTGGCCGCCCGTGGCGCCGGCCGGCCCCGTCAGGCGCGGCCCATGTACGCGCCGTCGGCGGTGCTGACCCGCACCAGCTCGCCTTCCTTCACAAATAGGGGCACCTGGATCACGAGCCCGGTCTCCAGCTTGGCCGGCTTCTGCACGTTGCTCGTGGTGTCGCCCCTCACACCGTCGGCCGACTCCACGATCTTCAGGGTCACGGCCGACGGCAGCTCGATGGTGACGGGCTTGTCGTCCACGAAGAGCACGTCGACCTTCCCTCCCGGCGTAAGGTAGTTCTTCACGTCGCCCAGGGTCTGCGCGCTCAGCTCGATCTGCTCGAAGCTCGAGGGGTCGATGAACGCGTAGTTCTCGCGGTCGGCATAGCTGTACTCGAGCACGCGCCGGTCCGTCGGGAGCACCTCGATCGTGTCCGTCGAGGCGAACCGCTGGTCGAGGGCCTTGCCGAAGCGCAGGTTGCGCATCTTGACCTGGACGAATGCGCGCAGGTTCCCTGGCGTGCGATGCTGGGTTTCCATGACGAGGTGGGGCTCGCCGTTATGTTTGATTACCTGACCCTTGCGAATGTCGTTGGCTGCTGGCATGGTGTCTTGGCGGATCGTGCTGGGCGTTTCCTTTGCGGGAAGGATCAGTCCTACGGAGAGCGCCGTGCCTGTCAAGGCCGGCGCCGCCGGTTCAAAGCGCTTGCGCTGGCCCTCACGAGTTGCCGACACTGGTTCAAAGGCGCACCCATGAAACAACGGACCCTCTCGCACCCCGTGTCCATCAAGGGCAACGCCCTCCACACCGGCGAGGCGGTGACGCTCACGCTCCGCCCGGCGCCCGTCAACCACGGGGTCGTCTTCAAGCGCATGGACCTCGGGGGCTCGCCGGAGATCCGGCCGCGCGTGGACCACGTCACCGATCTCGTCCGGGCGACGACCATCCAGTCCGGCCATGCGAAGATCCACACGGTGGAGCACGTCCTGAGCGCGCTGAGCGGCTGCTGCGTCGACAACGTCGTCGTCGAGATGAACGCCTCCGAGCCCCCGATCCTGGACGGGTCCGCCCGGCCCTTCGTGAACCTGATCGTCGAGGGCGAGCCGCTCGAGCAGGAGAGGGACCGCGACTACTACGCGCTCGATGCGCCGGTGTCGGTCGCGCGCGGCAACTCCTCGATCATCGCCCTTCCGCACGACGGGCTGAAGATCTCCTGCACGTCGGCCGACGACCGCGGCGTCCACACCCAGCACCTGTCGCTTTCGATCGATCCGGAGACTTACGTGAGCCAGATCGCCCCGGCCCGCACGTTCACGTTCTACGAGGACATCGAGGAGCTCCTGCGGCTGGGGAAGATCCGCGGCGGCTCCCTGGACTGCGCCGTCGTCATCAAGGGCGACAAGGTGATGTCGAAGGAGCCGCTGCGGTTCAAGGACGAGTTCGTCCGCCACAAGATCCTGGACATCATCGGGGACGTCTCGCTCCTCGGCATGCCGCTCAAGGCGCACATCGTCGCGACCCGCCCCGGCCACGCGATCAACGCCGAGCTGACGAGGGCCCTGTTCGAAAAACTCCACGAGCGAAGGAAGGGAGGCGCCCGCAAGAGGGCGGCGGGCCAGCCCGCGGCTGCCGACGACGTGTCGGCGCTCGACATCCGCAGCATCCTCGACCTGATCCCCCACCGGTATCCGTTCGTCATGATCGACCGCGTGGTCGAGCTCAAGGGGCCGGACGAGCTGGTGGCGGTCAAGAACGTCACCTACAACGAGCCGTACTTCAACGGCCACTTCCCGGGCAACCCCGTCATGCCCGGCGTCCTCCAGCTCGAGGCCATGGCCCAGGCCGCGGGCATCCTGTTCGTGCGCCACGACAACAGCGGGGAGGCGAAGCCTGCGTTCTTCATGAGCGCGGACAAGGTCAAGTTCCGCAAGCCGGTCGGCCCGGGCGACCAGCTGAAGATCCACGCGAAGCTCACCAAGGTCCGGAACAACAAGTTCGCGTTCGCCGAGGTGAGCTGCTCGGTGGACGGGCAGGTCGTCTCGAGCGCGCAGATAATGATCGCGATCGTCGGGTGACCGGCCGGATATCCCGGCCGGCCCGCTTGCGCCCGGTGCGCTACTGCTTGTACACCGTCGAGGGATCGAACGCGCGCGTGGCCGCGAATTCCAACTTGAGCGCCTTTGGCCGGTCGAAGTCCGCCCCTTCGGCGAGCTTGCGGTAGAAGCAAGACTTGTAGCCGTTGTGGCACGCGCCCGGCCCCGAGTTCTCGACCTTCAGCAGGACGACGTCCTGGTCGCAGTCGACGAAGAGGTCCACGACCTTCAGCGAGTGCCCGGACTGCTCGCCCTTGATCCAGAGGCGGTTGCGCGAGCGGCTCCAGAACGCGGCCTTCCTGTTGCGGATCGTGTACTCGAGCGCCTCGGCGTTCATGAACGCGAACATGAGCACCTCGTTGGTGGCATGGTCCACGGCGATGCAGGGGATCAGCCCGTCCGGGCCGAACTTCGGCTGGAGGAGCGTTCCCAGTTCGACTTCGGCGGGAGTGGTGCGCGCGGGGAATGAGGCGGGATTGGACATGGTCAGGGCGGGTGAAGGCCGCCCAGTCTTCTCAGGTAGTCGTACGTGTAAAGCCCGGTCCCGTGGCCGTCGCTGAATTCAAACCTGAGGGCGTAGTTGCCGATGCGCTCCCATCCGAGGACCCGGACCCCGGAGTGATCGGACATCCCGGCGCCCCCGTACTGCGTCCCGAAGATGTCGCGCTCCCCCTGGTTCTCGGCGCTCGGCGAGGCGCGGCGCAGCAGGTCGTGGCGCAGAAACGTCTCTGCCCCGTCGCTCCAGGCTATGGCGACCTCGTCTCCGACGATCTGGACGTTCACGGGGGTCTGCATTCGGGCGAGGGGGGCGGGCCGGCGCGCCCCACTGTCGCCGCGGCGGGGGCGGACCGCAAACCCGATCTGCCCGGGGACGGCCGGTCCCCGGTCGGGCGCCCCGGCGGCCCTCCCGGACTCTTTGCAATTGCCCGTGAGCGGGGCCGGTGCTAGCCGTTTCCGTCCCATGGGACGTCAATGGCTCCACGCGAAGCGTGCGATCGTCAACCTGAAGAAGGGCCAGGTGGTCGGGAAGCTCGTGAAGGAGATCACGGTCGCCGCAAAGCTCGGCGGCCCCGACCCCGCGGCCAACGCCCGGCTCTTTGCCGCCCTCGAGAAGGCGCGAAAGGCTAGCGTCACCCGGGACGTGATCGAGCGTGCGATCAAGAAGGGGGCGGGAATCGGCGACGAGAAGCTCGTCCTGGAGCACGTGGTGTTCGAGGGCTACGCCCCCCACAAGGTCCCCGTCATCGTCGAGGTCTACACCGACAACCACCAGCGGTCCGCGGCCGAGATGCGGTTCCTCTTCAAGCGGGGCAGCCTCGGGACCGCGGGCAGCAACAAGTTCCTCTTCGACCACGTCGGCCTCGTCGAGGCGCACCACCCGGACGCGGCGGCCGACCTGGAGGCCGCCGCTATCGAGGCGGGCGCCAATGACTTCGAGGCGATCAGCCACCTGCAGAACGACGACATCCCCGAGGGTCACGCGGGAGCGCGGTTCATCACGGACCGCACGGCCGTGCACGCCGTGTCCACCTGGCTCTCGCAGCACGGCTGGTCCGTCGTCACGAGCGAGCTCGGCTACCTGGCGAAGGCCTTTCCCGATCTCGACGACGCGACGAGGTCGGACGTCGGGGAATTCCTCCAGGCGCTCGAGGACCACGACGACGTCCAGCGGGTCTGGGCCGCGGTCAAATGACGCGGCCCGCCACTTTGGCGCATTCCCATGCACCGCAACGGTTGACACGGGGGGGGGTTCCAGCGATATGACAGACCGTCGCCTCAACCTTTCGTGAACATCCTAATCGTCGAAGACGAAGCCACGTCGCGCGAGATGTTGCTGAACATCCTCGAGATGGAGGGCGACCACCGGATCCTGACGGCGTCGGACGGCGACGACGCGCTCAGGCTGATGGGGGATCCGCGCCATCCGTTCGACGTCGTCTTTCTCGACCTGATGCTCCCGTCGATCTCGGGGCTCGACCTGCTCGAGCGCGTCAGGGCCACACCGGCATGCCGCTACGTAAGGGTGATCATCTGCACGGTCTCGACGGACAGCGCGACGGTCGTGCGGGCGGCCCGGCTAGGCGTCCGCCACTACATGGTCAAGCCCCCGGACAAGATCCGCGTCTTCGAGCAGCTGAACATCATCAAGGCCGAGATCGCCGGCCAGCAGAAGATCGAGAGCCCGGAGGAGGCCGCGAGGCGGCTGGGAATCGACGTGCCGGCGTACAAGGCGAAGGTCGGCGTCACGCTTGATTACATGGAGCGCTGGCTGACGAAGGCCAAGGCGGGAGCCCGGTCCACCGACCGTCAGCAGCTCGCCGCCGACACGAGCCGGCTCAAGTCCGACGCGCTCGATCTCGGCCTTCGCGAGGTCGGGCGGCGTTTCTCGACGCTCGAGACGAGGCTTTCCATCGAGCCGCAGGTCGAGGTGCCCGCTTCGCGGGCGATTGAGATCGCATTCATCATGAGCCACCTCCACGGCGAGCTCAACCGGGTCCGCTCGGTGCTCAAGATCATCGCCCCGGACAGGGTCTCGTCCTGAGGCGGACCACGGCGCCCGCCTCTGCGCGGGCGTTCAGGTGCCCTTCGACGTGTAGAGGGCGACAAGCGCAGCCCCGATCGCCTGGGAGAGCTCGCCCAGCTCGGAGGCGGCAAACTTGATGTTCGGGCGCTGGACGGGCCAGAGGAAGGGCATTGCGGAGTCGCGCAGGATGTTGATGTAGCGCTCCCTGAACTTCGGCGTGGTGGACTCGCGGTCCATCAGGCCCCCTCCCACGACGACGAACCCGGGATCGAGCGCGAGGCACAGTGAGGCGGCGTGGAGCCCGAGCGCCCGAGCCTGGAAGTCGAAGATCTCCAGGGCCAGGGGGTCGTCCTTCTGCGCGAGCCCGCGCAGCGACAGGGCCCTCTCCTTCATCGTGAGCGCGGACTTCGCCAGCTCATGGCCGGGATGGCGCTTCAACAGCTCCTCGAGGAGCCTCGGCAGGCCCGAGATCGTCGTGTAGGCCTCGATGCATCCCCAGGTCCTCCCGCAGCCGCACGGGAACGGCTCCTTCATCCCGAGCAGCTGGAGCGGGGCGGGCATGTGGGCCGCCTCCATCCCCGATAGCGTCTCGCCGTCCAGGGGGAGCCCGTTGGCGTCGATGAACGCGCAGCCGAGCCCGGACCCCGGGGCCAGCAGCAGGACAGACGCCCTCTTGCCCGCCCGCACGAGCTTCGCCTCGGCAACCCCTCCGAACCGGCCGTCGTTGCCCACCACCAGGGGGACCGAGCGGCCGGCCGCCTCCGAGAGCGCCCGGCTGTAGTCCTCGTGGAAGTTCCATCCGTCAAAGCTCGCCGGAAGGTTTGCCGCGCGCCCGAGAACCCCGTAGCGCTGGTACGGGCCGGGGATCGCGAGGCCGACCCCTCGGACCTGGCGCCACGAAAGCTGGTTCTGGGCGAGGAAGCCCGCGACGCCCTCGACCCAGCCCTTTGTCACCGCGGCCGTCCCCAGCTGGGAGTTGGTGGCGCTCTGCAGGAGCTTCATCGACACCATGGAGCCGTCCGCCCACACGCCTCCCGTCTTCGATGTCGTCGCGCCGCTGTCGGTTCCTATGAAGACGTCCTGGGTTGTGGTCATTGGGGTACCCGGGATAACACCAAGCCGCGGGCCGACTGCAAGACCGCAGGGGGGCGCCGGGACGCGGGCCCGGCCGTCAGCGGCCAGCGGGAAGCAGGCTCAGGCGGTAGACCGAGCTCCACTCGCGCCTCGGCGAAACGTTCAGAGCCAGCTCGAAGGCCCCCGCCGGGACCGACGGCAGCGCGGCCTGCACGCTAGGACCCGCCAGGTTTTGCCCGGCTGCGAGCGCGGGGAACGACCAGGCGAGGAGGCGCGTCGAGCTGGCGCCCGCCGTGAGCGTCACCTCCACCTCTCCCGCCTCCAGGGCGGCCGGCGAGTCGTTGAGCAGCCAGATCTCCGCGGAGAAAGCCTCGCCTCCCCGCCATTGGAACTTGGGGAGGCGCGCGCTGGCCAGCACGGGCCGGCACGCCAGCCGCACCGCCTCATAGGCCGGCTTGGGCAGCGCGGGCCAGTTGACGATGCACGGGCCCGCCGCGCTCGGCCACGGCTCGTTGAAACACCAGTTGAGCGCCATCGCGCAGGCCGGCTTCTGGCGCCGGGCCTCCTCGAAGGCCGTCCGGTAGCCGACGCCCTGCAGCCAGGCTCCCCGCTCGACAAGGGTCTCCAGGTCTGCGGCCGGCCCGAAGTAGTGCTCGAGCGTCGTAGTGCAGAGCCACGTGGCCGGGTGGGCCGTCCACGCCCCGAAGCCGTGGTGGGTCTGCCAGCTGGTGCCCGGGCGCGGCGGCCAGAGCTCCGCCTCTGGGATGAAGGTCCTCAGGTACGGCGCCGGCGACGGCCCTGGGCAGCCGAATTCCGGGTAGGCGGTGTTCGCGGCCTGCCGGAAGATCTCGAACACCTCGCGGCCCCGCTCGTCGCGGAACCGGTAGTCGCCGTGGCCCACGCCGTCGACCGGCGAGGTGGGCAGGAAGGGCGTGGCCGGGTCGAGGTCGTAGCAGTTGCGGTTGAGCAGCCGGAGCGGCAGGGACTGGTCGGTCATCCCCGACCAGGCGTTGAACAGCTCGTTGCCCCCGCACCAGAGGCCGAGGCACGGGTGCTGGCGCAGCCGGCGGATGATGGAGCGCGACTCCTGGTCGAGGACGCGCAGGTAGGCCGGGTCGTCGGGGTAGCGGTTGCACGCGAGCGGGAACTCCTGCCAAACGAGCAGGCCGAGCTCGTCGCACTGCTCGAAGAACGCCTCCGGGTTGACGATCGCGCCCCCCCAGGAGCGCAACATGTTGAAGTTGGCGCCCCGGGCCAGCCGCAGCAGCGGCCGGAGGGTCTCGGCGCTGATCCTGCCGGGGAAGATGTCCGCGTTCACCCAGTTGGACCCCTTGGCGAAGATGACCCGCCCGTTGAGCTCCACGGTCATCGGGGGGTGGCTGCGCGACTTCGGGAAGTCCGCCGGCTTGCTCCAGCCGCCCTCGGGCATGACCAGGCGCACCCGCCTGAAGCCGACGCTGGCCCGGTACGAGTCGGCGCCGGAGGCCACCTCGAGGGTGTACAGGAACGGCTCGCCGTGGTCGTGGGTCCACCAGAGGCGGGGCCCGCGAAGCAATGCCGCCGGCGAGTCGCCGGCGACGACCGTCGCGCCCCGCGCGTCCAGGAGCCGCCAGCTCGGCGGCGCGGCGCCGGCAGCGGCCTCGGCCGCGACCGTGACGGCCGCCTCCGACAGGTCCTCGCTCAGGGTGTACGCAAAGTCCACATGGCCCAGGTGCGCCTTGGGACGCGCGACGAAGCCGGCGCCGGCCCACAGGCCGAGCGGGATCAGCCGGGGGTGCCAGTCCCACCCGTAGCTGACCGGCGGCTTGCACGCGTGGTCGGCCTCGGCGGCCCCGGGGGTCGCGCCGGGGCGCTTTGGCGCCGGCAGGACAAGCACCTCGATCTCCGCGCCGGGTGGGCTGTCCGCGAGGTCGATCTCGAACGGGGTGAACAGCCCCTCGTGGCGGAGCGCGTGGCGCCCGGCGACGCGCACCTCGCACGCGTAGTCGACGCCCCCGCATGCGAAGGCCAGCTGCTCGCCCGGGGCCAGCGCCACCCGCGGCACGCGGGTGCGGTAGAGCCAGTGGTAGTCCTCCAGCCCGTCGTAGAGGCGCACGTTCTGGCCGAAGAAGGGGTCCGGCAGGCCGTGGGCGCGCGCCCAGTCCAGCTGCACCGCGCCGGGCACCCCGGCGGGCATCCAGCCGGCCGGCGCCGCCGCGCGCCCGTCGAGCCTGGCGAGCTCCCAGTCGGCCGCGACCCGCCGCCATGCCGGACGACCCTGGACGCCTGCGCCCGTCATGGCAGGGCCGCGAAACCGTGCTCGCGGCCGAACGCGAGGCACTGCGCCGACGGGCCGACGCTGTCCGAGCAGTTGGGGTGGAGAAGGGAGGTGGCTGCGGCGCACACGCCCAGCTCGAGCGCGCGCGCCATCGGCCAGCCCTCGTGCTCGCCGAGGAGGACGCCGGCGGCCAGCGCGTCGCCGGCCCCGGCGGAGCCGCGCACCTCGCGCGGGGGCACCCGGACCGCGGCCTGCCACACGACCTGCCCGGCGCTCGAGCAGGCGCACGCCCCCTCCGGGAAGTGCACGACCGCCCAGCGGCGCACGCCGAGGCCCGCGAGCGCGCGGGCCGCCCTCTCGACGGCGGCGCGGTCGATCGCCGCGCCGCGGCCGAGCGCGATTCCCGCGAGCTGCTCCGCCTCGTAGTCGTTGGCGAAGAGCACGTCGACCTCGGGCAGGACCGGCGCGACCACGGCCCGGAATCGATCGCCCGCCGCGCTGACGCAGTCGATCGAGGTCTCCATGCCGCAGGCGCGGGCCCTGCGCAGGACATCCAGGGCGCGCGGGGCTGCGTCGGCGCCCGGAGCGTCGAGCGCGTCTAGGAGCAGGAGGTAGCCGAGGTAGAAGATGCGCGCGCGCGACCGTTCGAGGTCGATGTGCTCGGCGCCGAACAGGGCGTTGGCCCCGCGGTGGTGGAAGAACGTGCGCCGGCCCGTGCCGCGCACCGTGATCACGTCGGTGTAGCTCGTGGTGCGGCCGGGCGCCGTGCGCAGCTGCGCGGCGTCGATCCCGAGCGCCCGGCACTCGGCGAGGACCGCCCGGCCGTCATCGTCGTCGCCGAGGAGCCCGGCGCCCGCGAGCGGGAACGGGGCCCCCATCCTGGCAAGGTCCTTGAGCAGGTTGTAGGGGCCGCCGCCGTTGCCGACGCTGTGCTCGAGGATCGTGGCTAGGCCGTCCTGCTCGGGCCACGCGTCGACAGTCTTGACGTGGTCGCGGATCCAGTTGCCGGCGGCGAGGATTCCGGAGCGCATGGCCGTTCACTCTCCGATCAGCCGGACGGCGGCCGGCTCGTCCTCCTCGACCCCGGGGAAGCGGCCGACCGCCGGGTCGAGGAAAAAGTTGTCGCCGGCGTCGTCGTTGGCCGTCGACACCTCGCCGATGATGCACTCCTTGCTGGCCGGCCAGAACGAATGCCAGACGCCGGGCACGAGCGTGATCCGCGAGCCCGCGGCGAGGGTGAAGGTCTCGCCGGTGCGGATCTCGGCCGGCTCCCCGTCTATCGAGGCGAGGAACTCGCGCGGAAGCGCCGCCCCGGGGGACGGCTTCGCGGGCCACAGCTGCAGCGTCAGCTCGCCGGCGCGGCAGATGATGTCCTCCTTCTTCCTCGCGTGCGCGTGGCACGGCGTGGCCTGGCCCAGGCGGGCGAACATGAGCTTCTCGCAGTACTCGGGCTCGAGCGCCAGGTTGACGAGCGTCAGGCCGTGGCGGTCGAAGTCGCCGAGCCCGAAGTCGGTGATGTCCCAATTCGGCCGGGGCGGCAGCGCCCAGTGGTTTCGGCCGAAGCAGGCGAGGGCGTCGCGGTAGGCCCGGTTGATGACGGAGCGTTTCATAGGGGCGCGACGGACCGCTCTCGCTGGCTCGCCAGCGCGGCGGCCCAGATCTCGTGCTGGGCGACGGCCTCGTCGGGGGTGGCGCAGCCGAAGCGCCCGCCGAGCAGGCCGGCGCGCTCCGAGAGGAACGAGGCCCACATCTGCATGAGGATGTCGGGGAATCCCGGCTCGAAGATCGAGCCGGTGATTGTCCCGAACGCCATCTCGAAGCCCAGGTCCGTCCTCTCCCAGCGCTGCTCCTTGTCGCGCCTGTAGGTCCAGAGTGTCTTCGGCTCCTTCGTGGAGAAGCGCACGCCGCGGTCGGTGCCGATCGCCTCGAAGAGCCACGTGTTGGTCTCCCCGGGCGCCATGCGCTTCATCTCGAGGGTCATGGGCACCGGCTCCCCGGCGAGGTCGACCGTGGCGTGGACGACCGCGTTGTCCCAGGTGTCGCAGGGCGCGGTCCCCCCGTGGCCGTCGGGGCGCACGCGGTAGATCTTCTGGAGCTGGGCGTGGACCCGGGCGGGCCTCCAGCCTAGGCGCAGCGGCAGGTGGGCGACGTGCAGGCCGAGGTCGTTCATGACCCCCGCCTCCCCGCAGGTCCTGTTCTGCCGCTTCCAGTTGATGGGCTTGGCGGGGTCTAGGTCGCTCGAGTGAAGGAGCGCCGACCGGACCCCGATGATGCGGCCGAGCTGGCCCGAGGCGGCGAGCCTGTAGGCGCGCTGGGCGCCCGGCAGGAAGGGGAACTCGGAGGACACCCGCACGAAGCGCCCGAGGCGCTGCGCCTCGGCCCGTATGCGCCGGGCGGCCGCCAGGTCGATGCCGAACGGCTTCTCGGCGAACAGGTCCTTGCCGGCCCGGAGCACGTCGGTGTAGATCTCCTCGTGGAGGTGGTGGGGCACGGCCACGTAGACCACGTCGACGTCGCCTCGGGCCAGGAGAGCCCGGTGGTCGTGGTCGAAGTGCCTCACCGTCGGCACCTGGCGGAACCAGTCGAGAGCCGGGGCGCTGACGTCGCAGACGGCGGCCAACTCAGGGCGGACGGGGAAGTCCTTGAGGGCGAACCATCGGCCGAACGCGCTGGCGACCTCGCGGCCCATCAGGCCTGCGCCGATGACGGCGACGCGGACGGGCGCGGCCGGCTGCGGAAGGGGGGCGGTCACTTGAGGAAGGCGAGGGCGGCCGCCGGGGTGGCCCCCTCGTGGACGACGGCCATGAGGGCGCGGGTGATCCTCGCCGGATGCGGGTGCTGGATGATGTTCCTGCCGTACACGATGCCGGAGGCGCCCTGCTGGAGCAGGGCGGCGGTGCGGGCGAGGATCACGTCCTCGGGGGCCCTGCCGCCTCCGCGCACGAGCACGGGAATCGTGCCGGCCGTCTCGACCACGCTGTGGTAGGCCGAGACGTCGTCGGTGGGGTCGGCCTTGATGATGTCGGCCCCGAGCTCCACGGCTTGTCGGACGAGGGGGATGATCTTGGCCGGGTCGCCGTCCACCATGTAGCCGCCGGCCTTCGCGTTGGGCTGGAAGACGAGAGGCTCGACCATGAGCGGCATCGAATAGAGGTCGCAGGCGGGCTTGAGCCGGAGGATGTTCTGGATGCACTGGTCGGCGAGCTCCGGCTGGTCGGGGATCGAGAAGAGGTTCACGACGACGCAGGCCGCGTCGAGGCGCAGGGCCTGCCCGACGGGGTCCTCGATCATGCGCGAGAAGAGGGCGCGCGGAAGCCGCGTCCCGTAGACGTTGGCGACGTCGGTGCGCAGCACGAGGGCCGGCTTGCCGCGGACGGGCAGCTTCTGCAGGTGGGGGGCCTGGCCGACCGTCAGCTGGATGGCGTCCGGCGCCGCGGCGACCAGCGTCGCGACGGCGCTCGGCAGGTTCTCGATGCCGGCGAGGAACGAACCCTCGTTGAAGAAGCCGTGGTCTAGGGCCACGTCGAAGCACCGGCCTGTGCGGGGATTGAAGAGTCGGTGGAGGCGCGCGGTTTTCATGAGGGAGAAACCAGGTGGATGCGCACCTGCGCCGCGCTGAGCGCGGCGCGCTCGTCGCGGGACGGGGCGCGGTCGGTGACGACGTCGGTGAACGCGCTCCAGGGCGCGAAGCAGAGCGCGGACGGGCGGCCCCACTTGCCCGAGTGCGCGACGAGGATGCGCCGGCGCGCGCGGCGCAGCGCCTCCGCCTTGACCGCGGCCTCGGCCACCTCCGTCGTCGACGCCCCCGAGGCGGCCTCCAGGCCGGAGGCCCCGATCACGGCGGCGTCGAAGCGCAGGTTCCCGAGCCAGCTCTGGGCGAGGCCCCCGGTGAGGGCGAGGCTGATCGGGCGGACCTCGCCGCCGACGGCGCTCAGGGTGGCGCGCGCCTCGCCCGCCAGGGCGAGAAGGGGCACGGAGTTCGTGAAGATGCGCAGCGCCGGGCGGTCGATGACGGCCCGCCCGGCCTCAAGGCAGGTCGTCCCGGCGTCGATGTAGACCGTACCCACTTCCGGCAGCAGGGCCGCGGTCGCGCGCCCGAGGCGCACCTTTGCGGTGATGGCCTTCTCGGTCTTCCTGGGGTAGGGCGGCTCGACCAGGGAGAAGTCGTGCGGGAGCAGCGCCCCCCAGGTGCGCGTGGCGAAGCCGGCGCCGGCGAGCTCGGCCACGTCGCGGCGCGCGGTGGCGACCGAGACCCCGAGGCGGGAGCAGATCTCGGACGCCGTCACCCGGCCCTGCTCGTCGAGGAGCCGGAGGATCTGGCGGTGGCGCTCAGGAGCGAGCATACCCCGTGGATAGCGCCGCGGGCCGTGGGGAGGCAATGATATTGATCGAACTCGCTCAATTCGCTCAATATCGCTAACCACCCGCCCTTTGGGCCCCCGGGTACCTGATCTCCTTCACCGGGATCGCCCCCGACACGACCTTGAGAAACGGCTTGCCGTCCGTCACCCCCACCGTGCCGTAGCCGCCCGCCGTGGAGATGAAGCTCCGGAAGTCGCCCCGCACGGCCGGCTCGAGGTGCAGCACGCCGTCCACGGCGTCGTATCGCGCCCCGGAAAGCGCCTGGAGCAGCCCGTAGGACGCCATGGCGCGCGCGTACCAGTGGCCCCATTCGTACTCGTCGAACGGGTTGCGCACCCTGCCGTCGTACCGTGAGCGGCAGGCGCGCACGATCTCCAGGCCCTCGGCGACGAGCCCCATCGCTATCATGTGCGAGGCCGCCTGGTACTCGATGCCGGTCCACACCTCGTTGGAGTACACGAAGGGGAGGGACGGCATGCTGCCCCGCGGCCACGAGCACAAGAGGAGGCCTCCCTCGTGGCCGTTGGCGTAGGTGGCGCGCTGGGGGTTGGCGTGGCCCGCGAGGTCGCGCTTGAAGTTGTGGCGGTGGACGGCCTGCAGGTGGCTGCGGACCCTCTCGGGGTCGAGCACCTGGCCGACGCCGCAGGCGAGCGCGAACCAGGATCCAAGGACCCCGTCCGACAGGCAGCCCTGGCCGTACTGGTACTTAGGCCCCTCCTTCTCGAGGAGCGCGGCCGCCTCGCTCGAGTAGTATTCCCCGTAGAACTTCCCCTCGGCGGCGACCTTGGTGCGCAGGTCCTTCCACTCCACCTTCTGGAAGAAGTACTCCCCGTTGTAGAGCTCCTGGTTGATGCGGGCGGTCCCGCGGGCCAGCAGGTCCTCGTAGGGAGCGACGTCGTCGCCCAGCGCGCGGCCCATGGCGACCGCGGCCCTCAGGGCGCCGGCGTAGAAGCTCGATATCATCCCGTTCGGGCCCCAGAACTGGATGTCGTAGGTGTTGTGCTGCGGCTCCTCCGGCCAGCCCTTGCGGCCCGGGTCCCACGTGCTGATGCAGTAGTCCAGGCTCGCGCGTATCCTCGGCCAGAGGCCGCGCAGCCAGGCCGTGTCGCCGCTAATCCTCCACTCGCGGTGGGCCTTCATGATGCCGCCCAGCTGGCCGTCGGCCGCGGCGTAGAAGTCGTGCGCCGAGGGCTGGATGGGCAAGGCGACCCTGAAGTTCTGGTGGCCGCGCTCGTCCTGGCCGACGGTGAACTCGGTCTCCCTGAGGGTCCGCTCAAGCGACGGGAAGAGGTGCGCGATCGACTGGGCGTAGTTCCAGACGTGGGTGCACGTCCCGGGGCCCTGGGCGTTGTCCTCGTCGCATCCCTCCCATCCCCACAGCCGCCCGTCGGCCTGGCGCAGGACCGTGGACGATTTCAGGATGCTCAGGTTCGCGGCCGCCGCCTCGACGGCCTCCGGCGGCAGGGAGGAGTCGAAGAAGCAGTCGGAGAACCTCTGCGCACGGCCCCGCAGCTCCGCATAGTGGTCGCTCCAGTAGGCCGCGAGCTCGTCGATGCCGGCGAATCGCCCGGAATACCACGGCTGGTAGTAGTCGGCCGGCGTTCCCGCTCCGGCGGGCGGCGGCACCACGTCGCGCAGCCGCGTCCTCGGGGCGTACCAGGCGAGCCGCAGGCGGATGGTCTTCGTCGCCCCCGGCAGGATCCGGAACGGTACGAACAGCGAAGCTCCCGTCGGCAGCCTCCCCTCGGTGGGGGCCGCGCGGTCGTAGGCCGCGCCCGATTCGACGTCGCGCCAGGCCATCGTCTGGGGATCGAACCAGTTGCCCCGGAACCAGGCGAGGTTGACCTTGACCGCCGGGTCGTCGGCCGCGACGGCGAACCAGGCCTCCTCCTGCTGCGCCGCCGGCCACGCCGCCCCGTACATGGTGAAGCCGCCTGGGCTGGCGCGGATCGACCGGTCCGGCTCGGGCCCGCTCTGCCACTCGTCCATGACCGCCGGCACGAAATTGCGCGCGTTGAAAGAGAACACGGCGCCGAGTTCCTCGTCGCCCGTGTTGGTGAACGCGTACTCGAGGCCAGCGACGGGCAGGCTCGAGTTGTCGGCGTCCCCGGGTTCGAACGGGCTCCACCCGGTGATGCGCGCCTCGACCGGCAGGGCCGGGTCCGCGAGCTCGACGCGCGCGAATGGGAACTGCGCGCGGAAGGTGGCCCTGTCGAAGCGAGGGAGCCCCAGGCCGAGCGGCCCGCTGCCGGTGGCCGCGTGGCGGCGCTCGTAGAGCTTCCACCTCGGCACCTGCCCCTCGACGACGCGGGCGATCCCCGCCGGGCCGCCGATCGAGATGGCGGCGAATAGCCCGGGTTGGTTCTGGAGCACGGGCCGGTCCCGTATCGAGACGTTCGTGAGGGCGCCCGCGCCCTCGAGGCATATCATCCCGGCGCCGAAGCCCCCCATGGGGAAGGCGATCTGCGCGAGCTGATCGCCGGTGTAGGCGGCGTCGGGGCCCCGGGGGGCGGCGGGCTCCGACGGGGAGGGAGCGGGTGCGTCCGCGGCCCGGGACAGGGAGGCCGCGGCGGCGAGCGCCCCGAGCGTGCCCACGGAGCTACGCACGAATTCGCGGCGGGCGATGAGTCTTTCAGGCATAAGGTCGGCTCTGCACCAGGGCGCTTCCCCCGCGCCGGGATCCCCGGGGCGGCGCGCGCCGCCCCGGCCCCCGCCGCGGCCCCTGGGGGCCCGAGGCGGTGCCGGCGCGTGGCGGGCGGTTCATGGGGCGAATGATTGGCGCTTTGCGGCGCGCAGCCAAGCCAAACGAGCGGATCGCTTTCCAGGCCCGGCCGACCCGCCGCTTCCGGGCGCCCGGCGCCGCCCAGAGCTGCGAGGCCGGGCCGCCGCCGAGAAACTCCAACGGCGGACGGCCCGGCCCGCGCTTCAGACTACCTAGGCAACTTCAGTCACAAGTTCGGGGTGCAGCAGTTTGCTCACCGCGTCGAGGAGGGCCTCGACCTTGAAGGGCTTGAAAAGGAAGGCCCCCGTGTACCGGCTCATCTTCGAGTCGCCGGTATCGCTGGACAGTCCGCTCATCGCGAGGATCTTCACGTCGGGCTTGAGATGCTTCAGGATGCCCGCGAGGACGGCGCCGTCGAGGTTGGGCATGCTCACGTCGGTCACGACCACGCTGATCTCGCTGATCCTGGCGGCGAATAGGGCCACGGCCTCGGAGCCGTCGCTCGCTATGAGCACCCGGTAGCCGTGGCGGGAGAGGATCGCCGCCGTGATGTCGCGTATCTGGGCCTCGTCGTCCACGATGAGGACGAGCTCGCCATTGCCGCGGGCCGCGCTCGGCCGGACGGGATCGAGCTGGCCGCTCTTCGCGGGCAACTCGGCAGCCGGCAGGTACACCCTGAACGTCGTGCCGCGCCCGATCTGGGTCTTCAGGCCGATGAATCCCCTGTGGCTCTCCACGATGCCGCGCACGGTGGACAGGCCTAGCCCGGTGCCCTTGTTGGCGTCCTTGGTCGTGAAGAAGGGCTCCCAGATGTGCTCAATCGCTTCGGGAGGGATGCCGGTGCCGGTGTCCTCGACGTGCAGCACGAGCCAGGCGCCCGGCATGCCGCCCTCGATCTTCTTTGCGGCGCGCTCGTCGAGCATGCAGTTCTCGGCCCTGAGGCTGAGCACGCCGCCGGAGGGCATCGCGTCGCGGGCGTTGACGCAGAGGTTCAGGAGAACCTGGTGGATCTGCGTCGGGTCGGCCATGACGGGCCACAGGTCGTCGGGGAAACTCTTGTCCAAGCGGATGTTCTTGGGGAACGTCTCGTTGACCACGCTCATGGTTTCCTGGAGCAGGCACTTGACCTCGACGATCTGGTGGCCGCCGCCCTCGCCGTGGGTGAACGAAAGGATCTGGCGGACGAGGTCGACGCCGCGCTCGGCGCTCTTCTCAAGCGAGGCAATGATGCGCAGGTCGTCGGGATTTGTCGCGTGCTCGCGAAGGACCGGCGCCGCCAAGATGATGGGGGCGAGAACGTTGTTGAGGTCGTGGGCGATGCCGGAGGCGAGCATGCCGATGCTTTCCAGCCGCTGCGCCCTGAGGAACTGGTCGTCGAGGCGCCTCTTGGAGGCGCCCGCACCGGGCTCCGGCCGGGCCTCGGTTCGGTCGGGATCGTTGAGGACCAGCGTGCCGCTCATATCCGAGGCAGTAGGTCTCCCAGTTGATGATCGCGCCAGTGCCTTGCGTCGTCCCACCCGGTCGCGCCAAGGCCGTGGGGCAGCGTTACTACCCCATCGAAACATCCACCCACCTGGGCGGTCTGGCTGCCGCAGTTTTGCATTTCTCGTAGCAAACTACTGGCGCTGTTATGTTTTTCTACGACGATTTCTACGTCTTTTTACGTAAAACAGGGCTTTTCCCTTGGCCGAGAGGATGTTGTTGAGCCCCAGCTTGAGCTCGACGATCCGGCCGCGACCATTAGAGTCGGTTGCGTGAAAATCGTAATCGTCGAAGACCATTTGATGATCCGCGATGTCGTGCGAAAGGTTTGCAGCTCAGAATTTGGCTATACGGTTGTCGGCGAGACGGATTCGGGAGTGCAGGCGGTGGAGATGATTTTGAAGCACAGGCCGGACGCCGTCGTGCTGGACCTGTCCCTGCCGGACATGGACGGATTCAACGTGGCGGACCGCGTGCTCAAGGCCATACCGAGCCTGCGCATCCTCATGCTCTCGTCGCACTGCGACGACTACACGCTGTTCCGCGTCGAGAAGTCGGGCGTGCACGGCTTCATCGACAAGAATTCCAACACGATTGAGATCCTGCGCGACGCGCTGTCCGCGATAGCCGCCGGGCGCATCTACTTCTCGCAGGCGTTCCAGGCCGCCCGGATCGCCCGGCGGTCCGATCCGCGCTCATTCATCAAGGTGCTCTCGGACTGGGAGCGGGCGATCCTCTCCCTGATCGGCCAGGGACTGAATGACGACGAGATAGGCGAGCGGCTCAACCTTTCGCCCCGCACCGTGCAGACGCACCGCAGCAACATACTTCGCAAGCTCGACCTAAAGGGCACTCCCAAGCTGATCGCATTCGCGATCGAGCACGGGTTCACGCAGGTCCAGTCGAAGCACGGATCGATTCCAGTTTACACCTGAGCTCGGCGAACTCGCGCTCGAAGTCGGCGAAGAGCTGCTGGAGCTTGTCCGGGTGGGCGTTCGCGGAGCTGTTCTGGAGCTCCAGCGCGATCCGGCTCAGCCGCTCGTATTTGACCACGCTGCAGTGGGACAGCAGCCGGTGCGCGATGCGGTGGATCTCCTCGCGCTCGCCCGTGGCGACGATGCCGCGGGCGATGACGCGGTCGGCCTCGAACGCGGCCAGGAACCGGTCGATCTGGTTGTTGAGGCCCTCCAGCGTCTCGCTCCCGAGGAACTTCAGCATCTCCAGGTCGATCTCCTCGGCGGGCTTGAGCTTGATGTTCTGGGATCGGACTTCGACCGACGCCGCCGTCCGCATCGGCCCCCCGAGGTCGCGCAGCGCGTCCGCGATCTTCCCCGGGGTGATCGGCTTCGAGATGAAGGCGTCCATGCCCGCCTGGAGGCAGGCGTCCCGGTTGAAGTCGGCGGAGTAGGCCGTGGTGGCGATGATGATCGTGCGCTGCGTCGAGGGCTCCACCGCGCGGTAGCGCGCCGCGACCTCGGTGCCGACCAGGCCGGGCAGGTTCCAGTCGAGGAAGGCAACGTCGTAGTGGCTCGCCTTCAGCCGCTCGAGGGCCGTGGGCCCGTCGTTGACGACGTCCGACTGGATGTCGAGCTTGCGCAGCATGGCCTGCATGGCGATGACGTTGTAGTCGATGTCCTCGACGATCAGCGCGCGAAGCGGCGCCGCCCGGCGCACGACCGGGGCCTCGGCCTTTCCCGTGTCGCGCAGCGTCACGAACGGGATCTCGGCCCAGAAGCAGGACCCTTCGCCCGGCTTGGACTCGACGCCGACCCTTCCACCCATCTTGCCCGCAAGGAGCCGGCAGACGGCGAGGCCGAGCCCCGTCCCGCGTATGTTGCCCGTCCGCGCCGACTCGAGCCGGGTGAACTTCGTGAACAGGGTCGCGATCTCCGCCTCCGTCATGCCCGGGCCCTGGTCGCGCACAAAGAAGCGCACGCGGCCGTGGACCTCGGCCGACGCGCCGACTTCGATGGGCTTGCCCGCGCCGAACTTGAGGGCGTTGGTGAGGTAGTTGAGCACGATCTGCTGCACGCGGGCAGAGTCGCCCACGAGCTGCGCCGGCACGTCCGGCGCGATCGAGATGGTGATCTCGGTCCCGATGGCGCGCGCGTTCATCGTGACCATCGATACGCACTGCTCCAAGAGGACGCGCAGGGAGAACGGCGCGGAGCGCAGCTCCATCTTGCCGGCCTCGATCTTGGAGAAGTCGAGCACGTCGTCGACCAGCGTCGCAAGGAGCGTGGCGCAGCTGTTGATGGAGTCCGCGAGGTAGCGCTGGCGCTTGTCGAGCACCGTCTCTTCGAAGGCCAGCGCGAGGCCGAGGATGCCCGAGATCGGGTTGCGAATCTCGTGGCTCATGTTGGCTAGGAACTCGGACTTCGCCTCGTTCGCCTTCTCCAGCTGTTCCGTCTTCTTCTTGACAAGGGCCTCAAGCCGGGCGTTCTGCCGGCGCAGAAACGCGAGGCGCCACTGGAACGCCCCGAAGAAGGCGGCCGCTACCAGAAGCCCGAAGGACGCGAGGGCGGGGAAGGTCTTGTACCACGGGGGAAGGACCGTGAACCTCCACACCGTGGCCGGGCTGACAAGCCCGGCGTCGTTGATCACCCGCGTGGAGAACGCATACGAGGCATCCTGGAGCCCGGCGAGGTCAAGGTGGTTGCTGTTGGTGGGCGCGGACCACTCGTTTGTGCCGCCCGAGAGCCTCGTCTGAAACCGGACGGACTCGCGCCGGCCAAACTCCATTGCCGAGAAATCGAAGCTTACGGAATTCCTGTTCGCCGGGATTTTTGCGCCCGCGGCCACGTTTGCGCGCACAACTGGCGCCCGGGGCGCGCCGACGGCCTCGAGCTGGTCGGGAACAAGGCGCATGAGCCCTTCGCTGCCGGCCACCCACACTATACCGCGCGAGTCGACATAGAGCGATCGGAGTTCGCCGAGCCGAGCCAGGCCGGGAACGGCAAACGGGCTCCACGATGCGTCGCCTCCGGTCTTTGCCGAGAGCCTGCCTATAATGGGCAACCTCGGGCCATCGGCAAATGGGCTTTCGAACGTGACCCAGACGGCGCCAGAGGTGTCACGGTTGGAAATTGCAGCGGCATTCGTCTTAGGAGCGGCGGCTAGCGGGAGCGGCGTCTTCCATGGCGGCGGATAGAGAACCGCCCCCGAGATGGTGAAGACGGCGATTGAATCGTTGACCCGGGCGACCTGGCCGTTGCCAGGGGTGCCGTTGGTGGGAGCGACCGGAATGGGTGGCAGGAGACCATCCGCCCCCTGGGGTATGAGGAAGGCGCCGCGGGAGACAGTCCCGGCCCAGATGTTTCCGCCTCCATCCTCGGCCAGTGTGTTGGGTCGGTCCGGCAGGTGAGCAAGTATCTTCGTCTGGAATCCACCCTCGGCCGAAGGGGAGAGGCGTTCGATGTCGAAGCCGTCAGCCAGAAGGTAGCTGCCCGGGGCGGAAAGGGATTGGCGGAATAGGAACACATCCGTCTTCGTTGAAAGGATCTGCGTCACTCGGTCCCCATCAATCTGATCGACCCTTTTGGATCCTGCGGCGAAAACCGTGTTTTCGGGGCCAGGCTCAAGGTCGGTGTAGCGGGCGGTCAGCTCGGGCAGCGCTTTCAGATGCGCCGTGCCGGCGTTGCCAATGGGAAGGCCAAATACGCCTTCCTGAGTGGCAATGAGGATCCGTGATCCGTTCTGGGTCAAACCGAGGCTGGGTTCTCCGGTCAAACCCAGCCCTGAGTCGAACAAGGAGGTCCCGTAGTTCAGCGCGATGCGCGTGATGCCGTTTGGCGACGTGGCCCAGAGCGCGCCATCCTTTGCGACGAAAAGGGAATAGACGCTGTTCGACAGCAGTCCGTCCTCCATGGCGATGATGTGTTTGAGTTGCCCCGCCGGGCTGACAATCGCAACGCCGCCTTTCAGCGTGCCTAGGCAAAGGTCACCGTGCGGAAGCCGGCAGGCGGAGAGGAGGTCGTTCTTGCGTATGAATTCGCCAGCATCCGGCGCGAACTCGGAGATATTTCCGCCGCTTAAACGGAGAAGTCCATTTGTGGTGGCAAGGAGCCAGGCCCCTGGAGCCTTTTCCATCCAATACACGCACGCCCCTCCGAGCGTTTCCGGCGAGATGAACTCTTGCGGTCCATCCGACTCCAGCGACCAGACACTTCCGCGGAATATATAGATCTTGCCGTCCACCAACATTGCCTGCGCCCTTCCCGTTCCCGGTACGGCGTAGGATTTGAAGGCTCTACCATCCCAGTCCAGCACTGTGTTCCAGGTTACGAAGACAGCACCATCGCCTCGGGCGAATACCTGCCATACGTCGTGGAATTCACGAGCCCCTTCCGGTAGCTTTTGTACC